>MDTF01011644.1_pt1 | contig 22260 bp, 20 predicted proteins | sample 811191 | NCBI WGS metagenome assembly MDTF01 (sample SAMN05326649, study PRJNA326480) | marine metagenome | isolation source: seawater | place: Southern Ocean | collected 2011
AGTCTCTCTTAGCCACAAAAAGTTACTCCCTTTTTTAATATATCTTAGGCGCTTTTTTCTTTATCGTCTTTATCTTCTTTATTTTCTTTGTCTTCTTTGTCTTCTTTACTGTCTTTTATATCTTCAAAGTCTGCGTCAACTACATCTTCTTTATTTTTTTCTTCTTTATTTTCCTGATCATCAGGTTTAGCCGAAGAATCTTTTTGCTGACTTTTATAAACTGCTTCTCCTAATTTCATGGAAACCTGGATTAAGTTTTGAGTTTTCTTTTTAACTTCTTCTGTGTCAGTACCTTCGAGAGATTTTTTTAAATCAGAAATTCCAGATTCTATAGCTTTTTTTTCTTCTTCAGTTACTTTATCGCCATGTTCTTTTAAGCTTTTATCTGTAGAAAAAATAATACTATCTGCTTGATTTCTTGCATCGATAGTTTCTCTTTTTTTTTTATCTTCTTCCTTATTGGCTTCTGCTTCTTTAACCATTTTTTGAATTTCTTCATCCGTTAAACCACCTGAGGCCTGAATTTGAATTTTTTGTTCTTTTCCAGTTCCCTTGTCTTTAGCAGAAACACTCACAATTCCGTTAGCGTCAATATCAAAGGTAACCTCTATTTGTGGTGTACCTCTTGCAGCTGGTGGAATTCCAACAAGCTCAAAGTTCCCAAGTGATTTATTGTCTGCTGCCATTTCTCGCTCACCTTGTAGTACCCTTATTGATACAGCTGGCTGATTGTCCTCTGCTGTTGAAAAAACTTGACTTTTTTTGGTCGGAATTGTTGTGTTTTTTTCAATTAATTTAGTTGAAACTCCACCTAATGTTTCGATGCCAAGTGATAGAGGTGTTACGTCTAATAACAAAACGTCTTTAACATCACCTTGAAGCACGCCAGCTTGAATAGCTGCTCCCATAGCCACTACTTCATCGGGATTAACACTTTTATTAGGTTCTTTACCAAAGAAATTTTTAACTGCTTCAATAACTTTTGGCATTCTCGTCATGCCACCAACTAAAACAACTTCATTGATTTCAGCAGCAGAGAAGCCAGAATCTTTAAGAGCAGTTTTGCATGGCGTTAATGTTCTTTCAATTAATTTTTCAACTAATGCTTCTAGCTTAGCTCTAGTAAATTTTAAATTTACGTGTTTTGGACCTGTTTTGTCAGCCGTAATAAACGGAAGGTTTATTTCAGTTTGGGCTGCTGATGATAATTCAATTTTTGCTTTTTCTGCAGCTTCTTTTAATCTCTGTAAAGCCAGTTTATCTGTTCTTAAATCAATACCATTATCTTTTTTAAATTCACCAATTAAATAACTAACTATTTCATCGTCAAAATCTTCTCCACCTAAAAAAGTATCTCCATTAGTAGATTTTACTTCAAAAACTCCATCTCCAATTTCAAGAATAGAAACATCAAAAGTACCACCACCTAAATCATACACAGCTATTTTTTGACCACCTTTTTTATCTAAACCATATGCAAGTGACGCAGCGGTCGGTTCGTTAATAATTCTTAAAACTTCTAGACCTGCAATTTTACCAGCATCTTTCGTAGCTTGTCTTTGGGCATCATTAAAATAAGCGGGAACAGTTATCACTGCTTTCGTAACAGCTTGACCTAAATATTTTTCCGCAGTTTCCTTCATTTTTTGTAGAACAAAAGCTGAAATCTGAGCAGGAGAATATTTTTCACCTTTTGCTTCAATCCATGCTTCTCCCTTGTCTGATTTAACAATTTTATAAGGAACTTTACCTAAGTCTTTTTTTACTGATTCATCTTCAAAATTTCTGCCTATTAATCTTTTGGAAGCGAAAATTGTATCCTGTGCATTTGTAACAGCCTGTCTTTTTGCTGGTTGCCCAACTAACTTTTCATTATTTTCTAAAAAAGCAACAATTGATGGTGTGGTTCTTGCGCCTTCTGCATTTTCTAAAACTTTTGCTTGTGCACCATCCATAATTGCTACACATGAATTTGTTGTGCCAAGATCTATTCCAATTATTCTGCTCATTTTATTAATCCTTTATTTTTGATTACTTGGTATATGGGTGTTTTTTATTTCTCTGCAAGAGTGGAATTGTTTTTTTTTTCGTCGTTTTCATCATTTTTAACCTCTTTTTTCTTCGCCACAGCAACAAATGATGGTCTCAACAACCTTTCTTTAAAAAAGTATCCAGGCTGAATTTCTTGAAGGATTGTACCAGGTTCAACACTCTCATCTTCCATCTCAAGCATAGCTTGATGATTGTTAGGATTAAATTTCTGATTAAGACAGTCTATTTTTTTTATTTTATTTTTTTCAAATATCGTAACTAAATCTTTTTCAATTATTTGAATATTTTCTAAAAATTTATTTAAGTCTTTGTTGTCTTTTAAGCTTTCGTCATTTTTAATTGACTGATGTGCTCTTTGTAAATTATCAAGTAACGACAAAGTTTCTCTCGCAAAATTAAATCCACCATATTCAAAAGCTTCTTTAGTTTCTTTCTCAGATCTCCGTCTTTGATTTTCAGAACTTGCGAGAGCTCGTAACAACTTATCTTGCATTTCTTTTATTTTTTCTTCTAACGTAGGTTCTGCAGCTTCTTCTTCCAACGTAGGTTCTGCAGCTTCTTCTTCCAATGTAGGTTCTGCAGCTTCTTTTTCCAATGTAGGTTCATCATTTTTCTCACCATGCACTTGTTTATCCTCACTAGAATCAAGTTCTGGCATTAAATTTTTTTTACTTATTTTATCGTTCTCTTTTTCCATAACTGCTATATAGGGTTTTAAAATTAAATTACTAGAGCGAAATGAAAAAAATCCAAAAAATATTGATAGGAACGCACAACAAGGGAAAAATTAAAGAAATTAGTTATTTATTAAATAAAAAAATACAAAAAATCTCTCCACTAGAATTAAATATTAAAAGTCCAAAGGAAACTGGAAAAAGTTTTAATTCAAATTCAGTTTTGAAAGCTAAATATTTTTTCCGAAAATCAAAAATCCCAACTATCTCAGATGATTCTGGTTTATGCATTGAATGTTTAGATAATAAACCTGGTATATATTCAGCAAGATGGGCTAAAAAATATGGCACTTTCAAAAAAGCGATGATGAAAATTATTCAATTAATAAAAAATAAAAATAAAAATAAAAAAAAAATAAATACTAAAGCAAAATTTATTTGTAGCTTAACAATTTGTTTTAATTCTAAAAAAAAAATTACTACAACAGGAGAAATATATGGCAACATTTCAAATAAAATATTGGGAAAAAATGGTTTTGGTTATGATTCTATTTTTATCCCGATAGGATACAAATTGACTTTTGGACAGATGGGGAAAAGAAAAAAAATGCTTATAGACCATCGGTATGTAGCTTTTAAAAAATTAAAGCAGAAAGTTAATATTCTTTAAAGCTATTATTTTCTGCTTTATACATTTTTAGTTTCTGCGATACTCTATTGTTCCTGAACTCGAAAGTTCCAATCTTCCCTTTAATCTTTTCTTTAATGAAAAAATCATTAATCGAGTTGATACCGTTATTCTTATTCCAAACATAATAAATTAAACCTATTGCATCGTAAGATAAAATCGTAATTTCATCAGGTTTCGTTGAGAACATTTTAAAATATTTTTCATTATATTTTTTAAACTGTTTCATATCAACTGAAGGAAAGTATAAATTTTTAACAGAATTTTGACGAAATATATTTTCATCAAACCATTGATTTACAGTTGTAAAAATTACAGATTTATCATCGACATCTGCAAAAACTAGTGATGCAAGAACACTTTTTAGATTATTTCCAAAATCAATAATTACAATAGAATCAAAATCAACAGAACCTAAAGTATAAAGTCTATCAAGAATTTTTAGTTCCCTTTTTGATTGTTCATCATCTTGTTTTTTTAAAATTTTTTTCCTAGTTTCTAATTTTTTCTTTCTTTGATTATAATTTGTTAACTTTTCTATTTCTCCAGTAAGTATTCTAGGATCAGGATTATATTTAAAAACTTTAAAGTTTTTTAATTTAAGTAATTTAATTTTTTCGTCTATAAATTTTTCATATTCATTTTTGGGATATATAATTAGAGTTTTCTTTTTTTTTTGATTAATCAAAAATTGTTCTATAGCCACAAGTTGAGATTCTAAACTTATACCTATACTAATTACATTATTAGAAATTCTTGGCTCCTTATTTGAAAGTGAAATAAAAATCGTATCATTATATTTTTTAAGTTCATCAAATGATGAAGAGGTCATAGGCCCTATGATAATTTTGGCTCCATTATTTATTATTTCTTTAATCGCTGAATTTAATTTATTTTTATCATTAGTGCCACTATCTCTAGGTATGATAATAATATTTTCATCATTTATTTCATCGAGCGCTAGTTGAGTTGATAGCAGCAAAGATTCACCTAAATTTTTATATTCACCTGAAAAAGGTGCTAACAAACCAACTCTAAGCTTTTCATCATTTTCACCTGCAATTAAATTACAATTAAACAATATGAATGAATAAGATAAAAATGTAATAATAATTTTAATCATTTTTTTATGAACACACATGAACCAGGACTATATATCGTATCAACACCCATAGGGAATTTAGATGATATAACATTAAGATCGCTCGAGATATTAAAAAAATCAGACATAATTTTATGTGAAGATACTCGCAGGTCTTTAAAATTACTAAATCATTACAAGATTAAAAAAAAATTAGTTTCTTATCACAAGTTTAACGAACAAAAAGAATTACAAAAGATCATAGAATATTTAAATGAGGGCAAAATTTTGTCTTTAATTTCAGATGCTGGAACCCCCACACTCTCAGATCCTGGTCTTCTACTAGTTAAAACATGTATAGAAAAAAAAATTAAAATTTTTCCTATACCAGGACCTTCCTCTATCACTGCAGCAACTAGTGTATCAGGTTTTGATGATAAGTTTCTTTTTTTTGGTTTTTTGCCAAAGACAGAGAACAAACTTATTAAAGTTTTAAGTAGTCTTAAAAATTTAGACTTTTCTTTAGTTTTGTTTGTACCAGGAGTTAAAATTAATTTTTATTTAAGTTTTTTTAAAGAATATTTTGCTGGTAGAGACATTGTTATTGCCAGGGAGATTACCAAAATACATGAAACTTTTTACAGAGATACAATAAATACAATAAAGCCTTTTAAGACAGCACTAAAAGGAGAACTAACTATTGTAATTTCAAAAATTTATCATACTAATGAATTAGAATTAGATGATAATATTGAAGATCAAGCAAAAAAATATCTTAAGAAATATAGCTTAAAAGATGTTGTCGAATTAATATCAAAAAAAGAAAAAATTTCAAAAAAAAAAGTATATGAAATTTGTTTAGACATAAAAAATAATGAAAAAAATAATTAGTTTTATACTTCTGCTCTTAATAGTTACAAATTGTTCCAGGTCGGGATTATCTACTTTTGGTAGAGGTGTAAGCATAGGATTTGACCCAAGAACTGTAGGTATGCAAATTGATGACACGATTATGCAAAAAAATTTAGTTGCAAGGTTAACTCTTGAAAATAAAAAATATTTTTTATCTATACAAATTGAAATTTTAGATGGAAGAATTTTCTTAACAGGAAAAGTAGACGATCCAGAAGAAAAAATTAAAGTGACTAAATTTGCTTGGGAAACAAAGGGAGTGAGATCGGTTAAAAATGCAATAACAATCAAGGGTCAATCTAACTTTAAAAGTACAGCAAAAGATATTTTAATAACGTCACAACTAAGAGCTGCTTTATTTTTTAATCAATTAACAAAATCTGGAAACTACACTCTAGAAACTATTAATAAAAAAATTTATATTTTTGGTATAGCGGAAAGTAAAAAAGAAAAAGAAGAAGTGATAATTGAAGCAAATAAAATATATGATGTTGAAGGAGTTATCCCTACGATCTATTTAGTTTCCGATCTTAGTAGAAATAAGATTTAATTTTTATAATTAATAACTTCCGATGAATAGGCAGCAATAGAGGCAAGATTTAAAATATCTGATGAAGATGATCTTAAAGGAGCAATTTCAATTGGAAGTCCTAGCCCAATTAATAGTGGCCCAATTAGTTTGGCTCCACCAAAAGTTTTCATTAATTTAACAGATATTGAAGCACTATGAAGAGCTGGCATTATTAAAATATTAGCATTTCCAACGATTTTAGAAAAAGGATATGATGCTTTGTATTCTGGGTCTAAAGCAACATCAGGCTGCATTTCTCCGTCATAATCAAAGTCTATTTTTTTTGTTTTCATTAGCTCCATAGCTTCTCTAACGTGTTTTGTTCTAACTGTTGCGGGCTTACCAAAAGTTGAGTGAGATAGAAAAGCTACTTTGGGATCAAACCCAAATAATCTTGCAACTCTAGTGCTTGAAATAGCAATCTCAACAAGTTGCTCTGCTGTTGGATTGTCATGTACATTAGTGTCAGCTACAAAAACAGTTCTACCTTTTGAGACAAGCATAGTTAGTCCAAAAATTATTTCTCCAGGTCTAGAATCTACCACTTTATTTAATTTTTCTATTGTAGCAGCGTGGTGTCTTGTGCCTCCCGTAACCATAGCGTCTGCGTCACCACAAGCCAACATACATGTACCCCAAGTAACCCTATCATTTCTCACAAGATGATCACATTCTCTTTCTAACATTCCACTTCTTTGCATTTTTTTATACAAATGTTTTGTATACTTCTCTCTTTGCTCTGCATTTTTTGAGCTTACTATTTCTATTTTAAAATTTTCGTCTAAACCAATATTTTTTAACTGTTCTTTAACTTTTTCTTCTTTTCCAATTAGGACCGGTATTCCTAACTTACTATTTTTAAATGCAACAGCGGCTTTTAAAATACTAGGATCCTCTCCTTCAGCAAAAATAACTCTTTTTTGTGATTTTTTAATTTGAGCATTAATACCCTGCATAATATTCATAGAAGGATCTAACCTTCTAGATAGGTCCTCTTTATATTTTTCTATGTCATCAATCTTTATTCTTGCAACGCCAGACTTCATAGCCGCTTCTGCTACAGCAGCAGGTATAACACTAATTAATCTTGGATCAAAAGTTGATGGAATAATATATTGTTTTCCATATCTTGGTCTTTCCCCACCATATACTGCTATTACTTCGTCAGGTACTTCTTCTCTTGCTAATTGAGCAATTGCTTTTGCAGCAGCTACTTTCATTTCTTCATTAATTTCTTTTGCTCTGACATCAAGCGCACCTCTAAAAATATAAGGAAAACCAATGAGATTATTAACTTGATTTGGGTAATCGGACCTACCCGTTGCGACAATAGCATCGGACCTTACCTCTTCTACTAGTTCTGGTCTTATTTCTGGATCTGGATTTGCGCATGCAAAAATAATTGGATTTTTTGCCATTGATTTTACCATATTCTTTGTGAGCATATCTTTGGCGGACAACCCCAAAAAAACATCTGCATCATTTATTGCTTCATCAAGTGTTCTTAATTTTGTTTCATTAGCATGTGCTGATTTAAATTGATCAACATTTTTTCGACCTTTATAAATTACACCTGATCTGTCACACATAATTACATTTTCATTTTTTACTCCAGAGAGTTTAAATAAATTTGTGCACGCTATTGCAGATGCGCCAGCACCATTTACAACGACTCTTACTTCATTAATTTTTTTTTTTTGAATATCTAAAGCATTAATGAGAGCAGCCGTTGTAATTATAGCTGTGCCATGTTGGTCGTCATGAAAAACTGGAATATCTAAAAGTTCTTTTAATTTTTGTTCTATAATAAAACAGTCAGGGGCTGCTATATCTTCTAAATTAATTCCACCAAAAGTATTTCCAATATTTTTAACAGTATTAATAATTTCGTCAGCATCAGAACTATCAACTTCTATATCGATAGAATCTATATCTGCAAATCTTTTAAATAAAACAGATTTACCCTCCATCACAGGTTTTGAAGCTAGAGCACCAAGATTTCCTAGACCTAAAATCGCTGATCCATTACTAATCACCGCCACTAGATTTCCCTTACTTGTATAGTCATATGCACATTCAGGATTTTCTGCTATTTTTTTTACCGGTACTGCAACGCCTGGAGAATATGCTAAAGATAAATCTCTTTTAGTTGTTAATGGTTTAGACGAATTTATCTCAATTTTGCCAGACTTTCCTTGTGTATGAAAGTCTAATGCTTCTTTATCAGTGTAATGGTCAATTTTAGATTTTTTTGTCATTAAAATTTATTATGTAATATAAAATAGTTAAAATCATCATTAATGTGATCTTTTAATATTAAAATATATGAATTTATTATCTTCAGCTTCTATTTTTAGTTTTTACACTTTGATTAGTAGAATGTTAGGATATTTTAGAGATATTCTAATAGCAACTTTTTTAGGTGCCTCCATATATGCTGATGCTTTTTTTGTAGCTTTTAGATTGCCAAATACTTTTAGAAGACTTTTCGCAGAAGGAGTTTTTAATGCGGCTTTTATTCCAAGTTACACTCAAGAAAATATGGATAGTAAAGTAGAAGGAAAAAAATTTGCAGATGATGTTTTAAATTTATTAATACTAGTTTTATTAGGAATTGTTTTTTTAGTAGAAATTTTTACCCCAGCATTTGTATATTTAATCGCTCCTGGCTTTTATAAAGATATAGAAAAATTTAGTTTAGCTGTGGAGCTGACAAGAATTACTTTTCCATTTTTATTTTTTGTTAGTATATCTTCTTTTTTTTCAGGAATATTAAATTCTAACAATAAATTTGCGGCTGCAGCAGCAGCTCCAATTATATTAAATATTTTTTTAATTTTAAGTTTATTTTTTTCTTATTTTTTTAAATCTAATTTTGAATTGAATCTCTCTTATGCCGTCACATTAGCTGGCTTATTCCAGCTAATTTTTTTAATATTTTTTACCAAATATTACTACAAACCATCTATTAATTTTAAAGTTAAGATTAATTCAAAAGTTAGATTTTTTTTAAATAAACTATTACCAAGTATATTTTCATCAGGTGTTACACAAATCAATATCTTGGTGGGTACAATTATTGCCTCTTTTGAAGCTGGAGCAGTTTCTTATTTATATTATGCGGATAGAATTTATCAAATTAACTTAGCTGTTGCTGGAATAGCAATCGGTACTGTTGCATTACCAGAACTTTCAAAAAAAATAAAAATAGGAAATTTTTCAGAAGCAATGAACATACAAAATAAATCTGTTGAATTATGTTTGCTTTTATCTGTACCGGCATGTCTTGGTCTAGTTATTGCCTCGCAACAAATTACGAGTGCATTGTTTGGATATGGATCATTTTTAGAAAAAGATGTTATTTTAACCGCCCAAGCATTAAAATATTTTGGATTGGGAGTTCCGGCGTTCGCTTTGATTAAAATTCTCTCTAATTTTTTTTTCGCTAGAGACAACACTAAGATACCGTTTTATATTTCAATCTTTAGTGTTTTTTTAAACATTTTAATATCCGTTGTTTATTTTAAAAAATTGGGATTTGTTATTATTCCAATAGCTACATCAGTAGCCACTTGGTGCGCTGTAATAATTTATATTATTCTATTACTAAAACTGAAATATTTTAAAACTACCTCTATTCTCTATATCAACTTTGCTAAAACAGTTATTTCTGCAGCTATAATGAGCTTAGCACTCTATTTTCTAATTAATTTTTTTGAGGATAAGCTAATTTATACTAATTATTATAAGTCATTTTATCTTATAATGATTATAGCTTTAGTTGCTTCAATATATTTATTGTTAGCAAGACTATTAGGAGTTTTTAAAATAAAAAATTTTAAAACAAATTAAAAAAATGAACACAAATAAACTAGTTTTTTCAGGAGTTCAGCCAACTGGAAAGCTACATCTTGGTAATTATCTTGGTGCTTTAAAAAACTTTGTAGCACTTCAAGAAAAAACAGAATGTATTTATTGTGTAGTAGATCTGCACGCCATAACAATCTTTCAAGACCCAAAAGAACTAAAAAATAATATTTTAGAAACTACAGCAGGTTTTCTTGCCACCGGTCTTGATAATAAAAAAAGTATTATTTTTAACCAGTCTGCAGTCAGTGGACATGCTGAGCTGGCTTGGATTTTAAATTGTGTAGCTCGTGTTGGTTGGTTAAATAGAATGACACAATTTAAAGATAAAGCAGGTAAGGACAAAGAAAAAGCTAGTGTAGGTCTTTATATTTATCCAAACTTAATGGCAGCAGATATTCTTTTGTACAAAGCTACACACGTGCCAGTAGGAGCTGACCAAAAGCAACATTTAGAACTTTGTAGAGATATTGCGCAAAAGTTTAATAATGATTTTAAAAAAGATATATTTCCATTACCTGAACCTTTAATACAAAAAAATATATCCAGAGTTATGAATTTAAGAGATGGCACAAAGAAAATGAGCAAGTCAGATGAGTCAGAATACTCCAGAATTGATTTAAAAGACTCAGCAGATGACATTGTAAAAAAAATAAAAAAAGCGAAATCTGACTCTTCTTCAATACCTGATAATTTAAAAGAATTAGAAAAAAAACATGAAGCACTGAATTTAATTAATATATATGCTGATTTAACAAATAATTCATTAGAGCAAGTATTAAACGAATTAAAAGGAAAAGAATATTCGTACTTAAAAAATAAATTATCAGAAGTATTAGTTGAAATAATTTGTCCAGTGGGGAAAAAAATTAGAGAATTTTTAGATGACAAAAGCTATTTAGAAAAAGTTCTTAGAGAAGGCACTGATAAAGCTAGAATTTTAGCTGAACACAACCTTAAAGAGATACGAAATGCTGTAGGCTTTTTTTAATTAAAGATGGTATAAACTCATAATGATTATAACAGAACTAACTCCAAATCCAGATTCGCTGAAATTTTTGTCTGAAAAAGTAATCTCCGTCGTTGGTACCGAGGAATTTCAAAAAAAAGATTTTAATAAAATTGATAATGAGTTTGTAAAAAATTTACTTAATTTAAAAGGCGTAGAACTTATTTTGCTATCTGATAATTTTTTATCAGTGAAAAAAAACAAAGAAATTTCTTGGGATGTATTAAAACCAACAGTCATCTCACATATGAATGATTATTTTGAGAAAAATGATAAACCAATACTAAATAAAAAAAAAGTAAATGATGATAAATTAAATTTAGGAGATGTTGAGGACAGGATAATAAAAGTGTTGGACACTAAAATAAGGCCAGCGGTTGCAAAAGATGGAGGGGATATTAAATTTAAGTCTTTCAAAGATGGAGTTGTGCACGTAGAACTCCAAGGGAGCTGCTCAGGTTGTCCGAGTTCACTTATGACCTTAAAGCAAGGGGTTCAAAATTTACTTTGTCATTATGTAGAAGAAGTAAAATCAGTAGAGGCTATTTAAAATGAAAAAAGTTGTAAGTTATAGACAAAAATTAATCGAATTGGCTAGAATTTATAAAATTGATAAAGTTTTTGATCAAAATTTTAAACACACAACTTACGACATAGAGATTATACTTTTAAAAAATAATGTACCCATACCCTCACGAAGAGGATACATTTCACATAAAATTATAAATGAAGTTATTAATCCTTTTTACGAGATATTAAGAAAAAAATTATACATTAGTTTGAATTTTAGCAAGTACTTAAAAATTCCATCTATCTATTTTAAAAAATATTTAAAAACTCCCTTCGTAGAGCTAAGACAAATAATATATTTTGATGTTATTAAATCTATAAAAAATTTCTATGAGAAATTAATAAAAAATTTATCTATCAGTATTAATATAAGTAAATATTTTAAAAAATTATCTAGAGGGATATTAAATTATTTTAAATTTGTAATTTCAAATATTATTAACTTTTTTAAAATCTTATCTAACGCAATAATTGAAGGTCTAAATAATGTTTATAATTTTAAAGTTGAAGAAAGAATTATAAAAAATATTTTTAGAAAAGGAGCATATGCTTCACTTGTAGTAATTTTAGTTTTTTCTGGTTTTTATTTAAAAAATTTTATAACCGACGTAGATTCACTAAAAATATCACTTGAGATTAAATCTGATAAGAAACCAAATAATGAAAAGCTAGTAAAAAAAGAAAGCATTAAAAATCCAGAAATTTTAAAAAAAGATAATTCTAATAATTTAAAAAAATTACCAAAAGATAAAAAAACTATAACTTCAGATGGTGATTATAGTTTAAACACACAAACAGTATTAAATTTATTTGAAGATTTAGAATATGACTTAGATCACGTAAGAAATAAAAAGAAAGTAAAACCAATATATTTTACAAGATTACCTAAGGACCTAAACTCAATTAAAAGTGTGAAAGAAAAAAAAGAAACTTTTTTACAAATTTTATTGCCTTTAGTCGTTGCTGAGAATGAAACAATTAAAGAAGACAGAAAATATCTATTAAAAATTTTGAAAGACAATGAATCAGAAAAAAATAAAAAATGGATAAATAAAAAATATAAAGCGTACAAAGTTTCAGACAAAAATATAAATAAACTATTAGAAAAAATTGATATAATTCCAACTTCTATTGCGTTAGCCCAAGCAGCAAAAGAAAGTGGCTGGGGAACCTCAAGGTTTGCTCTAGAAGGAAATGCTATATATGGCCAATGGACTTGGAATGGCGATGGAATAGAACCATTAGAAAAAACTAAAGATCAAAATCATAAAATTCTCAAGTTCCCTTTGCTAAGAGCCTCAGTAAAAGCATATATAAACAATCTAAACACGCATCGGGGATATAAAGGCTTTAGAGAAAAAAGGGCTCTATTAAGAAAACAAAATAAGCAATTAGCAGGCTTAGAACTGATCCATGAACTTGAAAACTATGCACAAACTGGGAAAGTCTATACAAAAATATTAGAACAAATTATTAATCAAAATGATTTAGACGAATTAGAAACTGTAACGATAGACGATTTCAAAAAAAGCAATCAATTAAAACTTTAGCTTAAAGCTCAGCCACAACAAACTGCATGCCAAGCCAGCGCCAAGATCCATTAGGTTCTCTTAGTGAACAGTTAATTCTCCCTCTCTCTGTAGTAAACTTACCAATTAATTTAATTTTAATTTTAAAATTATTTAAATACTCAATTTCAGATTTTTTCCACATATTAAGTTCATTTGAATAACAGTTTAATAATTTAAGATTTGTAATATCCTTAAAAAATTCGACAATAACTTCAGGAGGGTTGTTTGTATTATTAATATATTTTTCTGCAGGAGTGATTAATTTAAATTTTAAAGGAATAGTTTTAAGAATTAATTCAAATCTTTTTATTTCACCATATTTTTCATTAATAGAAAACCTAGGAAGTTCATAAAAATCTTTTGTTTCATCAACTACTCCTGAATGTTGACCGAATGCATATTTAAAATTTAAATTTTTAACAATATTTTTAAAACTGGTACTGTATTCTCCAAATGGATATGAAAAAAAATAAGAATTATATCCTAGATTTTTTTTAAAATCTTCGATTGATAAATTTATATCGCTATAAATTTCATCATCTGTTTTATCAACCAAGTAATCATGTGAGTAGCTATGATTTCCTATATGAACAAATTTCTCTTTAGATATTTCTTTAATTTGGTCCCATGTCATATATCCGTTACTGCCAATTTCACGTGTGTTTACAAATAATAAAAAAGGTATTTTTTTATTTTTAAGTATAGGCCAAGCCTCATCATAAAAAGATTTAAATGCATCATCTATAGTTAATAGAATTTTTTTTTTACTTTTAAGATTGATAAGCGCATTTTCAAAATCATTTGCCTGAACAAAGCTAAAGTTATTTTTTTTTATTAAATCTATTTGTTTTATAAAATCAGCTATTTTTATGTTTGTAGTTGGGTATTTATTTTCTTCAAATCGATGGTACATGAGGACAATAATACCTTTATCGTCTATATTGTTGGATGAAGATTCACCAAGTATAAATATAAAAAATAAAAAAATGATAAATAATTTTTTAATAATTGATTGCACAGGAAAAAATGATTCTATAGCATTAAAAATTAATAATAAGTTTTTTATAAAAAAAATACAAACTAATCTTATTAAAAATGAAATTTTAACTCTAGAAATTGCTAATTTTATTAAGAAATATAGTATTGAACTTAATAATAATTTTTCAATTTTTGTAAATACCGGCCCAGGTAGTTTTTCTGGAGTTAGAATATCCCTAGCTGTTGCGAAAGGAATTCAAATAGTTAAAAATATAAATATCTATAGTTATAATAATTTTCTACTTAATGCTGCTCCTTATTTATCAGATAAAAAAGAGATATTCTCAATACAAAAAACAAATAATTTTTACTATTCTTGTAGAGGAACCTACAAAAAAAAATATCATTTTAGTCCTCCTGAAAAAGTTGACTTAAACAAAATTCACAAATTAGATTCACTTCTTATTATTCCAAATGAGATTAAAAATGACGAAATAATCAGAAGTATAAGCCGTGAAAAAATAAAATTTGCTGAATACAACCTTAAAAATATTGATATATTAATAAAAAATAATCTTTTTGAAAATGAATTGATTAAACCACTATATTTAAGCTAAGTTAAAGATAATTATATGAATAACATAGAAGAAAAATGTAAATCCAAAGGTGTTAGATTGACCGATCAGAGAAAGATTATAGCAGATGTTATGTCTCATTCGAATGATCATCCAGATGTAGACGAACTACACAAAAGAGTTAATAAAGTCGATAAAAAAATAAGTATAGCCACAGTTTATAGAACAGTAAAATTGTTTGAAGAATCTGGGATAGTAGAAAAACATGATTTCAAAGGAGGCAAAGCAAGATACGAAGAAGCTCCTGAAGAACATCATGATCATCTAATAGATATTAACAGCGGAGAAATAATAGAATTTGTCGATACAGAAATAGAAATTTTACAAAACAAGGTTGCTGAAAAGTTGGGTTATAAATTGGTAGATCATAAACTAGAGCTCTATGGCTCAAAAATAAAAAAATAATTTGTCTAAAAAAATATTTATTAAAACGTTCGGTTGTCAAATGAATGAATATGACAGTAATCGTATTTTAGATATTTTAAAACCAATGGGATACATGCCAACCAATAATTCCTTGGAAGCCGATTGTTATGTTTTGAACACTTGCCATATTAGAGAAAAAGCTACAGATAAAGTTTATCATGACATTGGGAGACTAAAAAAAGAATTTAGAAATAAAAAAAAACCAATGGTGTTAGTTACAGGGTGTGTAGCCCAAGCTGAAAATCAAGAAATGCTCAATCGGGAAAAATATATTGATGGTATTGTGGGACCTCAATCTTATCACCAGATACCAGATATGATAAAAAAAATAGAAAATGAAAAATCTAAAGTCAATAGTACTGATTTTGAAGTAGTAGAAAAATTTGACAGCTTAAATTTAGTTAAAAATTCAAACTCTAAGGTGTCCTCATTTTTAACAATACAAGAAGGTTGTGATAAATTTTGCCATTTCTGTGTTGTTCCGTACACAAGGGGCCCAGAGTATTCAAGATCATTTGATGAAATTATTAATGAAGCAAAACAATTAATAGCAAACGGTGCAAAGGAAATTACTTTACTAGGCCAGAACGTAAATGCTTATGAATACATGAATCAAATCAAAACATATCGTCTTGCCGACCTAATATTTAAGCTTAATGATTTAAAAGATTTAAAAAGAATTAGGTATACTACTTCTCACCCTAAAGACGTCACAAAAGATTTAATAGAAGCCCATAGAGATTGTCAAAAATTAATGCCTATATTACATTTACCAGTACAAAGTGGTTCTTCAAGAATATTAAAAATGATGAACCGTAAACATAACATAGAAGAATATTCTGAAATTATAAACAAACTTAAAGAGGTTAAATCAAATATTAAATTTTCATCCGATTTTATTGTTGGTTACCCTAGTGAAACAGAATCTGATTTTCAACAAACATTAGAATTAATAGAAAAAACTAGATTCATAAATTCTTATTCATTCATTTACAGCGCAAGACCAGGAACACCTGCGGCAGAATTAACTAATATAGAAAAAGAAGTATCAAAAAAGAGATTAGCAGAATTACAAGGAATTTTAGAAAGAATTAACACTGAAAGTAAAAAAGAATTTTTAAATAAATCAGCAGAAGTATTATTTGAAAACAAAATGAAAGATCAAAACAAATATTTTGGAAGAGACAAATTTTTAAATTCTATTGTTGTTAAAAGCAATGAGGACTTAACTGGACGATTACTTAATATTAAAATTAACGATTTTAACCATAATAGTTTATTTGGAGAAGTTATTGATAATCAAAAAAAAAAATTGTGCAGCTTAAATAATGTCTGAGATAAGTAAATTAAAACAAAAACTCACTATAAAAAAAATTGATAATGAAACTATTAATATTCAGATTCTAGATAATAATATTCTATTACAAATTGTAGGTGAATTTAATGCCAATCTTATTCAACTAGAAAAGTTAACAGAAACAACTTTATTTTTTAGAGGTAATTCCATTACAGCCAAAGGAAATTCAGACAATTTATTTTGTGTTTCAGAGGCTATTAAATTTTTAATACATAAATTTCTTTTAACAAACAGCATAGAAAAAAGTGATCTTATCTTGTCCGTGAATAAAAACTTAAGATTTGAAAAGCAAACAAACGTGCAATCATTTGCACAACTCATTAAGACACCAAGAAAATCAGTTATAGCAAGATCTCAGAAACAATCTGATTATATTAAAGCTCTAAGAGAAAAAGATATTACAATTGCTCTAGGTCCTGCTGGTACAGGTAAAAGTTTTCTTGCTGTATCGGTTGCAATTACGCTGCTCATGGAAAAAAAGATTGAGCGAGTAATACTATCTAGACCTGCAGTCGAGGCAGGTGAAAAATTAGGCTTTCTACCTGGAGATATGAAAGAAAAAGTCGACCCATATTTAAGACCACTTTACGATGCGCTTTATGAATTATTTGGTTTCGAAAAAATTGACAAAAAAATTGAAACTGGAGAGATTGAAATTGCACCACTCGCATTTATGAGAGGCAGAACTTTAAAAAATTGCTTTGCTATTTTAGACGAAGCTCAAAATGCTACAGAAACACAAATAAAAATGTTTCTAACTAGAATTGGAGAAAATTCAAGATTAGTAGTTAATGGTGATCCCTCACAAGTGGATCTAATTAATAAATCACATTCAGGTTTAATTAAATCAAAAAATATTTTGAGTAGTTTGAAAGAAATAAAGATTATAGAATTTGATCATGCAGATGTAGTTAGACATCCACTTGTTTCAAAAATCATTAAAGCTTATCAGAAAAAAACTGATGATTAAAGTTAATGTATTAGTAAGCAGCAAATCTTGGAAAAAATATATTAATAATCCTAATAATTATTTAAAAAATAAGTTAAAAAAAACTGAAAAAAAAATTAGTATATTAAAAAAAAATAAATTAACTTTTACTCTCTTGCTTTCTGGAGATAATGAAATTAAAAAATTAAATAGAAAATTTAGAAAAAAAAATAAAATAACAGATGTTTTATCTTTTCCATCTTATGAAAAAAAAGTATTACAGGTGTTAATGAAAAATAAAAATAAAAATATTTACCTTGGTGATATAATAATTAATTTAAATAAAATTATTCAACAGAGTAAAAATGAAAATTTCTCTTTAGCCTTTGATAAAATTTGGATACATGGGTTAGTTCATTTACTAGGTTATCGACACAAATCTAATCTAGATTTTTCAACTATGCAAAAATTAGAAAATAAAATAATAAAGTCGATTCAATAAGATGATTTTTAACTTTTTTAATAGTAGATTTTTTTTGGTATTTCTATTTCCACTTATATTAGGTTCTTTAACAGTTTTTAGCTTTCAGCCGTTTAACTATAATTTTATTAATTTCATTATTATACCAATACTATTCTTGGTCACAACTTATGTGCAAAAAAAATCAAAAAATAGATATAGAAAAAGGCCATATCTTCTGAACCTTTTTTTGATTGGATATTTATTTGGTGTTGGTTTTTTTTTAGCAGGAACATATTGGGTCTCTCACTCTTTAACATTTGATGAAAGTTTAAATTTTCTTATACCTATTACAATCGTTGGACTTCCTTTATTTCTTGGTCTTTTTTTTGGTTTTGCAAACTTAATTGTGGGACCATTTTTAAAAAATAACTTTGTGTCAATTCTATTATTCGCAAGTTCCTTGGCTCTTATGGATTTTTTGCGTGCTAAAATTTTTACTGGCTTCCCTTGGAATTTGTGGGCTTATACCTGGTCATGGATGCCTGACACACTTCAACTTTTGCCTATTCTTGGTTTTTTTTCATTTAATCTTTTTTGCATTATTATTTATTGTGCACCACTCTTATTGATATTTAGAAATAAATTTGGTTATACAACTTTTATTTTAATAGGAATTATTTTTTTTGGTAATTATATATATGGAAATTCGATAATAAAAAAAAATAATAAATATTTAAAGCAAATAAATTTTACACAAGAAAATTATATTTTTACTAAAATAATTTCACCAAACTTTGAATTAAAATATAACTTGTCTAATGACGATATAAGTAAAAAAATTTTAAAATTAATAAGGTATAGCTCACCTGATAAAAATAAAAAAACACTTTTTGTTTGGCCAGAGGGAGTTTTTACTGGTTTTAATCTCAAACAAATTAAACAATATCAATCAACTTTTGAAAAATCATTTTCTGAAAATCATTTAATATTATTCGGTGTTAATACAGTTTCTGACAACCAATTTAGCAGTAATGTTTTTAATAGTTTAGTGATTATTAATAATAAATTTGATGTTTTATTTAAATACGATAAAATTAAGCTCGTACCTTTTGGTGAATTTTTGCCTTTTGATAAAATATTAAGCAAATTAGGAATAAAGAAAATAACAGAAGGGTATGCATCTTTTTCTGAAGGCAAAGAAAAAAATATCTTCTTATTTGATAAATTAAAGTTATTACCTCTGATTTGTTATGAAATAATCTTCCCAGAGTTAAGTCAAAACGCAAATCAAAAAAATTTAATTGTAAACATTTCAGAGGATGCATGGTTTGGAGATACAATAGGACCAAACCAGCATATGGCAAAAGCAATTTTTAGAGCGATAGAAAATAACGTTTTTTTGATAAGATCAGCAAATAGAGGATTTAGTGTTTTTATTGATAACAAAGGAATAATTAAAAAAGCTTTAAAACCTGATGAAACAGGCGTTATTGAGCTAAATGTTCCATTTATAAATAATACACATAAAAAATATAAAATTGATTTGATATTTTTTGCACTTTTATTTACATGTGTTTTTATCTTTATAGTTTTTAAAAAAAATGAAAATAAATAATTATCTGTTTACCAGTGAATCTGTTTCTGAAGGTCACCCAGATAAAGTTTGTGACAGAATTTCTGATATGGTAGTGGACTCATACTTATCAAAAGATCCCTATGCAAGAGTAGCTTGTGAAACTTTAACTACAACAAATAAAGTTGTTTTAGCGGGTGAAATACGAGCTCCACAAATTAAAACAGATGAGCTGATACAAAAAATAAGAGATTGCATCAAAGACATAGGATATGATCAAGACGGTTTTAGCTGGAAAGAACAAACAAAAATAGAATCATATTTACATTCACAATCATCTGACATTGCAATGGGCGTTGATTCCAAAGATGACAAAGACGAAGGCGCTGGAGATCAAGGCATTATGTTTGGATATGCGTGTAATGAAACGGATGATCTAATGCCAGCACCAATACATTTTTCTCATAAAATTCTAATGCTGATGGCAGAAGATAGAAAAAAAGGTTTGCTAAACGGGATTGAGCCTGATTCAAAAAGTCAAGTTACTATGCATTATGAAAATGATAAGCCTATAAAAGTAACATCAGTTGTTGTTTCGACACAACACTCTAAAGATTTAAATCAAGAAAAAGTAAGAGAATTAATTTACCCTTACATTAAAAAATCCATACCTGAAAATCTTTTAAAGGAATTAAATGATAAAGAAGTTTATATTAATCCGACAGGTCAGTTTATAATCGGTGGACCAGATGGTGACACAGGTTTAACAGGAAGAAAAATTATTGTGGATACTTATGGTGGTGCAGCACCACACGGTGGTGGTGCTTTTTCTGGCAAAGACCCAACTAAAGTTGATAGATCAGCTGCTTATGTATCTAGGTATTTAGCTAAAAATGTTGTAGCTGCGGGTGTTTCAGACAAATGCTTAATTCAACTTGCGTACGCTATTGGAGTTTCAAAACCACTCTCTATATATGTCAAATTAGCTGATGAGGATTTAGAAAAAACTGTAGCTATAAAAAATAAAATAGAAAAAAATTTTGATTTGTCTCCTAGAGGAATTAGAGAGCTACTAGGACTAAACAAACCCATTTATGAAATTACTTCTGCATATGGCCATTTTGGGAGAAAGGCTAATAGTAAAGGTCAATTTTCGTGGGAAAAAACTGATAAAATTGACATCTTTAAAGAGTAGCCTTGATAAAACCTTAAATTTTCATTAAATAGAACTAAATAATTAGAAGTTTACGAAATGGGCTCTTGCCCATTTTTTTTTGGAGCAAACTAAAAAGGAAAAAAATGCTGAATAGAGGACTAGATAAAGTTGAATTATTAAGAATAGTTGAAGCTGTTGCAAACGAAAAGTCGATAGATAAAGAAATTGTTTTAGAGTCCATGGAAAGCGCTATACAAAAAGCTGCCTTGACAAAGTTTGGTATGGAAAACAATATTCGTGTTCTTATTGACCGCTTAACTGGTGAGATAAAAATTCAAAAAGTTCTCGATATAGTTGAAAAAATTGAAGATACTAGTAAAGAAATTGTCCTAAACGATGCAAAATCGATAGACAAAGAAAATAAAGATCTTAAAGTTGGTGATCAAATTTTTGAAGATTTACCTCAAATAGATTTTGGTAGAATAGCCGCTCAGAGTGCAAAACAAGTTATTAGTTTAAGAGTTAAAGAAGCTGAAAAAAATAGACAGTACGAAGATTTTATTGAAAAACAAGGTCAAATTTTAAGCGGAATAATAAAAAGATTAGAGTATGGAAATGTAATAGTAGATTTAGGCAAAGCAGAAGGTGTCATAAAAAAAGATGAACTTATTCCAAGAGAAATCTTGAAAACTGGAGACAGAGTAAAAGCATACTGTTATGAAGTTAAAAAAGAATTAAAAGGTCATCAAATATTTTTATCGAGAGCACATCCTCAATTTTTAGCTAAGTTATTTTTCCAAGAAGTGCCAGAAATTTACGAAGGGATTATAGAGATAAAAGCTGTTGCTAGAGATCCAGGAAGCAGAGCTAAAATTTGTGTATTTTCTAGCGAGGGTTCAATTGACCCCGTTGGTGCATGCGTAGGCATGAGAGGAAGCAGAGTACAGACTATAGTTAACGAGCTACATGGAGAAAAAATTGATATTATAAGATGGACAGAAGATCTTCCAACATTAATAGCAGAGTCCTTATCCCCTGCTGAAATTCAAAAAGTATTAATTGATAAAGACAATAAAAGAATCGATGTCATCTTGACTGAAGAAAATTTAAGTAAAGCTATTGGAAGAAGAGGACAAAATGTTAGACTAGCCTCCAAGCTTACAAACTTTGAAATTGACATTTTAACAGATCAAGAAGATTCTGAAAGAAGACAGGCTGAATTTAAAGAGAAAACAGAAAACTTAGTAAAAAGCTTAGAGGTAGACGAAACACTTGGACAATTATTAGTTTCTGAAGGAATGCAGAGTATAGAAGAAATATCTCAATCCGTACCAGATGACATAACTAAAATTGAAGGTATAGATGAAGCAACAGCAAGTGAATTAATCAACAGATCTAAAGAAAACTTGATAAAAGAAAAAGAACAAATTTCCAAAAGATTAAAGGAGTTAGGCATGGAAGATGCGCTAGCCAATTTAAAAGGCATAACTCAAGGAATGTTAGTTTTACTTGGGCAAAGGAATATTAAAACATTAAGTGATTTTGCTGATCTTTCTTCAGATGAGTTAATCGGGGGTTTTGATGAAGTAAAAGGTAAAAAAATTAGAATTGAAGGATATTTAGAAGAATTTTCTCTTTCAAGAGAAGAAGCTGATCAGTTGATCATGGCTGCTAGGGAGATAGTATTTAAATAAAATATTCATGGAAGACGAAAAGAATAAAAAAAAAACATTAACAATCTCAACTAAT
>MDTF01009177.1_pt1 | contig 22253 bp, 18 predicted proteins | sample 811191 | NCBI WGS metagenome assembly MDTF01 (sample SAMN05326649, study PRJNA326480) | marine metagenome | isolation source: seawater | place: Southern Ocean | collected 2011
ATGAAGCAAGAACCTTACCTCAAAGCACGTTGCGCGCATACTCCCCTTCTAATTTGTCGAAGACTTAAAAAGCAAAAAGAACCATGACAAAAATATCGAAAGGGAAGACTTACTGATTGATGATCTCAAAGTCGTTGACGACTTACTGCAACCGCCCAGGGGGACTCACCCTCATGGAGCTAACAATAATACTTGACCAATCAAACGTCGATTTTTTACAGATGAGGCGCAAGGGAATCAAATGGCGCAACCGAAAATGATTGTCAGGCTGTTAGATTTCTACAATAAAAGAACCCTAGGAAATTAACCTCTGATTACACCTCGCGATACTGGAAATCTAATATCGAACACCGTTCCTTACCAAGCACTCAGTCAAAAAGAACACTGGTGTTGCACTACCAGAATCAAAGAGCTATCCACCAAATCGCGCCTTGGCTTCCTTTCGTCTTGCGTGCAAAACGGGCTCGGTATAACCGTTTGGCTGATCCTTACCCTTGAAAACAAGATCGCACGCCGCCTGGAAGGCAACGCTGTCATCAAAATTAGGGGCCATATCGCGATACACCACATCTGCTGAATTCTGGCGATCAACTACCGCTGCCATTTTTTTCAACGTTTCCATCACCTGTTCTTCACTACAGACTCCATGGCGAATCCAGTTAGCAATGTGTTGGGAAGATATCCGCAGTGTCGCTCGATCTTCCATCAAACCAACGTCATTAATATCCGGCACTTTCGAACATCCCACGCCCTGATCAATCCAGCGAACAACGTAACCTAAAATCCCTTGGGCATTGTTCTCAAGTTCCTGCTGCACATCCTGCTCTGACAGGTTTTCGCCGCTTAGCAACGGGATGGTCAATAAGTCCGTCAGCTTCGCCCGGCTCCGCTCTTTTAGCTCATCCTGCCTACTCGCAACATTTAACTGGTGGTAATGCATAGCATGCAATGTTGCAGCCGTCGGTGAAGGTACCCATGCCGTGTTAGCGCCTGCGCTCGGGTGACCTATCTTCTGCTCCATCATCTGGGCCATTTCGTCCGGCATTGCCCACATGCCTTTGCCTATCTGCGCCTTACCCTGCAATCCAGCAGCCAGACCAACATCTACGTTCCAATCTTCGTAGGATCTGATCCAAACCTGCTGCTTCATGGAGGTTTTCTTGACCATCGGGCCAGCTTCCATACTGGTATGAATTTCATCTCCCGTGCGATCAAGAAATCCCGTATTGATAAAGATCACACGATCTTTTGCAACGCGAATACATTCCTTTAGATTAAGAGTTGTACGCCGCTCTTCGTCCATAATGCCAACTTTCAGCGTATTCACAGGAAGCCCAAACGCCTTCTCGATTCGTGCAAACAGATCGACGGTAAGTTTTACTTCTTCCGGACCGTGCATTTTTGGTTTTACAATATATACGCTGCCAGTTCTAGAGTTACAGAGCGAACCCGTCTTATTCAGGTCATGCATCGCAATCAGACTCGTGAACATGCCGTCCATGATGCCTTCCGGTATCTCACTGCCGTCTGCCATTAAAATGGCATCATTGGTCATCAAGTGGCCAACATTACGAGTCAAAAGAAGACTTCGACCATGCAGCTTCAACTCAATGCCGTCTGCACCCTTGTAGATACGATCCGGGTTTAACGCACGTCGAACCACCTCGTCGCCTTTTTTAAATTCTTCAACCAACTTGCCTGACATCAGACCAAGCCAGTTGCCATATACGACGGCCTTATCGTCTGCATCGACTGCAGCAACTGAATCCTCGCAATCCTGAATAGTGGTGAGGGCAGATTCAACTAAAACATCTTTCACACCAGCTTTTTCATTTTGACCAATTGAGCTTTTTCGATCGATCTGAATCTCGACATGTAAACCATTGTTTTTAAGAAGGATCCCAGAGGGCTCACCCTCATCGCCAAGGTAACCCACAAATTGGTCGGGGTTAGCGAGGCCCGTCGTTTCACCATTTTCTAGCTGGATTTCCACTGCCCCACTCACAATACGATACTTAACGGCATCTTGGTGCTGCGCGCCGTCTACCGGATAGGTTTCGTTGAGGAAGTTGGCTGCGTATGCAATCACACGATCACCCCGCACGGTGTTATAAACGCCACCTTTTTCAGCGCCATCGCTCTCAGGAATAACATCGGTGCCATATAGCGCATCGTATAGACTCCCCCAACGCGCGTTAGCAGCATTCAGCGAAAAGCGTGCATTCATCACCGGAACCACCAATTGCGGCCCGGCGGTCAATGCGATCTCCTCATCTACATTCTCAGTGGTAATCTCAAAATCCGGCCCCTCTTCTAAGATGTAGCCAATTTTACGAAGAAAAGCGGTGTATTCGGCTTCATCAATCTGCTGTCCGGCATGTCCTTGGTGCCAAGTGTCGATTTCCGACTGGAACTCATCACGCTTCAATAATAGGGCCCGATTTCGAGGCACAAATTCTCTAAGAACAGACTCCATTTCCGACCAAAAATGGGCTGGCGACACCCCCGTGCCGGGCGCTATTTCATTTTCTAGGAGATCACTAAGAACCTTCGCAATGTTTAACTGCCCAATCGTTACTCTTTCCATCATAACTCTACTTTCCAACTCATCTTGTTTAATAAAACACGCACAATATTCGGGCACCATTGGGTCCCCATTAGTAAGTAGCATGCTACGCCAATTCCCCTTATCTTGCATGTGACCAGATCGCTTTATAAATCATAAAAACCATTTATGCTGGTCACACCACCACTAAGAAACAGGAAATGGGATTTAGCGAGTTGGGCGAATACTTAGCGGCCTTCACGATGCTATTGGTCAATGGGTTTGTACTTGGTCTCACCGTTTTGGTTATAGCAACTATCTTTAGACGTGTTGCTTATAAACCTTCACTAAAAAACATCTGAGAGTGCTAGAAATGCTAGACACAGAAATCGATATTGTCACTAACGACGGAATTATGAACACGTTTATTTCTCATCCGGAAGAAGGTGGCCCCTATCCGATCATACTTTTTCTGATGGACGCACCGGGGTACCGCGAAGAACTTCAGGATATGGCTCGAAGAATAGCCACCGCAGGGTATTACGTAATGTTGCCCAATCTTTACTATCGCCGCACGCGGCAATTCATGATTAATGCTGCGCCAGAAAGTCGCGAGACCATGCTTGGTCACATGAATAGCCTTTCCAACGCAATGGTCGTGGAGGATTGCAGGACACTTCTGGACTTCGCTGGTTCGCAGGTCGCTGCGAGTGACGGTGCTGTCGGTTGCACCGGATACTGTATGAGCGGCCCCTTCGCATTCGCTGTGGCTGCAAAGCTGGCAGATCGCGTCAAAGCATCCGCTTCCTTTCATGGGGTTCGGCTGTGTATTGATACCAAGGATTCACCTCACCTTGATGCCGACAAAATACAGGGCGAAATGTACTTCGGCATGGCAGAGACCGATGACTGGGCACCACCAGAAATGGTTGAAGCCCTAGATAACCATATGCAGACTACCGGCGCCAATTACCGCATTGAATGGTACCCGGGCACACAACATGGATTCGTCTTTCCATTGAGGGAAGGCAAATACCACAAAGAATCCGCAGAACGACATTACGAACGATTGTTTGCGATGTTTGAAAGAAATTTATAAGGAGCTCAAATGCCACGACCCCGACGACTAAGAAGGTGCCAGTTATCTGTTCCCGGCAGCAGTGAAAAGATGATGGCGAAGTCTGCTGGCCTTGATTGCGACCACGTGTTCCTGGACCTAGAGGATGCAGTTGCGCCCAACGTAAAGTCGGACGCTCGCGGCATGATTATTGAGGCCTTGAACAAGCACGACTGGAAACCCAAAACGCTTTCTGTCCGAATCAATGACGTCGAGACCGAATACTGTCACGACGATATCATCGAAGTCGTGACAGGTGCCGGTCACAAACTAGACACGATCATGCTAACAAAAGCAAAGAGTGCGAGCGATGTCATGTTCGTGCATATGATGCTCGACCAGCTTGAAGCAAAACTTGGACTTAAGAACAGAATCGGTATTGAGTGCCTGATCGAAGAAGTCGAGGGCATGATGAACGTAGAAGAAATCGCGGCATGCAGCGATAGACTCGAGTGCCTGATCTTTGGTATGGGTGACTACTCCGCATCCCAAGTGATGAATATCCAAAACATTGGCGGAGACAGCGCCAGCTACCCACCTGACCTCTGGCACTATCCAAGATACAAGCTGACTATAGCGTGTCGCGCCAATGGCCTGGACCCTGTTGATGGCCCATTCGCAGATTTCCGCAATCAGGACTTTTTCAGAACAGAATGTGAGCGAGGCGATGTGCTAGGCATGGTCGGAAAGTGGGCAATTCACCCCAGCCAGGTCGAAATAGCACAGGACGCCTTTTCCCCCAGCGCAAAAGCCGTGAGCTCCGCAAGGAAACAACAAAAAGCTTATGACGAGGCACTGGAACAGGGGCTTGGAGCCATACAGGTGGACGGTGTCATGGTCGATGCAGCCAGTGTGCGTATCCTGAAAAACATCATCGACAAGGCCGAATTGATTGGCATGTGACGTCAAAGGGCTCTAGCGGGCAGGGAAAAACTGGCCGAGATTATCGTATTCTCTATTTTATGAATGAACTTTGCGCAAAAACTGCTGTGGAACTTCGCAATCTAATTGGCGAAAAAAAAATCAGTGCCGTCGAATTGCTGGATGCCCATCTCGAGCAGATCGAGTTAACCAACTCTTCGTTGAACGCCATCGTGACCCTAGTCCCAGATCACGCTAAGGAGATGGCCCAAAAAGTCGACCTCCAAATTGCAAGAGGTGAAAATCCGGGGTTGCTGGCAGGACTCCCCATTGCACATAAAGACCTTCTTCAAACCAAAGCTATCAAAACGACTTTTGGTTCAAAGTTATTTGAAAATTTCGTCCCTAAGAAAAACGCACTGATCGTCCAACGTCTGGTAGATGCCGGAGGCGTCACTATCGGAAAAACAAACGTCCCTGAGTGGGGGGCCGGCTCACAGACTTTTAATGATGTCTTTGGCGAAACGAAAAACCCGTTTGACCTGACCCGGACATGCGGGGGTAGCTCTGGCGGTGCGGCAGTCGCGCTTGCGGCAAGGATGCTCCCGCTGGCAGATGGCAGCGACATGGGTGGTTCGCTTCGTAATCCTGCTAGCTTTTGCAACGTAGTCGGGTTTAGGACTAGCGCTGGTCGAGTACCTGCATATCCTGTTCCTGATGGCTGGAGCAATCTTAGCGTCCTAGGTCCCATGGCTCGCACTGTTTCAGATTGCGCATTGATGCTAGCCGCTATTGCAGGCCCGGATGACAGAACCCCCATTTCATTGCCTGATTCTTCAGCATTATTTCTAGACGCACTCGATAGCGATCAAAAGGGAACGCGCGTTGCTTTCTCACCTGATTTCGGAGGACAACTCCCAGTCGAACTAGCGGTTCGGAATGTTATTACACAGGGCGCGCAAGTCTTGTCAGATCTAGGGTGTAAGGTCAGCGAAAGCTGTCCTGACTTCAGCGGAGCGGATGAAGTATTTAAGACTCTACGGGCATGGAGCTTTGCATCACAACATGGTGAAGGTATCAGGCGGCATCCAGATCAGTACAAGGAAACTATTATCTGGAATGTCGAAGCAGGATTGAAGCTGTCCGGCACCGACGTCTCAGACGCAAACAAAGTACGCACCCAAATTTATAATCGCGTTAACACTTTTTTCCAAGACTATGACTTCCTGGTACTGCCGGTATCTCAGGTAGCACCCTTCCCCCTTACTAACGAGTACGTTACCAGTATCAACGGTACCCGAATGGAAACGTACATAGACTGGATGAAATCCTGCTACTACATCACCGTCACCGGCCTACCTGCGATCTCGATACCATGCGGGTTTACGCCGGAGGGGTTACCGGTAGGTATACAAATCATTGGCAAACCACTTCAAGAACTAGCCATCCTGAGGATCGCTTATGCCTTCGAGCAGGTAACAAGATCCTGGAAAACCCAGCCCGACATCTGCCTCTTATAGCGCTCTTTTTAACAAACCTCATAAATCCAAATTCTTGATGCATAGCCTATTGGGATCAGATAAGCTGCGCGCAGTTCCTTGGGGGTGGTGTTACACCTGAGATCAAACCCCTCGAACCTGATCCGGTTAGTACCGGCGTAGGAAAAGGATGTTCGCTACATATCCCATTACGTCAATGCCGGGTCTCTTATTTTCTTACTGGAGAGACTCATGAAATTTATTCAAAACCTCGTTAAAAACATTGTTAACAACAGTCTTCGGCTGCTACTTTTCTTTGCCGCCTACGCCCATTCAAACGACATCCCAGAAATCGTTGTCACAGCGGATCTTCGGCAATCGACAACCATGGAGACCGCCAGCAGCCTGACAATAGTGTCCGAACAAGTCATCGAAGCGAGATCCGCACAGCATTTCGAAGACATTATTAATACCATCCCCAACGTTAATTTTTCTTCCGGCAGCAACCGAGCTCGATTCTTCCAGATTCGCGGCATCGGCGAGCGCAGCCAGTTTGTCAACCCTCTCAATCCTTCAGTTGGCGTTATCATAGATGATGTCGATTTCAGTGGAGCTGGAACCGTCGCCACGCTGATGGATGTTCACCAGGTCGAGGTTCTACGAGGCCCCCAGGGGACGAGATATGGCGCCAATGCACTGGCGGGGCTAATCAACTTTTCCACCAATGAGCCGGGCGAAGCTTTCTTTACCTCTGTCAAACTGACCGCAGGTGAGTTTGGGGCACAAACAGCTGGCGGCGTCTTAAATCTGCCTCTCAGCGAAACATTCCTTTCACGGTTTGTCTTTGAGTCGCACGAAAGTGACGGGTACGTTGAAAATGATTTTCTAGACAGCGACACGACAAACGATCGCGACGAGCTGACTAGCAGGGCAAAGTTTTCCTGGCAGGTCAAAGAGAACTGGAGCCTTAACCTCTCACTGGCCTCCATAGATATCGACAACGGCTACGACGCTTTTTCACTAGACAACAACAGGCACACGTTGTCGGACGAACCTGGCTTTGATCGCCAAAACTCTGCTTACGTGTCCCTGAAAAGCAACTGGCAGTTAGATGAGATGAACATAGAAGTGCTGTTGAACCAATCGGGTTCCGACCTTGATTATGGTTATGACGAGGACTGGTCTTTTACCGGTATTCATCCGTTCGGATACACATCAACTGATCATTACTTCCGTAAGCGCGACACCACCAGCGCGGAAATAAGGCTGTTGTCCAACGAATCCGGTCGAGTTTTTGCCGATACGACGGACTGGATCGTTGGCTTTTATTACCTTAGCTCAAGTGAGGCCCTCCAACGCCAATACACCTTTCTGCCCTCAGATTTCCTAAGCGACTACGAGTTTGACACCCTCGCGATTTTCACCGAACTCGATATCGCTTTTTCGGATCGAATGACACTAAGTGCTGGCTTGCGACTGGAAAAGCGTGAAACTGAATATGATGATTCAGATGGAGCGAAATTTTCACCTAACGATTCATTCTGGGGCGGTAAGGTTGCCCTCGAATATCTCGCAGGGGAAAACACATTAGTTTACGGCTCTGTTTCACGTGGCTACAAGGCAGGAGGCTTCAACATCGACGGTTCGTTGGATGAGGACCTACGATCCTTCGATGAAGAATACCTGATCGAATATGAGCTTGGTGTCAAAACGCTCCTGGCAAATGAAGGCGTCGCGCTTCAACTCGCAATCTTTTATGACGATCGACACGACCAGCAGGTAAAGAGTTCAGTCGTTCGCTCTAGACCAGACGGGAGTACCGAGTTCATCGACTTTCTAGGTAACGCAGCAGAGGGTACTAACCGCGGTGTAGAGATGGAAATCAATTGGTTCGTTAATGACAACTTTATCATCAACGCCAATGCAGGTTGGTTAGATGCAGAATTTAACGAATTCATCAATGAGTTCGGTGAAGATCTGTCTGGCAGGGACCAGGCCCACGCACCCTCCTATACCTTTAGTCTGAACTTTAACTATCAACAGGGCCCTTGGTTTGCCAGTGTTTCCGCGGACGGTAAAGATGACTTTTTCTTTTCAGACCGGCATTCAATTAAAAGCAAAAGCTACACCTTGTACAACGCATCCCTTGGTTTTGAGTCAGAACGATGGAAAGTCACTTTATGGGGAAGAAATTTGACCAACAAGGACTATTATGTCCGCGGATTTGGCAGCTTTGGTAACGACCCTCGCAATTTCTACGTTACTGAACCATATTTTCAGTACGGCGAACCAAGCGTGACTGGTGTGACACTGCAGTTAACAATGGGCCAGTGATGGCAGATTTTTTGTCAACGGCCCTGGGCGAGTTCAATCAGAACTCCTTACTGGAACTCGCCGCTGTGATCCTTGCTATCGCCTACCTCTTATTGGCGGTCCGTCAGAACATCGCTTGCTGGTATGCCGCATTCATATCAACAGCCATCTTCCTGCACGTTTTTTGGCAGGTAAACCTGTATATGGAATCTGGCTTACAGGTTTACTACCTAGGAATGGCGGTTTATGGATGGTGGGCGTGGCAACGCGGAGGGAGCGAGGGCAAGCCTGGATTAACAGTCATCACTTGGTCACCCCTTCATCACCTAGTCGTAATTGGAGCAGTAGTGGTGGCGACCTTTGTCAGCGGCAACCTGTTATCCGGAACGGAACAAAGGCTAGGTTATTTGGACTCTTTTACTACCTGGGGCGCTGTCGCCGCAACATTTATGGTGACCAGAAAAGTTCTCGAAAACTGGCTCTATTGGATTGTCATCGATAGTGCGTCGCTCTATCTATACTTCGAGAGGGAGCTTTATTTCACCATGCTTCTTTTCTTGGTATACCTGGTCATCATTTTCTTCGGCCTTCGAAGTTGGCTGGCGGAGTACAGGCTTGAAGCGATAAAAGACCCCACTCGCCCAAATAAGTAAGACAGAAATAATGCACATTGGCGTTAGTCACTTTACTGGGGTGTTAGGCGCTTGAGTTCTCCTCTTACGATTTATCTGACAGCGATAGCCTGCAAAATATATGGGCTCATACACGAACTTGAGGCAAGAAAACCTTGCCGCGACGACCTAGACAAGTCTGATGAGACTTGGTCAATTAAGGATTTATCGTATGATGTGGCAATAAGATATAGTCAATAGATGGCTAGAAAAGGAGCATAAAATGGAATCTCTACCTATCGTAATAGCCCTGGTCGCCGGCATAGGGCTTGGCATCGCCATTCATATTTTCATGATGAAAAACAGAAAGCCCGTTTATCTGGTTGTCAGCGCCGAGGTTAAAAACGAAGAAGCGCTCGAACCATACCGGCAGCAGGCCGTGCCTCTGGCAGAAGCCGCTGGATTAGAAATACTAGGTAGCGGCGAAATAGAATTGATGGAAGGTGACTGGGATCACTTTCCGGCCCTGACTTTAGAAAAATTTGATTCCAAAGCGGCCTTGCACAAGTTCTGGTATTCGCAGGAATATCAGCAAGCAAAGAAACTTCGTGAAGGGCATCTCGACGTTCAGTTTATCGTCGCCTTAGAGGGCGTATAACTGCTTTACTGCATCTCGTTCAGGTAACATTTAACCGAATGCCAGCCGACACGCTACTAGCGCGACAGGCATGACCTAGGGTTAAATATTTAAGGGCATACGCGTGTACTGAAAGTCTTGGCGATACTGTAAGCTCTACTCAAGCTGTCATAAAAAACAGAAACACCATGAAACCTGACCCAACAGAATATATTCGCCAGACTCGAGAAAGCTACGAGAAGCTGGGATTTGAACCCTATCAGTGGTTCCACGCCGAGGATGAGCCTAAACTTGCACCGCTGGCAAAACCACTGTCTGAATCAAAGCTCGGGCTTATATCTACCGCAGGCACCTATGTCCGCGGGCAGGTTGCCTATTACTACAAGGATGATACGAGCGTCCGCGCGATTCCGAGTGATACCGCAGTCAAAGACATCCGATTCGCACACATTATGGAAAACTACCTGGTGGAAGCCCGCCAGGACCCGTGCACAGTCTTTCCCCTGGAAGCTCTGATACAACTCGAATCAGAAGGTATCATCGGCGAACTAGCAGGTAACTACTTCTCCTGCATGGGCGGAATCTATTCAAAGAATCGGGTTATCAACGAACTGATACCAAAACTCGAGGACGCCGTTTCCAAAGAACAGTTAGACGTTCTTTTGTTAATTCCTTTGTGACCTGTTTGTCATCAGACCGTGTGTCTGATCGCCCGCCATTTCGAATCACTCGGATTGCCAACACTAGTCCTGGGAAGCGCACTTGATATCATGCGCGCGGGAAAACCGCCGCGAGCTAGGTTCGTGAATTACCCACTGGGGTTTGAATCAGGTCGATTTAGGGATAAGGCTGATCAACTGGCTGTTGTGCGAGAGGCAATGAAAGGGTTTGCAGACATTACCTCTCCGGGTATCGTACCTATGGACTTCGAGTGGCAGGCGGGCTGGGACATGCTAAACGAAAGGGAAGAAGGAAAACTGGACAATCGAAGTCCACGCACCACGGAACCGCAATACCAGACTGAAGACGATCGACGGGCAGCCAAGGCGCCGTAAGCGCCAACAAAAAATCTTCTGCAATATCTAGGAGCACTATCGAGAAACCCACAGCACAAAGGTTTCGCAGTCGTTATGGCTTCACAAAATACTGCTTGCCTCCATAAGCGCAGTCAGAACGCCCGCTAACGAACGAAGGCACTAGTCAAATCGCTGTTACCAGTGACGTAAATAATCGGTTGGACTGGAGGCCCAGCAGCGGCAGGTGCAAGGGCTGAAGTCTGCCGATCAACCCGCAGGAAGCTCAGGTTAGTTTGTCTTATCAAAGCATGTGCTTTTCGCTATGCTGAACAGGTCCTTTGACCACTGTTGGCCGGCCCATATATGCACTCAACTATGTACTCAGAAAACTTTGATCCCGGTCGCCCAGCTTATGTGATGGCCAACACTGGCCTCACCGTGAGCTACGGCGAACTAGAAGCTGTTTCTAACCAGATTGCTCACCTGTTCAGGAATTCGGGTCTACAGCGCGGGGATAGTATTGCGCTCTGCCTGGAAAACCATCGCACTTTCTTCCCGATATGCTGGGCGGCTCATCGATCCGGCATCTACTTTACGGCGATCAGCTACCGTCTACAGGCACAAGAAGTCGAATATATTGTCAACGACTGCGGCGCGAAGATTTTGATCACGTCCGCCCACCTCGAAGACACCTTCAACGGTTTTAAGGACAATTTAGCCAACAAACCCACCTGTTATATGCTGGACGGCACTGCAAAAGGTGCGAGTTCATTCGAAGACGCAATCACTGACTACCCGATCGAACCAATAGCTGACCAGTCTTATGGCCAAAGCCTGCTTTATTCCTCTGGCACAACCGGCATGCCGAAAGGGGTAAAAAAACCTATGGTTGATATTCCTTGGGCTGAACCAGATCCTGTTTTCGAAGCTCGCAGAATTCGCTATGGATTCGATCAGGACTCTATCTATTTGTCCCCAGCACCCCTTTATCACGCCGCGCCTTTAGGGTTCACGATGACCGTTCTAAGATACGGTGGCACCTGCATTGTGATGGAAAATTACGAGTCAGAACGCGCGCTTGAGCTTATTGAGCTGCACAAGGTCACTCACAGCCAATGGGTACCAACCATGTTTGTTCGTATGCTGAAGTTGCCCGAAAGCGATCGAGAAAGGCACGACCTTAGTAGTCATAAAGTGGCCATTCATGCCGCCGCGCCATGTCCCATTAGCGTCAAAGAGCAAATGATTGACTGGTGGGGGCCAATTATTCACGAGTACTATGCGGGCACCGAAGGCAATGGTTCAACAACCATTACCTCGGAAGAATGGCTCGGTCACAAGGGTTCAGTCGGCAAACCGGCCGGTGATTGCAAAGTACACATCCTTGATGACGAAAGCTCGGCATTGCCAACAGGTGAAGCCGGTGGCGTATATTTTGAAGGTGGTGGTAAATTCGAGTATCTCCACGACGCAGAAAAAACTAATGCCAGTAGAACATCCAATGGCTGGTCGACCCTGGGAGATATCGGGCACCTCGACAAAGAAGGTTACCTTTACCTTACTGATAGAAAGTCTTTCATGATCATATCCGGCGGCGTCAACATCTACCCACAGGAAGCAGAAAACGCACTGATTACCCATCCTGCTGTGATGGACGTTGCCGTTTTTGGCATCCCTAATGAAGAGTTTGGAGAAGAAGTAAAAGCCGTTGTACAACCAGTTGATTTTGAATCAGCAGACCAAGCGTTGGCAGCCGAACTGATGAATTACGCCAGGGAAAAGCTATCGCATATCAAATGCCCCCGATCCGTTGATTTTATAGCAGAGCTGCCACGGCACCCAACAGGTAAACTCTACAAACGACTCCTCAAAGACAAGTACTGGGACGCAGCAATAAAATGATAAATAAACTATTTGATCTATCCGGTCGCGTCGCACTAATTACCGGCGGCAATGGTGGCATTGGCCTTGGCATGGCGGAGGGACTGGCATCTCAAGGTTGTGAAGTCAGTATTTGGGGAACCAACGCTGACAAAAATGCAAAAGCGCTCGAAACCTTGCAGCAATATGGTCCAAAGGTTTCTGCTGTGAAATGTAACGTCGCAGACCAGCAGGCAGTAGAAGCCTGCTTCAGGCAGACACTGGAAACTCACGGGCGGGTGGATGGATGTTTCGCGAATGCTGGTATCAGCGGTCGGCCAACTCAGTTCGACCAGATGGAAAAGGAAGAATGGAATCGCATCATGGAGGTTAATCTTGATGGTGTATTTCATACCTTTCGTTGCGCCGCTGAGCATATGCGCCTGCGGTCCGAAGCTGGCGACCCATTTGGTCGACTTATTTCAACCGCAAGTCTGGCTGCGGTATCCGGGCAGGCACGCGGCGAACATTATGCGGCAACCAAAGGCGGGCTTATCGCGATGAATAAGGCTCTGGCTGTGGAATACGCTCGGCACAATGTCACGGCCCACACCATACTTCCAGGATGGATCGAAACTTACATGACGGAGCCGAGCTTTAGCTCGGATAAATTTGTGAGCAACGTTATGCCACGAATCCCAATGCGTCGCTGGGGACAACCAGAAGATTTCGCAGGCATTGCTGTTTACATTATGAGCAGCGCCAGCAGCTACCACACTTCAGAAACTTTTTTGATTGATGGTGGATACGCAAACTTCTAGAGAACCTCTAAAAGGTTAGCCGTTTATGACCGTAGCATTTGATGGCATCAGGATTCTTGATTTTACGCAGGTACTTGCTGGCCCTTTTGCTGTAATGCAGCTAGCGCTACTTGGTGCAGATGTCATCAAGGTAGAACAACCTATTACTGGGGATCAGACTCGCGGCCTGATGAACGGAGGTAAAGACCTTAAGATGTCACCGTCGTTTATGGGCATGAACCTTAACAAACGAAGCCTTACCCTAAACCTAAAACACGAAACCGCGACTGAAATTATAAAGAAACTCCTGCCAACGGTTGACGTTATCGTTGAGAACTTTAAGGCAGGTACCATGCAACGACGTGGTCTTGACTATGAGAGTCTTAGGCCACTGAAACCCGATCTCATTTACTGTTCCATCACCGGCTACGGCCAGACCGGACCAAAAGCTGGAGAAGCAGCATATGACGGCGCGATTCAGGCATCCAGCGGCATGATGTCCCAGAACGGACACCCGGAATCAGGCCCAACCCGAACAGGCTATATGCCAGTAGATATGTCCACTGCACTTAATTCAGCGTTCGCCATTTCAGCGGCTCTTTACCGCAAGGCTACTACGGGCGAAGGCCAATACATAGATATCGCTATGCTAGATACTGCGATTATTATGCAAGCATCCCAGTTCAGCAATTACCTTAACCAGAGAACCCTCATTGGGCTTCGTGGGAATGCCTCCCCCACGGGCCAACCCACTGCCAACGTATTCCCAACCATGAACGGGCACATCCAGATAACCGCGCTCCGACAACCACAGGTTGAAAAACTGTTTACCGAACTTGGCCTCAAGCAAATGCTGGAAGACACCAAATTCGCAACCACAGACTCACGTATCAATCATCCTCAGGAAATTTTTGACGCGATGTCCCAGGCACTTAACCGACAGACCACTCAGGCGTGGATGAAACAGCTTGCACCCGCCGGCATTCCCGTCGCCGAAGTGCGCGAGCTTCCAGAGGTTGCCAGCGACCCGGACATCGCACATAGAAACGTCCTAGTTACTCTGCCCTCGCCTTTGGATCCAGATGCAACTGTGACTGTGGCAAAGGCAGGCTATGTCACCAACGTAGACGGCCCCGAGGTGCGCAGCGGACCACCAATACTTGGCGCCGACACTGACGACATCTTGACTAAGCTGGGTTACGAACCCAAAGAAATAGGACGCTTAAGAAATACAGGTGTTATTTAAAGACAGGATCAAACTAATGGCAGACAAACCCCTTAATTTTCACCAGAGCACAGAACAAATCGCGACATCAGGGCAGCCCGATCGCCGCCAGTTTCACTGGATCGCTGATGAAGGTTATGAAGTCGTGATTAATCTGGCGATGCATGATTCGAACGAAGCCATCCCCGAGGAAGGTAGCCTTGTGGCATCACTAGGCATGCAATACATCAACATTCCAGTTCCGTTTGACGAACCCACCGCCCAGCATCTGGAAGAATTTATCGGTATCTTAAAGGTTCTCGCAAAGAGAAAGATCTGGGTGCACTGTGAGGTCAATGCACGTGTCTCCGCATTTATGTTCCACTATTTAACCAAGATTAAGGGGCTACCCAATAAATCCGCCAACTCTCCTTTGATGCTCAAGTGGCGACCTAAGATGGACGATACTTGGCAGGAATTTATGAAGATCACCAATGATGACCTGGATCTGTAGCACCTTCCTACTTCTGCTATCCGCGGTCACATTGGCTGCTGTTACCAGTGACCGAGAAACCGATTTTACGTTGGTCCTCACCGGAGAGGTTAAGGCAACAGCAGTAAACACTTAGGACCAATTTGGTCGAATCGAAGAGTGGTAGCTCGTGGGCAACACCTCGTGTTAAAAGAGTGGGAATAAAATCAATAAAATAGAAAAATTTATAACAGCAGCATCACCCAACTGGAACTCTGACGAATAGAGTTCGAGTCATGTTTAGAGCGAGCGTCCTCAGCAAATCACCCGTTCGTCGATTAATCCGAACCGTTTCCCGATTCTGTGAAATCACCATCCAATTTATCAGCCCGGTACCGGTTTGTATTTTCGCGTAGGTGGATTGTGGCTCATATCGTGGTCACAACTGGAGAGCTCTTCGACCAATTCTTTCAGTTCGTCGAGACGCTCTTCATAAAGACCACGGGGGGTTGTGTCGTGTTTGTTGCAAAGCGATGCAGCAGCTGCAACGGCAACGCCATGTTGGGCTCCATTCCCCATGAACTTGGTCGCTGCACCAGCCACGTGAGTAACGCTAATGTGCTTACCGGCCATGAACAAGTTGTCGATATTGGCTGAATAGAGACAACGATAAGGGATACTATAGGGCTTCTTGTCTCGGCCATCAAAGATCCAATCCTTCAAGCGGAAATCATATTCTCCCTCACCCGGATCCCAAGCACAGTGAATGCAAAAGGATCCATCATTGGCAACCAAAGCATCTTCAAACGTTGTGTGCTCGCGAATGTCATTCTCAGTCAAGATGTGATCGCCTTTGTAGCGACGAAACTCACCTTGAGCAGCCACAAATGCCATCCACTCAAACTCCAAATTTGCGTACTTTTCAGGCTCTAGCTTCTTGACGTTAGAGAACGTCCCGTAGAGGGCCCGCATAAGATAGTCGCGTATAAGTTCACCGTTGGTATAGGGATCAAGCCACTGACCGTATTCCCAGAAATGGGTCGCGGGGAACGTTTCGTTCATGCCGCTGAATTGGAATTCCGGCGTACTTGGATTATCCCCGACAATTGGGCCGTCTTGGTTCTCAATGCCAGGTTCCGACAGCTGGCCACTCAAGTTGGCATAGTCCTTTGAAATCTCCGTTGCCCAAGGTACTTCCGGAAAGGAGACCGGCTGGTCAGCCATTCCGGTCCGAAAGAATACGGTGTTGCCATGATGCATGTCGTCAGCATCATCAGGAGCATAGTCCTCATTGTATTCCGATCGCGCTTCCCGACCGTACAGAGTCTCGGCGCCTGTCAGTACACCGAGCAATGCGACCCCACTGGTATCAATGAAAGTACGCCCCTTGAAACGAAGTTCGTGGCCACTTCGCGCTTGTATCGCGTCTATGGAGACGATCCTGTTATCAAGCTTGACCGCGCTTACCACGCGATGTTCTAGAAATGTGGAGGCGTTCGGCTCCGCTTCAAGCAAAGAAAACGCTTTTAGATCGCCATCAGCTGTTCGCTCGGAAAGCTCTTTCAACAAGGCACCCTGCGTACCACGGGGCATCAAGCCAATTTCTTTGCTTGCATTACCGCCAAGTACTGGACGGTCATGGATAAGAGCGACTTTTTGGCCGAGCCGAGCCGCAGCCAACGCAGCAGCGCATCCTGAAACTCCACCGCCGACAACCACAACATCATAATCTCCGCTGTCGGCTGGCTCATCCGCAAGCCCTCGTAGCGCTCTTCGCCAAGAACGGCTGGCTTCGTCGACCGCATTCGGCGGTAAGGTCTCATCAGAACTAAGGTAGATCGCATCACAACGCCCATCAAACCCTGTCAGATCGTGAAGCCGAAACGAAACATCTCCTTCAGGAAGAGAAACCTTTCCAGCTGATTGCCAGGACCAATCTTGATCGTTAGCACCAAACTCTGTTTCCAGCTCAATCTCATTGATAGACAACTTGAATCGACCAGGATGGTGTCCTGGCACCCAGTCTTTTGCTCGCACCCATACCTCGTAATCTCCTACCTCAGCAATAGCGACGACTGTAGTTGCATCATCAACCGGCCGGCCAAGGCCGTGGGCTAAAAGATAGGGCGAGCCCATTTGCGTTTCAAACTGAGAATCGAGAACCCAACCGCCATAGTTCTCGAAATCTTCCGCCTCAATTAGAATTCCGGCTTTACCAGAGTTCATTTCGCTGTTTTTGTTCATCACATATTCCTGTGGGTGGCGAATGGGTAGTCACTAGCTCGAAGGAAACGAAAAGCTCGAAGACTCCCTTACCGTTGATGACGGCCAACGCTGAGTAATCGTTTTCCGCCGTGTGTAGAAACGCACACCGTCAGGACCATAGGCACTCAAGTCACCAAACAGCGACCGCTTCCAGCCCCCAAAACTGTGATAAGAAACAGGCACGGGTAATGGCACATTGATACCCACCATTCCCGCCTTAATGTTGTCTGAAAAGAATCTTGCTGACTCACCGTCTCTTGTAAAAATACAAGTGCCGTTACCGTATTCATGGTCGTCAACCAGTTGCATGGCTTCATCTAGGTTATCAACATGGACCACGCAGAGCACCGGCCCAAATATTTCCTGGCGATAACAACTCATGGTAGATTGCACATGGTCAATCAGGGTTCCACCGACGAAGTACCCAGTATCCTCTTCGGACAATTTTGGTGAGCGACCATCCACCACAATTACCGCACCTTCTCTTTCGGCACTCGTGATCAATCCAATCACCTTGTTACGATGTTCAGCAGTGATAAGTGGCCCGAAATCATTACTATTATCCTGCGCGCCCCCAACCTTTAAGCTGGACATTTCTGTCTTAAGACTCTCAACTAATTCTTCCGCAGTCTGTTCACCTACCGCGACTGCAACCGAAATCGCCATACAGCGTTCGCCGGACGACCCAAATGCCGCACCCATTAAAGCCTTAACCGCGTTATCAAGGTCCGCATCCGGCATAACAATCGCATGATTCTTGGCCCCACCCAACGCCTGACAGCGCTTTCCACCACTGGTCGCCGTCGCATACACGGACTCCGCGACTGGCGTTGAACCAACGAAACTGACCGCCTGGATTGCCGGGTCGTTAAGCAATATATCTACGACCTCTCTGTCTCCGTTCACTACATTCAGCACACCGGGTGGAAGACCCGCTTCGTGAGCCAATTGTGCAACAAAGAGAGTCGCCGACGGGTCTCTTTCAGAGGGTTTAAGTATAAAGGTGTTCCCACAGGCGATCGCGAGTGGGTACATCCACAGAGGTACCATGACAGGGAAATTAAACGGCGTAATGCCAGCAACAACACCAAGGGGCTGAAACTCGCTCCAGGAGTCTATACCGGGGCCAACATTCTTGGAAAATTCACCTTTCAACAGTTCAGGTACAAAGCAGGCAAACTCTACGTTTTCGATACCACGCTGAACCTCGCCTGCGGCATCGTGGGGAATCTTTCCATGCTCCCTGCCGACCAGTGCGCAAATCTCATCGACATGATCTTCAAGAAGGGCCTTAAAGCGAAACATGACCTGAGCCCTCTTTGCTGGCGGGGTTGCTCGCCAGGCAGGATAGGCTTCCGTCGCCGCCTCGATAGCCAGCATTGTTTGATCCGCCGATGCCATCGCCAACTCGGCCTCCTGAAGACCCGTTGCTGGATTATTTAAAGGTATTGTTTTTACGTTTTCAGTGACACATTCGCCACCAATCAAGTGTCCTACAACTTCCATATTTATCCTTATCGGCTAAGGCAATCTGCCAGGGCATTCACCAGGTCATCAATCTCAGCTTCTTCAACAGTAAACGCCGGTGCAAGCTGAATCGTGTCTGCACCATATCGCACATAGAACCCTTTCTTCCACATCTTCATCGCGATCTCGAATGGCCTGCGGGCAGGTTCACCGGGATAATGTTCAAGAGAAATGGCTCCTGCCAAACCATAATTTCTTATATCCGTAACGTGCGGGCAGTTTTGAAGGCCGTGCAACAGACTTTCGAAGTAAGGTGAAATCTTGCGTACCCGACCCAACATATCTTCCTTCTCAAGAACATCCAGCGTTGCCAGCCCAGCAGCACAGGCAACTGGGTGCGCCGAGTAAGTATAGCCATGGGGGAATTCGAGCATGTACTCGGGCGCATCCGTTTCCATAAAGGCATCATAGATTTCCTGCTTGACCACAGCTGCGCCCATCGGTATCACTCCATTAGTGACCTGTTTGGCAATCGTCATAATGTCAGGAGTAACACCAAAGGCATCGGCGCCGGATTTTGCACCCAGGCGTCCGAATCCGCAGATGACTTCGTCAAAAATCAACAGAATATTGTGTTGGGTGCAGATTTCCCGCAGCCGGTTTAGGTACCCAACGGGCGGTGGAATGACCCCGGCAGAGCCCGGCATTGGCTCTACAATCACAGCAGCAATGTTTGACGCATCATGAAGTCCAATCAGTTCGAGAAGTTCTTCAGCAAGGTCTGCACCTTCTTCCGGCTGGCCCCTAGTAAAGGTATTACTCTCTAACATCGTATGGCGGAGATGATCTACCGTTAAAGTTTCCCCGAATATCGCCCGGTTTGCCCCTATGCCGCCAACAGAAATGCCGCCAAAATTCACACCGTGGTATCCTTTTACGCGACCTATCAACTTTGACTTTGACGGCATCTTCTTCTTGCGCCAATATGCCCGCGCTATTTTAAGGGCGGTTTCTACCGCTTCGGACCCTGAACACGTGAAAAAAACGCGATTTAAACCCTCAGGCGAAAAACCAGTGATGCGTTCTGCCAGCTGGAAAGACTTGGGGTGTCCAAACTGAAAGCTGGGGCTCATATCCAAAGTTGAAAGCTGGGCTGTTATCGCCTCATTTATTTTTGATACGTTGTGCCCAAGACCACAGGTCCATAACCCGGACAATCCATCGAACACCTTACGTCCGTCGGCGTCTTTGTAATACCTGCCGTCGGCCTCGTGAATCATCCTTGGATCTTTCTTGAACTGCCGGTTAGCAGTGAATGGCATCCAGTGCGCATCTAACTGAGCTTGTGTCACTTCCATCGTCTGCAACCTTAAAATACCAGCGCAGAGGTTACCGCGGAATCCCGGGTCGCTCAATTATTAAGACAGCTGAATCTGCTGCAATAAGGATTAGGTCCTTGATCGCCGAAAATCCAGCTCATGGCGGCCCGCCTTGTTGGGTTTCTTCTGCAGGTATAAGAACTCTATTCAGACCAGATTAGTTCGTTGTACTGGAATAGCTTTAGCCCCATAAAACGAGAAGACTGCAACCAGCAAAGCAAAAGCCGCAGATTTTGAACTGAAATAACCCAGTAATCTTTCAGTTTTCGGTCCGCAACGTTATGCTCTGTACTCAAGTCAAAAAAGGACGACCCATGACAGTTATCATTTCCGGATACTTTGAATTTGTACACCCGGAACAAATACCAGACATTCTTAACGGCGCAAGGATTCATATTGAAGGCGCACTTGCGGAAGATGGATGCATAGCCTATTCCTGGACGGAAGATCACCTTACTTCTGGAAGAGTATGGGTCTACGAAGAATGGGCCTCAGAGGACACGCTTGATGCCCACTTAAATACTCATTGGTATCGCGATATGGGTGCCTACCTGGGTACATTCGAACGCAAACCGATGACGAATGTCATCAAAAAGTACCGAGTCGATTTAGAAGAGCCCGTATATGACGACACTGGTGTTGCCCGCGGTCACTTCTTCACCTCCTGAACATCAGTAGCTAACACCCATACCTGCCCTTACATCGTTGTTAACTCCGTAGGGGGGGATGGGATAGCGCAGCCCATTCCTAGATAGCTCATGCAGACCTGCGATGATTTTGGGCAGGAAAGATGGAGGGATTGCGATAAGTAATTCATCATCCTGCACCCCTCCGTAACGTCGTTCGGCAAAACAGGGAATGGAAAGACTGGGCTCTTTAGTTTGAAGAGCTCTGCCCCAGGAGTCAGCGCAGGCTGACTCTCCTACACAGCTAAACTCGAGCTTCTTGTAACCTGTCCACTGTAATCCATTAATGAATAGAATCATCTGGGCAGGTGTTGCATAAATGAGACAGATATCAGGCGGATCAAGACGACCAGATGCTAACGGACTAACTGCCATAGCTTCATACTGCCCATACTCCAATACGTCCATAGCCGCTTGATGACGAGCTGCTTCTTCTTGGTCTGCGTACCAAACACCGGCCATTCGGTTCCCCGAAAGCCACTCATCACTACGTGGGTGTAAACCAATCACAGTGCCACACTGCGCCCCAACCAGATCTTCCATCGTAATACCCACTGTCCAACCATTCCTGGCAGCCTGGCCGACAATTTGGTCTGTCGTATGGATGTCTTTCGGTCGCCGAATTTTGGACACCTGCTCCATCTCTTCCCGAGTTTTGAACATCTTCATACCAATGGGTGTAGTTCGGAGTCTTAGGAGCTTGTTAAGTTCATCTACACAAGTTGCACCATCGAACCGCTGGTCAGAAATGATCAAGGAATCTGACATCTGTTGTCACCTCACGTTATTTAAGATCACGTAAAGTACCACGAAGACAATTACACGAGAGATAAAGATGACAGTCTATTAGATGCACGCATTGAGCGATTTTCGTAGGGCCGCACTACTGTTCTGGTTTAATTTTTATGTTTCTGTTGAACTGAAGTAGAAAATCAATATAAACAGATGCTACCAACTAGATAAATTTCAACACTTTTTTGTACGATCAAGCTTTGAAGATGAAGTAGCTAGAATTGCTGAACATTAAACCTTACAAAAAAATAACTGTAGAAAACTGAAACCCTGGATTAAATAGACCGTTCACCATATTTTATGCAGCTTGGAGGAATGGCTGCATTGTTTTGAAAGCTTTCGCCTCAACCTGCCGGATCCGCTCTAGGGATACTCCGTACTTTTCTGCCAGCTCCTTCAAACTTGTTTTTTCTCCCTGCAACCAGCGAGCCTCAACAATATCCCGGGATCTTTCATCAAGGGACTTCAGCGCGTCTATCAAACCGCAGGACATTATGGCTGCTTGCTCTTCTTCTGAAGCCAAAAAAGAAGGGTCTTCAGTCTCACCATGAGACAAGTAACCTGACGGGCTATAGTTGAATTCATCCTCGTCATTAGACGTGACTGGCTCAAAACTCTCATCAAAGTTAGCGAGCCGAGATTCCATTTCCAGCACTTCTTCCGGCTTGACACCAAGATCGCTCGCAACTTGGCTCACTTCATCCGAGTTAAACCAACCCAGCCTTCCCTTTGCCTTACGCAGGTTAAAAA
>MDTF01015324.1_pt1 | contig 22249 bp, 18 predicted proteins | sample 811191 | NCBI WGS metagenome assembly MDTF01 (sample SAMN05326649, study PRJNA326480) | marine metagenome | isolation source: seawater | place: Southern Ocean | collected 2011
CCCTGTTGAACTTGGTGGGTATTTTTACCCACCATTTTTTTGTGCTGAACATATTTGTTGAGCTAAGCGCGGGGTCTGCTAACATCTCAGTCTAATGTCGTGAGAGGTAACCCAATGCGCACCGCACTGATAGCACTGATGTTGATGTTTGGTTCGCAGGCGGGGGCCTGGTCAATATTTGTTTAAGTATATTTACGTGATACAAATGGTGCAAGTTGACACTGAACGCGTACAGCAGGAGCCGACTCCTTATGGAGCGATCACACAAGGTTTGCATTACTCTTACGACAGCTCCGATGAATGTAACATGACATTGAAATCTTTGATGGTAGATGAAGCTAGCTCTCCAAAAACTATTGTTTTAACGCAAACGCCCCAAGCTTGATAGATTGAGAGGGTCAAAATGCGGATTGTGACAGCTGGTATTGGTCTGCGCGCAGGACATGTTTTGTCGATTTTGGGCAAAACAATGCCCGAAGCAAAGGTCGTCGGCTTTTACGACCCTCAACCCTCGCATCTTGAAATGATTGGGCTTGAAACCCCAAGATACACTTCGGTTGAGACGATGCTGTCCGATGCCAATCCCGATTTGTTTTTTATCGGATCCCCAAATGAATTTCACTTGGAACAGATTGCTATTGGATTAAAGGCTGGAGTTCTCATTTTCACAGAAAAACCCGTCGTCGTTTCTTTACAACAAACTATGAAACTAGCCGAGTTACTTACCAAACACGGAGCAGCTCGTGTGATTGTTGGGCTTGTTTTACGTCATTCACAACATATGGTCGATTTGCGTGCGGCAATTGGTGCCGGAGTTCTTGGTCCAATCTCATCGCTTGAGGCAAACGAACACATAGCACCTTACCATGGCGCTTTTTTCATGCGAGACTGGCGCCGGAAGCACAGTCATTCTGGCGGGTTCATGCTTGAAAAATGCTGCCACGATTTAGACATTTATAATATGATTACTGGCTCGCGTCCTAAACGGGTCGTAAGCTTTGGCGGGCGTCGGTCTTTCCTGCCAGCCTATGCGCCTGCCAGCAATTCGGAAAATGACATCTTCCATATCAAAAAGTCAGTCTGGAATTCAATTGATGATCCATTTCATAGCGATGCCGACATTGTAGATTGTCAAACCGCACTGGTCGAATTTGAAACCGGAGCTTCGATGAGTTTTCACACCAATACCAATGTGCCTGACGAACATCGGCGGTTTTGCGTAATCGGAGCTAAAGGTATGGCAGAGGGGGATTTTGTACGCGGCTATCTTAAAATAACTTGCCGTGATGGATCTCTTTTTGCCGATCATAAGTATTCAAAAAGTGAAATGACAAACGACAGCGCGCATTACGGCGCAGACCATTTAATGGTTCAAGATGTCGTTGCATTTCTCAGGCAAGAATGTGATCGCTTGCCGGTCAGTATTGTTGATGCGTTAGAGGCCGGTGTCGCGGCACTAAGTATTGATCAAGCTAGGGCGAGTGGGCAAATCATAGATCTGTCGCCGATTTGGTCGGAGTTTGACAGTTACAACCTGCGACAGCGAAAGAATTAACCGACATTCCCCAAGTAGAATGCCTTCTCCTGCATATTGTTGCTGTTTTATGCCCTGTTCAAGCCTTTTGGACACACTGTGGCGTTGTTTGTGCATCTGACGCACGACTTTAGCGTGACTTCCGGTCTCGAAGGCGAGAGTGATCGGGGTTTTGGTCTGATTGGGAGCCGTTTGCACGAAAAAGATGGCAGATAAAGTATGGCTCACCGACGCTGAAGTCGGCACACGCTTTGGTTCAACCCGCCAATTGGTCTGGGCCCAAGCGCGAACAAATCCCCAATTCCCACAAACTGTAAAGTTAACATCCCGCTGGTCTCGCTGGTCGCTGGCTGAGATTGAGGCGTTTGAAGTTGAGGCGCTGTCAGCCCCTGGTTAATGCATCCGCGCGGGGCAGAAGTAATCAGCACAAGGGCGGCTTTCACGAACGCAAAATTGCGACAAAGCTAGGCGAGCTGACTGGCTTTAACTTTGAGCGAAATCTTGAGCAACGTTGGGCGATGGGGATTGTATTGCCGGTAGCGTTGCGTATGCCTGTCGTGATCTCATTGCCGACAGCATTGGAGCCACGCGGTTTGAGCTTCGAAAAGCTGTTGGAAACACAACACATTCAGACCACATCACGCCTTGAAAGGTAAAACACCAATGGAGTACCTTCGAATCACTCAAGTCGAAGCCGCATGAATCTCAAAACACCTGAACCTATACACCTCTAGCCAACGTATGACATTGTATGGAATGCAAAAAGGGTCTAGATTGGAATATGCGCGTAGAAATCCACAACGATGTATCGGAACTTGGCAAGGCTCTTGCCTGTAAGATAGTTGACCAAATGCTTGCAGCCCAATCCGAGAGGCGTCGTTATCTGCTTGGATGTCCCGGGGGAAGAAGTCCGAAACCAGTTTATGCAGAGCTCGCAACTATGGCGATCAATTTTGATCTTGATTTGTCGAATGTGACTCTGGTGATGATGGACGATTATCTTGAGGGAAATGCACCTCCATTTCGATATGTAGACATCAATGCACACTACAGCTGCCGGCGTTTCGCGATCGTCGAAATAGCGGCAGTACTGAACCGCGGTAAACCTCCTGCAAAACAGATACAGCCCGAAAATATCTGGTATCCAGATCCTGAAAACTGCGAATTCTATGATGAACGGATCGCGGATGCCGGTGGCATAGACTTGTTCATTTTGGCATCGGGCGCCACCGACGGACACATCGCATTCAACCCACCTGGATCACCTCGCTGCTGCAAATCACGGATTGTGCGTTTGGCGCAACAAACTCGCAGTGACAATCTCAAGACCTTCCCAGACTTCACTTCTCTATCGGAGGTGCCGAAATTCGGGGTTACCATCGGCGTGGGATCAATCGCTAAACACTCTAAATCGGCCGCGATGGTCGTTTTCGGGGCGGACAAAAAGCTGGCGTTTCAGGAAATCAGCCAGGCATCGGTATACTCACCTGACTGGCCTGCTTCAATCATCACAGAATGTTCGGACGCCATACTTTATGCGGATTTGGTCGCATCCGATCGGTCCTTAAAATGACGCAACTGGTCGCAATCGGCGTTGACGTCGGCGGTACAAAAATCGCGGCCGTTGCTGTCGATATCAGCACTGGTTTAGTTCTGATACAGGACAAAATCCCAACGCAGCGTCACGACGGCGGCGCGCGCGTTCTTGATCGCCTTACCCGCATGATCAAAACTATGCACGATCAACTTCAGAAAATTGACATTCATTCTCTGGGCGTCGGAATCGGGATCCCGGAACTTGTGAACAATGATGGTGTCATCAAGAGCAACTGGAATTTTGATTGGGACAAACGCAGCATAACCGATCAGCTTGCCGAATTTGGTACCGTGATCCTGGAAAGCGACGCGCGAACCGCTGCCTTGGCCGAACATCACTTTGGCCATGGAAACAGTTTTCCAAGTTTTGTTTTTGTTACGATTGGATCGGGGCTTTCATTTTCATTTTGTAAAGACGGTAATATTCATCGTGGCGCAAACGGCTATGCTATCCATTTCGGATCAAGCGACATTCTGGCGATTTGTTCTGACTGTGGATCGCAGAGTGCCTTTAATCTTGAAGCATTGGCGTCAGGCCGTGGGCTGGCCGAGACCTATCGCAACCGAACATCTGAAGTTACCGACGCCCGTAGTTTAGTCGATGATGATTGTGGCGACGCTGCAAAGTTGCTCGTGGATCAGGCCACGTCGGCATTGGCCAGCTATCTTGGCCAGCTGGTCAATATATTTGATCCCCACGCTGTCATTATCGGCGGCGGTCTTGGCCTGGCACCAAAGTTATTTGAAATTCTGGAACATAAAATCCGGCCGCACGTTTGGGCACCTGAGTGCCGTTCAATCCCAATTGTTAAGAGCGCCATTTTAGAAAATAGCGCTGCGATCGGCGCGGCAGTTCTATTCAGAGCTGGCGCCGACAAACAATAGCAACTTAATCAAGTACTGATTACGTGTGTTGGTATATCTATGTCCTTCTTAAGGTGTCTAAGAAGAATCTACCGTCAAGGATGACTCGGCCTACAGTGTTAACAAAGACATTGAAAATGTCGATGGCACGTCTTTCGTCGGCTAGGCATATTAATTCGGCATCTGCTGATGCTGCGGGTATTGTCATTGCCTCCCGCCTTAAATCTGAAATCCGAGAAAAAGACCAAGCCATTCGCAATGCATTGGATGGACAAACTCTGATGGATACTGCTGAAGGCGCACAAAAAGAGATTGAGAACATCCTGCATCGTATACGGGGAAATTTGGTTCAAAGTGCCAGCCTGCAGGTGTTCAGGACGAAGGCATTGACGACTGTTGCACAGTTGATGGACGACATTCCGGCGGGAGGGCAGGCCCGTGTAGAGCCCCCCCCCCGCAACGGATATCGACGCCGCGTTCCAGCAGATGGGTCGCGAAAGAATGACGAAGTGTCTGCAGCGTGACAGGTTTGGTAATCCCTGCTTCGTGCGCGGTCTCTTTGAACAAACGCGAGATCTGCCGGGCGGAGAGGTGCTTGTCACTATAGCCGGGGAACAGCACGCGTTCTGGCTCTGGCACATCCTTATCCTGACCGGTGGGCCGCTCTTTCCACCAGTCGCGCAGCAGGCCTAGGATGTCCGCAGGCAGCATAACGTTGCGGTCTTTGCGCCCCTTCGCTTGCACGATCCGGATGATCTGCTGAGCGCTGTTGATATCGCCCACCTTCAGCCGAACGACCTCGCCTGCGCGCATCCCACAGCCATAGGCCAATGACAACATGACTTTGGCCTTCAGGCTTGGCGCCATGGCCAGGATGCGCTTGATCTCCTTTTTACTCAGCACCAGCGGTACCTTCACTGGTTCCCTGAGGCTGAAGATCTCTGCCGCCAGATCATGCCGCCGAAGTGTCACACTGAAGAGAAACTTCACCCCGGTCATGGTTTGGTTGCGCGTGCAGATGCTGACGCCGCTCTCCACCAAATGGTGCTGGAAATACTTGACATCATCTGGCGTGGCAGTCTCTGGCCAGCGTCCGAGCCTGGCCGCAAATCGCTTGCAGGCGCGCAGATGACTGGTCTGGGATGCAGCTCCAACATTGCGCCCTGTCATGTCCGAAATCATCCGCGCAAGAAGGGGCGTAACTGGTTTGGAGTTCTGAATGTTCATGGAAAAACCCTCTGTCAACCGAGGCAAAATTATCTCGAACAACAGCAGACACCCGACCTTAAAAATCGCGCAACAAATCTCTATCCAGCGCAACACCCGCAACAAGCGCCCCTATCGCGAAGCGATTTAGTGCTCGAGCCCAAACTGTTGAATGCCGCGCTGCGTGCATCCCGGCGCAAAGGGCGGATAGCGGACGTTAAGAAGTCGGCACGAAACACACCGTGACCGAAGGCACAGGAACCTGAAACCCAAAAAACTTTGAACCCGAACGCCCGCGAGGAAGGCTCTGAAATTTCCTAAAATTACCGCCCATTAAGGCACCAGCTCGAAAGTTGCGAAAAGCGCAACGTGATCTGAGACATGGTTGCCACTTTTGCCGCCATCCAGTGCGAGGGCGGCCGAACTTACCGCAAGGCGACTTGTGGCGAACATATAGTCTATCCATCGGCTGGGGCCCGGATTGTCATCCGAATGGGGACTGTGCGAACAATAGGTAAAGCTGTTGGCGCGCGCTTCGGTTCCTTCGAACAGGTCGATCAGGCCAAGCTGGCTTTCCAGGATCGTTTTCACCGGTGCCGATTGCGGCGTAGCGTTAAAATCCCCGACAAGAACAACCGCATCTGTGCCGTGGTGCCTGGCGGCATTCTCCAGATGCCGTACGATGGTCTTACACTGCGACACACGTTCTGCGTCCTGCTCTAACCGGAATGCGAGGTGGGTGTTTGCAACAAGAATCCGTTGGCCAGAATAATTGAATGTGGCAATCTGCAGTCTTCGACTGCCGTCCCCTGTTGCTTCCGGAAGCATGAAACTTTCGAATGAAATCAGCGGCAAACTTGCCATTGTTGCGAGACCCTCTTCGCGCTCACCCCATTGATTTTGCGACGAATAGAGCCGCATCAGCTGAGTATTTTGCGTACTCACAAGATCCGACTGCGGGCGAAAACTCTCTCCCTGAGGCGAAACCTCCTGCAGGCAAATTATTTCGGGATCCGCTTTCGACACATATTGATCCAAACGCCGCATTCGTTCGCAGTAATCCTGATTGAGGTTCCACAGATTTAGCGAAAAAACGCTGAATGGCATTGCTGAATGCTCCTTTGTAATCGTGGCGGTCATCGCATCTTTTGTCGGCCTGCAGCCAACTGACCCTAACCTGCTTCAAAATAGATCGGATTTGACAACGCACGACGGATCTGAGGCGTCGATGTTAGTGACTGCTGACCGCGATGCAGCGCAAGGTTGTCTGAGTACCAGTCTACGAGTTCCGCAATCAGGCGGGCCCGACTGCGGTCGGCCACAATTTCGGCGCGTAGAAAGCTGGAAGGCGCCGGTAGAGTGATGGTCTTTAGCCAATGGTCTGACGAAATTATCATTTCAGCGACCGGTCCCTGTTCGCTGGTTAAGACCAAGCGGTCCCCTGCCGCACCGTTAACGGCGGCTCTGATATCGATATCTCCATCATCATACAAAACCGACCCCATTGGCCGATCGTCCACAGTTATTGACAGGTGCGGCCCGGTTGGCGATTCCGTGACAAAGCCGCAGCCCGATCTAAGTCCATCGACAATCGCGTCGGCATCCAAATGGGAAAGCCAGAGAACCGTGGTTGGCGTGCCCAGTCCAAACGGACGTAGCGGCCCTGGCTTGGCAGGCTGATGGTAATCGCTGCCTCCAATCAGCGAAATGCGCCGCCCCTCACCAAGCAGTCGATCGTAAGTTGTGAGAATACGATCATTACCGGTCAGCCAATGCCCGTGGTAAACTTCCATGCAATCCATATCTGGATAGTCGTAGTCCCAGGGCAACGGCTCTTTGTCATGATTGACCGACAGCAGGGCACCCTGACGCCGGGCCTCTGCAACAAGCTCGTCCAAATCGTGGCTGCCGCCCAGCCGAAAATCAATCCAGTCCTTCAGCCCAAACAGGTTGGCGTGGCCGCGATAGGTGGTGACTTCCATGCCAGGAACAAAAATCAAATCAGGGGTGCTGTTCGGACCAAAATATTGCCATTGTGATGTTGTGTTGTGGTCTGTAACCGCAAGAAAATCGAGCTCCAATCCACGAGCTGTTTCATGGAGCAAACCCGGCGAACCTTTGGCATCGCTGTGGTGTGTGTGACAGTGCAGATCGCCTCGATACCAGCCTGGCGCGTCACGGCGCGCGGGCACGGGTTTTGGCGCAGCGAAGGCTGCTCGCGGGGTGGCATCGGCTCGCAACTTCAGTGTTACTTTGACGCCCTGGAGCGGCACACGGTAGAGGCCGAAAAGCAGCGTCCAGATTCCTCCGGGCATGGTGCCAGCGTTGTAGCCTGGCGTTGCTGCGTCGGTGCCTATAAAGAAATTGTTGCGCGCGCTGCCGCTCCAGCCGCGAAATCCGGAGCGGGTAGGATAACCGGTGGCCGAACTGTCGAGGATGCCGATATCCAGAATACAGTCGTCCGCCTTGGCATAGGAAAAGTTGACGTCGAGTCGCGTAACCCCCTCAGGCAATTCAAACGGCACCTCGAAGAACGGTGTTGCTGCCTTATCTGCTTGCTCAATTAGGCAATTCAGTTCTGAAGTTTGTCCTGATTTCAAATGTGTCGGTCGCAATTTCCACTTCCTTTTTGTTGCAAGTCACGTCGACGTCGGTCGACAGATGCGGCCCGGATCAACAATCAATCACCTGGTCCGATTTGCCAAGATCATTGCCAATGCTCGCCGTTTTCGCCTGCATAGATTGGATTGGTCATGGCATGGAGTTCACCATCCTGGTCTCGCAATTCCAACAAGAACCACTGCCCGGCTTCGGCTTTCACCTCAACCATGGCTTCGCCCAGCTGCGAACACGGCCAGCATTCTGCCACCCGGCCTCTGCAGATCAGGCGGGCAGTCAGATCGCCTATGCTATTTTCAGATGATCCAGAGCTCCAGCCACATGAAAGCTGCATTGGCCCGGGCGCGATAAGATCACCCATTCCTACATTGCTTCCATCGCCACCGCGTCCAGTGAATGTCAATTCCGGACCGCCAGAGACATAACAGTGCCCCCGTTTGATTGCAGCCAAGATATCGACTTGGGTATTGTCTTGAGCATAGACGCGATTGGCGGCGATACGAAATCCGTGGCGGATCGGACGGTGTGTATCAGTGCCACCCGTCGCAACCATCCGAAAACCGCTGTTGAGCCACTGATAAAACAGCCTCACCGAGCCGTGGTTAAACGAGTTTTCAACCCACTCGCGGTTCCAAACTTCAACATGTCGTGCGGGCCCCGGCAGCATGTCAGAGTAGGCCCAGCGGCACCCGGTACAAAACGGATGCCCCTCGGCCTTGGGATGGGCGATGATGTAAAGCGCGCCGGTGTTTTGCAGCGACGTGGCGCGACCGCTCATCGTGGCCCCGTCTTTCACCCGCCAGTCAGACCAGCCCTCGGCCCCCAGAACCACCGCGTGGCCATTGAATGTGGTCAGTTCTATCCCCCCAATCACAGTGATCCCGTTGCCGGCCAATTGCCTTAAAAGTGGAAGCGCCGAAATGGTATTGTGATCGGTGAGTGCAACGAAATCATATTTACGCCGATAGGCAACATCGAGATACTCGGCCGGGCTATAGTCACCGTCCGAATGGAAGGTGTGGCCGTGCAAGTCCCCAGAATACCACCCCGGACCGCGCCGCTTGGTCCTCTGAGGCGGCTCGGGCGCCAGTTCATCCGGCGGGGCGATCACCTCAATTGTGTCGCAATCGACCTCGATCCGATAGCTGACATTTCCAGGCGGCAAGATCCTGTGCACGTCGATCTCGACGACCCACTCACCTGGTTCGATCGTTCCTTTCAGATATCCCGGTGAGGCCCACTTGGCAGAAATAACTGGACTTTGATTAGCATTATTGTGCCGCGTTCCACGCGCGCCTGCAGGCCCATAGACCGAAATCGAAAGTTGGTGCGCGATTGACCCAACCCCTGGATGGCGTGGCGCGTGCTCGAATTTGATCCGCAGTGTCCGAGTGCCTTCGCGTACCCGAAACCGGTGCTCAACGTGGGTAGCCATATGTTCAAGAGTAAGGCGCCCGTCGAATACCTGAGTCATGGGCTTCCTCCAAGACTTGTCAAAGCGAACCGCCGACGCCCGTCAGGGATATTTCATCCCTACGGTGGCATGCGGTCAACCGTCCGGCGCCATCCGGAACAATTGCTGGTGGGGTTTGAAAGCAAATGTCCTTTGCGAAAGCGCAGCGTGGCGCGAAGGCACAGCCGGATGGCAGGTTGGCTGGATTCGGTGGTTGGCCGAGCAAGACTTGTTTGCCACTTTTTTTGTCTTCGCGATACTCCGGTATCAGAACGGCCCCAAGTAACGCTGACGAATATGGATGGCGAGGATTGTGATAGATCTGATCGGTACTAGCCACTTCGACAAGCCGTCCGGCATACATCACAGCTACCCGATCCGAGATGTTCGAAACGACGTTGAGATCATGCGACACAAAAAGATAGGTCAGGCCGAATTCGTGTTGCAGGTCCTGAAAGAGGTTCAAGATCTGCGCCTGAACCGAAACATCGAGTGCCGAGACCGGCTCGTCGGCAATGACGATACTTGGTTGGGGGGCCAACGCCCGCGCGATCCCGATGCGTTGTCGTTGCCCGCCAGAAAAGGCGTGAGGATAACGGTCGCTCTGGTCGGGGCGCAAACCGACCCGATCCAGGATATCATGGACTCTTTCGTGCATTTTTTTCTTATCGGTGATCCTAGCGGGCCCGACACGCAATGGTTCTGAAACCAATTCGAACACGGTCATACGCGGGTTGAGCGAAGCGAAAGGGTCTTGGAATACAAAACGGATGTGCTGCCAGACCAAGCGGCGCTCGGCTTCGGACAAATGCGAAATGTCATCCATCCGGCCGTCCCGCGACAGGTGAACCCGACCATCACTGGGGTCAATTATGCTGGCGATTGTCTGGCTCAATGTCGATTTGCCGCAGCCGGACTCGCCCACCAGACCGAGAGTTTCACCTTTGCGGAGCTCGAAACTGACATCCGTGACCGCCCGGGTCACCTGACTGGCCCCGCGAAATACGCCGCCACGCTGTTCGAACCGTTTGGAGACATTGTCGATGATCATGGCCGGTCCCGCAGGGGCCATGTCGGGGGCGCCCCGAAGCTCTGGTTGCGGCGCGCGAGTTTCTGCCTCATGCGTTTCCGGTACGCCGGCGCGATCCAGAAAACACCGCACCCGGGTGGTTCCGTCGCGCATCCGTGGTCGTTGTTCGTCGCACAGACCCTTTGTCATATATGCGCAGCGCGAGCCGAACGCGCAGCCTTTGGGTCGTTCGAAGAGCGACGGCACCACACCTGAGATAACCGGCAGCCTGGCGTCACCGAGGCCACCATAACGCGGGGCGGCTGACAAAAGGGCGCGGGTGTAGGGATGGCGCGGCCTCGAAAAGATCTGGTCGACCGGGCCACGTTCGATAACTTCGCCCAGATACATGACAACCACTTCGTCTGCCATCTCTGCGACAACGCCAAGATCGTGGGTAATGAACAAAATCGACATACCAAGCCGATCTTGCAGGTCGCGCATCAGGTCAAGGATGACGGCCTGCGTGGTCACATCAAGCGCCGTTGTCGGCTCATCGGCGATCAGCAGTCGCGGGTTGGTGATCAATGCCATGGCGATCATAGCCCGTTGTCGTTGTCCGCCAGAAAGCTCAAAAGAGTAGGCATCCAGCCGCGTTTTGGGATCGGGCATGCCAACTGCGTCCAACACCTCAATGGCACGTTGCCGCGCTGCTGCTTTGGAGATAGGTTCGTGTAGACGAAGCGCCTCGATGATCTGATTGCCGATCGTATAGAACGACGAGATTGCCGTCATCGGCTCCTGAAATATCATTGTCGCGTCATTGCCGCGCAATTGTTTCAGCGCGGCAGATTTCTCCGGCTCGCGGGTGATGTCAATTTCCGTGCCGTTGTCCTGCTCATAAAGAATTTGCCCTTCATCAATTCGCGCATTGTGGTCAAGTATTCGCAGGATACTGCGGGCTGTCACAGACTTGCCGCAGCCAGATTCGCCAACCAGGCAGACGGTTTTGCCCTTGGGGATGTCGAAACTGACATCCTTCAGGGCCTGTAGCCAGTGATCATTGTCCTTGAACGAGACCGACAAGCCACGCACTGACATCAGGGTATCAATTTTCATAGGGATCACCCGCGTCACGCAAACCGTCGCCTAGGAAGTTGAGCCCTAGAACGGCCACCACCACCGCAAGTCCCGGCAGGAACAGCCACGGCGCCGTCGAAATGGATTTCAGGTTCTGGGCCTCTTGCAGTAATACGCCCCAACTAACGACAGGTTGGCGTAATCCAATTCCTAGAAAGCTGAGCGAGGTTTCCGCAATGATCATTCCCGGAATGGCGAGCGTTACGACCGCGATGATATGTGACAGAAAGTTCGGCACCATGTGTCGGCCGATGATCCGCAGCGGCTTGTTGCCATCCAGGCGCGCAGCCGTGATGTAGTCTTCTTTCTTCAGCGCCATGAACCGACCGCGCACCACGCGCGCCAGACCGGTCCAGCCGATCACTGATAAGATGATGGTTATCAGAAAATAGGTTTGTAACGGTGGTGCGGTTGGTGGGATTGCCGCGGCGAGACCGATCCAGAGTGGGATCGAAGGAATGGACTGCAGAATCTCGATCAAACGCTGGATGCCCAGATCGACGACCCCGCCGAAATACCCTGAAAGGCCCCCAATCGTGATGCCCAGGACCAGGCTAAGCGCGACACCAACCAAACCAATGCTCATCGAAACCCGGGTCGCGTGGATAGTGCGGCTCAAAACATCGCGCCCCAGCCGGTCGGCCCCGAAGAAATAAACTCGGTCCCTGGATTTGACTGGACCAAAAAAATGCCGGTCCATTTTAAAAAGCCCCCAAAGCTTGTATGGGTCGCCCTTCACCCAGAACCCAAGCGGAATAACTTTTCGCGGATCGGCTTCGAACGTGCGCTTGCCGGAATTGTAATCGATTTTCGATATGTAACCCAGGACATGCAGTTGAAAGGACCGGCTTCCATCGTCTTCCTCGGCTATGAATTTTACGAATTGCGGCGGTGCATAGACGTCGCGGGCCTTGTAGGTTGCCTGGGCGTGCGGGGCTAGAAACTCCGAAAAAAGCGCCACAAAATAGATTGCTGCGGTCACGATCGCTCCCAAGACACCCAGTTTGTGACGCTTGAAACGCCGCCAGATCAGCTCTCCATAGCTGGCATTTGCCGCATAAGTAGTCATTGGCGCCTCCCGGTGCGAGCGCCATTCAGACGAGATAATGCAGATGGGCCCGTCACATCAACTCTCCTTCTCGGGCCTGACGGCGTATGCGTGGATCAAGCGCCATCAGACACAGATCTGAAAACAGGGTGCCAAGCACGGCCAGAAAGCTGAGGAACATGATCAGGGTTGAGGCGAGGTACAGATCCTCTTCCTTGAGTGCCTGCAGCAAGAGCGGGCCAGTGGTTTGCAGGCCAAGCACCACCGCAACTATCGTCTCGCCAGAGATGATTTTGACGAACAGATCGTTCAGATCCGAAACGAAGGGATTGAGCGAATGACGCACTGGGTACTTAAGCAGCAAGCGCGTTGACGGCACCCCTTTGGCGCGTGCCGTCAACACATAGGGTTGGTGCAATTCGTCAAGCAGATTGGCGCGGATCTTGCGGATGACTTCCGCGGTTCCTGCGGTGCCCAGAACGATGGTCGGAATCCAAAGGTGCGAAAGCAAATCAAGGACCCGGTTGAACGACCAGGGCGCATTTACATATTCGGGCGAAAAAAGCCCCCCGACACTTTGCCCCAGATAGCGGAAGGAAACATAAAGCAGTACCAGTGCCAACAGGAAATTGGGTATCGCCAGCCCGATGAAGCCAACAAAAGTGGCAACGTAATCACCTAGCGAGTACTTTCGCACCGCTGAGTAGATACCGATCGGAATTGCAACGATCCAGATGAACAAAAGCGTCACGATCGACAACAGCGTCGTCATCCCCAACCGCTGCCCGATCAACTCCGATACCGGCACGTCCCAACCAAACGAATAGCCGAAATCGCCGCGAAGCAGGATATTTCTCATCCAGATGATGTATTGCTCGACCGCGCTGCGATCCAGGCCGTAGATGCGGCGCAAATCGTCGATTTCATGCTGTTCGAAAACCTCGCCGTATTGGTTCGCTTCCAGAACTAGACGATCGACAAAATCTCCCGGCGGCAGCACGATGATAAAAAAAGAAATCACCGTAATGGCAAAGACGGTCAGCATCATCAGCGATAGTCGGCGGAGTAAGAAACGTGCCATATGCCGAGTGTTCGCCTTATTGGAAGGTAGAAGGAAGGAACCGATCGCCCCTTCCTTCAATTTCAGTTTACTATTGTTTGTCCGCTTCGATGAAGAAGGTCGAGAAATTCGCCGGTGAGATACCGGGATACATCCAACCTTCCATCAACGGCTCAGGGACATTGCGCAGCCGGTTGCTGACCGCACGGTAGTTGCCTTCAGGCGTCGCGATACCGATGCGCGGGAAGTTCTCGGCCAGAAGGTCCAGATACTCACCAACGGCTGCGTCTTGTTGAGCACCGACCACTGTCGGGATCTGGTCCTGCAATTCAAGCATCCGCTGAACTTTCGCCGGAGGTTGGGTACCTTCTGCCCCGTCGGTCTGGTGGTATTTCCACCAATCGAGGTCAAACTCGGCTCCGAGCATCTCGTCGGTTAGTACCAAAGGCAGACGACCGGCACCGTTTTCAGACAACCACAAACCAATGTCATTGTCCGCAGCACCGCGTCGACCTGTGGATGTCGCGTCCGAGAGAACCTCGATAACGGTTTCAACACCGACCGTTTCCCAATAGCCCTTTATCAGCTCCATCATGTCGACCCAGTCGGACTTGAAATCCTTGTTGACCGCGATCACGACAGTGAACCGATCACCATTGGGCCGCAAACGAAAGCCGTCGGCATCTTTCTCGGGCAGAGCCTTGTCCAAGTGTGCAGATGCAGTGTCAGGGTCAAATTCCGTGTACTGCCTGGCAAGCTGTTCGTGATAAAATGGCGAACGTGGGCTTGGCGCGACCTGATAAGGAACACCCTGACCTAGGAAGATGACGTCGATCAGTTCCTCGCGGTCAATTGCCAGCGAAAGCCCCACCCGGAAATCTTTGTTCTGGTAAACAGACGCCCGGAACTCATCAGGATGGTTTTCGGGGAACTGGAAGTTTGCCACGTTCATGTCAGCAGAGTCTGCGTTGACCAGCCGAAAATCGCCCTGTTCCATGTTGTCAAAGAACACGCTGCGGTTTGCTGGTGTTGATATGTTTACCCGGCTGATATCAACTTCGCCGGTCAGCGACTTGGCCAACTGGATTTCAGTATCAGCGGCCAGAACCCACTCGCGATGGTCAATATATGGTAGCTGATTACATTCAGCATCGACTTTGAAGTAATAGGGATTCCGCTCAAAAGTGAATCGTTCTTTGCCCAAAAATGATTCGCGCGGGATCCAAGGTTGGACAAAGGGCCGGTCGGGATTGTTGTATTCAGATTGCTTGCCGTAGCTACCAACGTTGGCGGTCCACCATTGAGTGTAGTCCGTCGAGCTATCATTGGCCATCAGCTCGGCCACCCCATCAGGGTTCAGACCTTTGATGTATTTGCTGTGGTAGTGTTCCGCAAATTGCACGACACGCACACCATAGGGTGAGGCCATATTTTCAAGGAACAATCCGTGGGGCTTGGACCAGGAGAATGTTACAGTGTAGTCATCGACCTTGGCCACTGTTGCAGCTTCACCATCGACTTTGAAGAACCCACGAGGCTTGGATTGTATGTCTGTATTTGTCTCGACGTTTTCCCACCAGAAAACGATATCATCCGCCGTGAAATCCTCGCCATCCGACCATTTCATACCTTTGCGCAAGTGAAAAGTGTACATAGTCGCGTCGTCAGAAACATCCCAGCTTTTGGCAACGTTCGGAATAACCTCGGACCCATCGACTGACCAGCGCACCAACGGCTCGTATCCAAAATGCCGGAATTCAGCCAGGCGGTTGCCACCTGTGGAATCGACCATCTTGCCGCCGTAAACACCGATCTGTTCGGTCACTTCTACTAATAGCGGCTCTGCTGGCAACCGATCGTTCACCGGCGGCAAATTGCCGGAGGAAACCATATCGGCCAGCATCGGCGATTCGCCATGTGTGGTGCAACTTTGAGCAAAAGCCGCAGTTGATAGTGCAGAGCAAGAAATGACGCCAACAAAGGCTACGCTTCTTCGTAACAGATTTTTCACACGAAAATCCCCCTCTTCGTTTTTGTGGCGGGCACGACCTTTTTTGGAAATTTTTCTGGCGCCCGAATCTGCACACGTGTGCAGGTACTCAATTCTTAACATGTTACGAGCAATGAGTCTGCATTTTTTTCGCGGAACCGGCTCTTAGCTTCGGCGGCTGGTCACGCGGACCTAGCATCAAGGCTGTCTTGCCTTCCTGACAGAGCGTCATTCAGCAATCCGACAAACGCTCGCCGCATCGACCAAATCAACCCGGATCTTAGCTATCATGCGAAAGGGTCAGTTCGAATCGAAACACCAGATTTCCTTCGCACCACATAGGAAAATTAGTTCCCCACTTGTTGTTGTGAAGGCAAAAGCGGACGCCTTTTTCCATCGAAATATCGCCTTTAAAAAACGGCAGAAATGGCGCTCCGGCAGGGCCTACTAAAACGCTATCGAGCGGCGTGACCCCAACGCGCCGGCCGTTTTGATCGCGACAAGAAACCGATTCAACGGCATGCAATTGCCTATTGCCGTTTTGGACTACGTCCCTGGGATCAATGTCGTCCCCAAGCTTCGAAAACCGCCAGGACGAAGGATCGACCGCAGGGGCGAAAGTCAGAAATGAAGCTTCGGGCATGCGGTTTGCGGGCTTGTCAAAAAACAGAACCGTGATTTCAAGCCGGTCATCACTTGTGAACCGACAGCGCATTTCAAGCCCCCGGGGGGCGCCCAAATCATCGGTTGCGCAACCTTCGAACCGATATTTGACCACGGCATGCCCGTCCGTATCTACTGCGGCCCCCAGCCATTCGGCTTGGAAAGCGGCAGAAGATGCGGTTTTGGCGTTTTCCAAACCCGGTTTGCCGTGGTCCTGCAGGCTCCAGTAAACTTCCTGTGTCAAATAGCTGTTCAAGTAATTCTGGAAATCTCCGGCATCATAGCTTTCGTAGGACAGCTTGGTCATCGGCCCGTCGCCGCAGAACAATCGCAAAGCGTTAGGAAAACGGATGCCCTGTAAACCGCCAGTGTTAGTGTCAAACTCCAACTGGCCGCGGCCAACATCCAGTAGTCGGCATTTGGAAACGTCCAAGTCCGACGCCTGCGCCACAATCGGGGCCGCAGCACGCTTGGCGTCGGCCTGATCGTTCGGGTCCAGACCTGATATGGCCACATCGATCAACGCTTCTTGTTCAAGCCACGAGTGCTCTGTCAGCGCGAAGCGTGGATTCGAACGCCGTGCATGTTCAAATTCCGACCGATCCCACGCGGTTTCCTCACGCAGAAACGTCTTGATGTCGGCGCCCCAGGTGTGCTCGGCAACCATGCACAGACGCCGACCCATCTCCTGACGTTTCGGGGTAAGACCCGTGCGCGCCCAGGTGCCATAAAGCCGTCGCAAACCCAAATATCTTGAAACTTTTTGAGGTGCCGAGCCGACACCGTGTATCCAGCTATCCCCGATCTCGCCCGTAACAATTGGAAAGTTTGAACGCATCGTCCAAAGGACATTACCAAAGTCAGTCAGCGTCGAGGCGGCAATATTCGCGCCGGGATTTTGCAGTGATATGAGCCGATGGGCTTCGACTGATTGTGCAATGCTCTGTGGTCCGGCATTGTCGTTTGTGTGTGCAAACCCGATCCCTTCGTTCGCACCGTCAGGGAAAAACGTCGAGCCGTAATCGTTCTGGTAAACAACAACTATTTCTGCACCGTTGGGCGCGCGCCAGCGAAAAATCGGAGGTACATCTGGTGGTGTGCTGGCCGGATTTACGCCTATGTGCAGAAAGCGGATCCCAGCCTGCGCCATTAGTGGAACCAAGCCACGTGTATGGCCTGGAACATCAGTCATTTTGGCGCCAGTAGTTTTTTGCCCGAATCGTAGGTCCAGTAATCGGCTATAGCTCAGGCCGGCCTTGAACAATTCTGGAGATAGTAATTCTGTATGAGTTGTGAACGGCAGCGCGTGCCATGAAATGATTCCCTTGCGGATCGCATTCTCAAGCTTTCTGCGGCTTTCCGGCGTACCTTGTTCTAGCTGCTCGTAAATCAGCCAAGCCCCCGTGGTCCAGATGAACTTTGGCGTTTCGGGGTCTTCGCGCCAAAAGTGCTCTGCTGTTGCAATTGCCATGGGAATGAAATGGTCGTGGTAATGCTGGCAAACGCGCGCCGAGAAATCGGTAAAGCCAATATCCAGATGCGTCTTGAAAATCAGGTGGACTTTTTTAGGCGCCCCTTTTCGCACTTGTCCCGAACCCTGGTTCAAGCGGCTGTCCCTCGCACCGTCAATTTGGTTTCAACGCACTCAAACAGATCGGGAGCTTTCGGGTCCTCCAGGCGGTTCCGGATAAGGCGAATCAAGGCTCTCACCCGCTCGTTTATATCCATGCCGACTGTGGTCAAATCGTAGCTTTTCCAGCGGGATTGACTGATGTTGTCAAAACCAACGACCTTGATATCTTGCGGAATAGAATGCCCAAAATTGTTGCGCAGCGCATCCATGGCACCGAACGCACTGACGTCGTTGGCAGCAAATAACGCGTCCGTAATCTTAGTCGACCGGAAGTGAGCGAGCACTTCTTCTCGTGCCGTGTCGTATGAAAAATCACCCTGAATCGTAGATACCACATTCAAGCCAAATTCTTCAGCCTGGCTCAGGACGATCTTTTGACGATCCTGATTTGACTGTGATCCGTTGTCCCCAGCCAGCCACGTTAGAGTTTTGCATCCACACCCTGCCAGCAGTTGCATTGCATGTTTGATGCCAGGCCGTTGATCAATAATCAGCCGATCAAGTCCGGAAAATCTGTCGTCCAGCTGACGATGTACATCTGTCTCGGCATTAGCATAGACCGGAAAAATTGGACGCGAGCGTTTGAACATCTTCCGTACGCCTTCTGGAGGCAAATTATCCGAATTGACGATGATGCTGTCTGGATTATAGGCCCTCAAATGCGAGACCTGATCAAGCTTCAGATCCGAAGTTGGAATTTTATAGACTAGCGTCGTAAATCCAATTGCCTGAAGCTCTTCTGCTAAGACATCTAATTCCTGACTTTCCCATGGGCGTCGGAGGCTTGGCAGGACCACGGCGACCAGATGAGTGCGATTAGAAACCATCGCCCGTGCGGCCATATTGGGATAGTAGCCGAGCTCTTTTGCGATTACCAAAATTCGTTCGCGCTTTTTTGGGTCAAGATACGATTTCTGATTGAAGGCCCTGGAAACAGCCGACCGCGACACCCCGGCTTCGGCGGCAACTTCCTTGGCGCGGCTCGTTGTGGATTCGTCGCTCATGGGTTCGCAGCCTTTTCAAAATTCTCCAGACCCAACTTTGGCGATTTTTTCTTTCATCGAGCGCTATACCGCCGTTCTGGTCAAGGTGTCTCTCGTAGCTAAATAACCCCAATTATCAAGCGAAATCTACGCTTGGTTTCCTTGCCTTTACTCTACGAGCGCGCATCGACACACAAATCGACTGGACTGAACACGTGTGCAGTGCAATATAAGACACAAAAAGTCTTGGCCCCGTCAAGCGGGGTTGGCCTTGGACGGCACTCGCCGTTTTCAGGGATTCTGCAACAGATTAGGATCGGTAGGGGTTTGATAATGCTAAACTTAATTCGAAAATGGTATACGGACCCTACGCGTTCCTGGACACCCAAAATTACCAGATGGGCAGTGAAAAACCCCGCCTTTCAAAATTTGGTTTGCCCGTAATGGTGCAGAATCAGAAACTCGGTATCAGCCCTTTGAGCTGGACAAATCAGAGCATCCTGGAGCTCGGTGATCACATCAGTTACGAAGAAAATATCACTCAAGCGGCTGAGAGCGGCTTTACAGGTGTCGAACTTGGGCGAAAATTTCCGCAAGATCCCGAGACCGTAAAGGCGACGCTGGCCGATGTCGGGCTCTCACCCGTATCGGCGTGGTACTCAGGATATCTGGGGGAACGAACTGCTGCGGAAGAATGGCCTGCCGCCGAACCAGAAATCATGCATCTAAAAGCCCTTGGATGCGACGTCGTGGTCTACGGTGAATGCGCATGTGGCCCCGCGGTGGGCGCACGCGCGTTTCTTGCCGACACACCGCCATTGGGAAACATTGACCTTGTCGCCTATGCCGAGCGCGTCACAGAGTTTGCCGACCGGGTGAATGACGTTGGTCTCACGTTGGTTTATCACCCGCATGTCATGATGCCGGTGGAGACCGTGGATGAAATAGACCAATTCATGCAAGTCGTCGGACCGTCGGTACGTCTCTTGCTCGACACAGGCCATATCGCAATGGCCGGCGGCGATTATCGTATCGTGATGGACAAATGGTGGGACAGGATTTCGCACATCCATCTTAAGGACATGCGCCAGGCCGTATTTGATGCGATTGATCGCAAACAGACCACTTTTGACCAAACCGTTCACGACGGCATCTTTACTGTTCCGGGGGATGGGGATTTGAACTTCGAACCGCTGATTCAGAAGATTGCCAAAAACGGCTACGACGGTTGGTTGCTTGTGGAAGCAGAACAAGATCCGCTAAAAGCGCCACCGCAAATTATGGCCAAGACAGCTTTTACATACCTCTCGGGAATGCTGGAAAAGTACAATCTCCCTTTTGAAAGGAATTCCGCCTGTGAAAACCATTGATAGACGCAAGCTCAAGGTCTGCTTGATTGGATGCGGTGACATGGGCGCTTTTCATGCAAGGGCCATTCGCCAAAATCCGAATGTTAGCGAACTTACACTCTCTGACGCGAATGCCCTGCGGGCGCAGCACTTGGCACAAGAGCTTGACGCCTCGTGGTTGTCGTTGGATGACGCATTTTCGGGGCTGGCCTTCAACGCCTATTTCATTGTCAGCCCTCCGGCCGCGCATCTGGCGCAAGCCACGTGCGCGGCGAATACCGGCGCCTATGTCTTTTGTGAAAAGCCATTGGGTGAGGATCTTGCGTCGATAGACAGCGCCATGCCAGCGCTAAGGTCTTATAAGGACCGAATTCAGGTTGGATTCAACCGGCGCTTTGATCCTCATATGGCGGATTTGAAGGCCCGGATCGCCGCCGGGGCGATCGGGCAAGTCGAACAGCTGCGCATCGTCAGCCGAGACCATACACCGCCCGGCGTTGGCGACCTGAAGAATTCTTCAGGTCTCATCACAGAAACAACGATCCACGATTTCGATTTGTGCCGCTGGCTTCTGGACGATGAAATGTCAAAGGTCATGTGCATGGGTGGCGCGCTTATCAATCCTGAATATGAAACGCTAGGTCACATAGATACGGCGACCACGTTGTTGCAAGGATCCCGGGGCCAGCAGGTCGTAATCCAGAATTCCTGGCGTACAAGCTATGGCTACGATCAACGGGTCGAGGCCTTTGGCAGCGGCGGTCGGTTAACGGTCGCTAATCCTTCCGGCCCTCTGGTGCTGCAGGAAGATGCCGGTGGGCTTTGCCGCAAAAGAATCGCGCCTGATTGGTTGGTCCGGTACCAGGAAGCCTACGTTCTTCAGGCTGCCTCATTTCTTGATTCCGTTGCGCAAGGCACGACCGTTACCCCCAATCTAAACGACGGTTACCTCGCTTCGTTCCTGGCGGAAAAAGCCGCTGAAGCACTAAGATCGGGCCGGTCGGTTTCGTGCGACACCGATTGATGAAAATGTGCGCTTTATAATCTTGCTGTCTTCTGCTCAGGACGCGACGCAGAGAAAGCAACTAATAATTAAACGCAGCGAATGCACTCTTTGTAATACTTTGGCATGATGGTAGCGAGCATGGTCCAGAAAGACGTGAATTACCGTCATGTCTGCCGATGCGAGTGTGGGCCTGACGGGCATTCTGCTGGGCGATGTAAATGATACCTACACCAGCTATCTGGATAGCAGTGGGGCAGTGGTTTAGGAGGCATTTTGGGCATCAAGCCTAAACGGCTGCACATGGCTGTTTGTCCATGCAATTTGTCGGGTTGCCCCTGAAGCCTCAATAGCCGTCTGGCAATAACCCCGAATTTTTCAACTGGTTTTCAATCCGCCGCAACTCACCGCGAACCCGACGCCCGACCTCGGCCCGCTGTTTGGCAATCGCCCGTTTCTTCTTGGTATATTTTCCGTGCGTGGTTCGGGCCGCTGCAAGGCGCGCTCGACCTTCTTCCGTCCGAGCGCCCGTCGATAAGCCACCATGCAATGCGCAGCGCGTACTGTGCTTGTATGCGGCCCTCTGGCACTCTGTGCCTCGACGGGTTTTTGCGAGACATCTGATGCCCGGCCAGTTGGCTCCAAAACGTGTTTGAATCCCGATTGTTACGTTGCCTTTAACTAATTTCATAATGGGCCTCCTATAGGGTGTTATAATATATCACTTTTAGTGTGGCCGCCAGAGGTAGGGCACTATGTATAATTTTTTTATAATAATTTTTTTAGAGGTGACTGTACGCACCGAACTTGGTGTGTAAGGCGTTCTTAGACTTTGGCGCAAAAGGGGGGGGTATGGAGTCTGGTTATGATCCCGATGGCTGTTCGCCTCAAAGGTCTAGGGTACCTGCTGTTGTTTTGAGTTATAACAAATTGCCAACTTTTCGTTCCAAACTTCTGTCACCATTGTCCCTTGCGCGCGCAACATAGAGATTTGTCGCAATAGAAAAAAATAGACTTTTTTGTCCCTGTAACGTACGCGCAAGGGACAATGGTGACAAAACTTACGGTCATTTCTTTGAAAGTTTGCTTATCATCTTCC
>MDTF01019044.1_pt1 | contig 22249 bp, 17 predicted proteins | sample 811191 | NCBI WGS metagenome assembly MDTF01 (sample SAMN05326649, study PRJNA326480) | marine metagenome | isolation source: seawater | place: Southern Ocean | collected 2011
ACTGTTTCTTTTAATTTAAGGGGCTGTAGTGGTGAAGACAATTTATTACTATCTACCTATCACAGTGGTAAAACAGAAGATCTAGAATTTGTGATTTCTTATTTGATAGAAAATTACTCTTATCATAAGATAACGATTGTTGGGTATAGTCTTGGAGGAAACATCACCCTAAAATATTTTGGAGAACATGCTTTAAAAATTTCTGATAAAGTTAGTTGTGGCATTGCTGTATCTGTTCCTGTAGATTTAGCTTCTTCGAGTAAGAAAATGGGCGACTCACAGAATAAATTATACATGAATAAGTTTCTAAAATCTTTACGAAGTAAGGTGCTGGAAAAATCAGAAAAACATCCATCATATAATTTAGACATCAATAAATTAATGAATGCTAAAACATTTAAAGATTTTGATGGTCTTTATACTGCACCAGTTTCTGGATTTTCTGGCCCGGAAGATTACTGGAAAAAAGCAAGCTCTAAACCATATTTACCCTCAATTAAAAAACCGGTATTATTAATTTCTTCTAAAGATGATCCATTTTTAGCAAAAGAATGTTATCCTTATAAAGAAGCAAAAGAATCTAATTATTTTCATTTAGAAGTCACCAAATATGGTGGTCATGTAGGCTTTATTTCTAGCTTTTTACATAAAAAAAACAGATGGTTAGAAAATAGAATACTTCAATTTATAAGAGACAATGGCTAGTTGATACAATATCTATTGAAATGTAAAGTTATTTCAATATTATAGTAAGATATTTGTTAGCATAATTAATAAATCCTTTGAAAAGAAAACACCTTTTATTTTTCCTTTTATTTCCGCTTGTTATTAATGCACAAGCCTTACGAAACTATTCTAATGAATTTTTAACCATTGGAGTTGATGCTGCTGCATTAGGTATGAGTAGATCTGTAGTGGCAACTACCAATGATGTAAATGCTGGATATTGGAACCCGGCTGGTTTGGTAAACATTAAAGATTATCAAGGCTCGCTCATGTATTCCTCTTATTTTGCAGGAATAGCTAGTTATAATTATGCTGCCTTTGCAATGCCCATAGACAATAGGAGTGCTTTAGGCATTTCAATTATTAGGTTTGGAGTTGACGACATCTTAAATACAACAGAATTAATTGACAGCCAAGGAAATATAGATTTTAATAGAGTGAGTTTGTTTTCTGCTGCAGATTATGCATTAAACATATCCTATGCTAGAAATTTAATTTTTAAAGATGTTTACTTTGGTGTTAATGCAAAAATTGTTAGAAGAACAATTGGTGATTTTGCTAAATCTTGGGGAGTTGGGTTAGATGCAGGAATTCAATACCAGCGTGGTGATTGGAAATTTGGATTGATGGTTAGAGACATTTCTACAACCTTTAATATTTGGACAATAGATACAGATGCCTTTGCTGCTGTTCAAAATGCTATTCCAGGTCAGAATCAAGAATTACCTGAAGCTACAGAGATAACAAAGCCTAAGGTTCAGTTTGGTGTTGCTCGTACATTTAATTTAGGGCGCTTTTTTCATCTATTAACAGAAGTCGACCTAAATATGAGATTTGCTAGAACAAATGATTTAATCTCTACAGACCTACTAAGTATAGATCCTGCTTTAGGATTTCAACTAGATTATGAAAATTTTGTATTTTTAAGGGCGGGTGTTGGTAACTTTCAAAATACAACTGAGTTTGATGGAAATAAAAATTTGTCTTTACAACCTAATTTTGGTGTTGGTTTTATTTACAACGGAATTCAAATTGATTATGCACTCACAAATATTGGTAGCATTGGAAATGCATTGTTTTCCAATATTTTTTCAGTAAAAATTGATTTTAGTTTTTTTAGACAATAACCCATGAAAAAAATACACTTTTATATTGTATTACTTTTTATTATATCTCAAAACATACAATCACAAAGCTCAAAACTTTCTGTATATTCAGAAATAAGTATTATTACCGTAGGTCCTGGAAATGTTCTTTTTGAAGCTTTTGGTCATAGTGCCATAAGAGTTAAAGATCCTATTTTAAAAATGGATTCGGTTTATAATTATGGATTATTTGATTTTAATCAACCTAACTTTTATTTGAATTTTATTAAAGGAAAATTAATCTATAAAATAGGAAAACAATCTTTTCCAAACTTTTTAGCTAGTTACAACTATCAAAAAAGATGGGTGAAGGCTCAAGTCCTCAATTTATCACAAGATGAAAAGCAGAAAATGTTTCAACTTTTAGAAGTTAATTCCTATCCTGAAAACGCGAATTATTTATACGATCCATATTTTAATAATTGTGCTACTAAACTAAGAGATATCACCAAAGAAATTCTTGGAGATCAAGTTCAATTTCCAGCATCATTTTCTAATGAAGATTATACCATGAGGCAATTAATGAACAGAGAACTTCCTTGGAATACTTGGGGGAATTTTGGGATTAATTTAGCTCTTGGTAATACTTTGGATAAAGCCATTACTGCTGAAGAGTATATGTACTTGCCAGATTATGTCTATAAAGCATTTAAAATAGCTAAAAAGACTGAAAACAGCGAAAGTACCTCTTTAATAAAAAACGAGAATATACTCTTAAACTTTAAAGAGAAAGAAATTAAAACTCAATGGTATAATCCATTTTTCATATTTTCAATTATTTTATTATTAACACTAGTAATTACTTACAGAGATCAAAAAAGAAATAAGAGATCTAAATGGGTAGATTTTTCACTATTTTTTGTGACAGGTCTTGTAGGATTGTTAATCTGTTTCTTGTGGTTTTTTACAGATCATTTTACAGCACCTAATAATTTTCATTTTTTATGGGCATTTGCACCAAATATATGTATCAGTTTTGTTCTTTTAAAGAAGAACTTACCTTCATGGGTATCTAAATATATTAAAGGATACTTAGTACTACTTGCATTAACTGTTGTTGTTTCGGTTATTGGCTTACAACAGTTCTCTTTTGCAATGCTTCCAGTTGTAGCCGCTTTATTTGTAAGAAATTTCTATTTATACAAATTATTGACCTCTAAAAAATAAGACAGTAGTAATAGTTTTGACAATAATTTTAAAATCTAAGAACATACTTTGTTCTTTAATATAAAACAAATCATATCTTAATTTTTTTTCTTGCTCTTCTAAAGTTCCTGCATAAGGAAACTTAACTTGTGCCCAACCTGTAAGACCTGGCTTTACAACATGTCTTATAGCATAAAATGGCACTTTTTCTTCTAAACCTTTTACAAATTCTGGACGTTCAGGTCTTGGTCCAATAATACTCATATCTCCTTTTAGAATATTATAGAATTGTGGAACTTCATCTAATCTAATTTTCCTTAAAAACTTCCCAAATTTAGTGATTCTTACATCATTTTTTTGTGCATATACTGCTCCTGAAATTTCAGCATTAACCACCATAGATCTAAGTTTAAATATATTGAAGTTTTGCCCACTTTTACCTACTCTAATTTGGGTATAAAATAAAGGTCCTTTGTTTATGAAAATATTTAAAATAAATATAACAGGAAGAATTACCATAAAAATAAGCAACCCTATTAAAGAGATTAATATGTCTAAAAAACGATGAAATAGTTTATAAAATCGCTTATTACTATTGCAACTTATATTCATGTTTTTATAGAAATTAAAATCTAAATAGTCTTTAGGGACACTCGCTGTAATTTCTTCATAAAAACTTTCTGAACTTTTAATATTGATACCTTCTTCAAATAATAAAATTAGGTCTCTGTTAATTTTTGTAATTATATCAGTACTAAATCCTTTAGTATTAATAATAACCTCTTTAATATCATTTAATTTTACAAATTCATATATATTAACTTCACTAATGTGAGTGAAATTTTTAAAACCAAAACTTTTATCGTTAGAAAAATATCTTTTTACATTATGATGGTGATCACCCTTTGTCAGTTCTAGTAATTCACTTATGTTAGATGAATGGCTAATAATTAATATCTCTTTAAAGAATTTTGGAGAAAACATCAAGGCTATGTAGGCTAATCTCCAACATAACACTGGTAGTATTAACAGTAGAAACAAATAGATAATTTGAATTCTATTTTCTGGTAACGAAGGTGAATAAAAAGGCGTTAAAACAAACACAAATGTTGTGACCAGCGACGCTAAAAATAAATTTTTAATTATTTTAAATCTGCTAGCCGAAATCTTTAAATCATACAATTGAAAAATTTCTCCAAAAAAAAGAAAATAGAAAGCTAGCAAAATAAGCCAGTTAAAAATTGAGGAATTGTAAAAATCTATGTAAGAGAAACTGGTATAATCTGAGGCTAAAAATATGCCTGTAATAATAAGAGTTATATCAAGAAAACGCAAAAGCAGCTTTCTCTCGGATATGTCAATATACGATGAGTTATTATTCATAACGTTAATTAGGGAATTAAGGTTATTAAGGTTATTAAGGGGGAGATAATCTTCCAATTCAAATATATAATAATTTTTTCTTTTTTTGTGATATTATAATATTAATTAAATATGTTGATGTATAATTTACTTAGGTGATGATAGTCATGGTGTTTTTTCACAAATTCATATCCTTTATTTCCTAAAGTTTCTAATTCAAGTTTATCCATATTAAAAAGCTTTAAAACACCTTTAATAATTTCTTCTTTATTTTCAGGAGGAACAATAATTCCACAGCCAGATAATTCAACTTGATCTTTAATTAACTCTGAAGATTCTAAAATTGGCTTTTGGGCTAACATATAATCAAAGTATTTATTGTAAGAGACTCCATGAAAATATAATGGTGATTTATATCTTCCTAAATAACAAACATCAAAATATTTTAATATATATTGAACTTGAGTTTTCTTAATTTTATTTATAAAAGTAATGTTCTTAGAATTCTTCACTCTCTGCTGATATGATTTTTTTAAAGAACCATCACCTACTATAACAAAGTGAATATTATCTTCTTTGATATCAATTGAAGCTTCTATTAAATACTCTATTGCATTGGCAAATCCAATAGTACCGGCATACCCAACTATAAATTTATCTTTTGGAATTAGATTTATTATATTTTGTGGAATAGCTTCTTTACCAACCAAGCTTTCGTTTATTCCATTTGGTATATAATTAAATTTACTTTTATCTTTTGAAATTTTGCTTATGTATTTAGAAGCGTTTGGTAATAGGGAAACTATTTTATCAGACTTTGCGTAGGCAATTTTCTCAAACCAACCCAAAACTTTAATAAATGGATGTTTTTTAGAGTAACCTTTTAAATATATAGGAGTAAAAGGCCATAAATCTCTAATTTCAATAATTAGACTAGTATTTTTATGTTTTTTCTTAAAAAACAGCCCATTAATTATTGGGAAAATTGGCATTGATGAAACAATTATGATATCTGGTTTACCAAGTTTTTTAATTGATAAAAAGAAAAGTTTTAAAGTGTAAATTAAATTGCTGTAGAATTTTTTGAATCCACCGTTATAAAAAGGTGTTTTTACCCAACAAAACTGAATGTTATGATCAACCTCCTCATAGGTAAACCATTTTCTCTTATCAATTTTAGGCTGATTAACAAATAAATGATTATATGAGCCAGATATTATATTCACATTATAGCCATTTTTAACCCAATATTTACTTAAGTAATAATGTCTTTCTCCCCATCCTGAATCTAATTTACCAGCTGTTTGATTAATTATCCAAATATTTTTTTTAATCATTTTTTAGTTTTGAGATTGTTAATCTGTATTTACCAGAAGCTGTTTTTGGAATATTTGAAACCATATTTATTTTCAAGTTAATATTATCTCCTATTCTTTCGTAAAAACGTTTTTTAATATTATCTTTTTGATTTAAATCGAAAGAATTATCTACAACTATATTTATTTCAAACTCCACAAAAGTATACTGTATAACTTGTGCAAGTTTCAAATGAGGAATATCTAAAAATAATCTATAGAGACTAATTATTTTTCGACCATCTTTAGTTATTATAGCATCTTCTAATCTTCCATAAACTTCGTCAACCTTTAACATTCCTGAACCGGACTTCGTCAATTGGCTTTTAGATATCTTAATATTATCAGATATTCTATATCTAATTAACGGCTGGTCAAAATTCAATAACCCAGTAGATATAAGCTCACCATCCAATGCAATATTTCCCTCATTATCAATTACTTCTGCTATTCCAGTGTCAGGACTCCATAAAAAATCACCTTCAGAATTTTCAGAAATTAATCCACATGCTTCAACGCCACTATATGAATCATATGTTTTACATCCGTAAGCTTTTTTAAAAACTCCCCTCATTTCATCAGTCAACTTCTCACTAGAAGTTAATACAGCTTTTAATTGTGAAACATTAATTTTATTTTTAACAATTAAATCTGCTAAAAAATAATTACTCAATGCATAACCTACCATGTATTCTACTTTATTATTTTTAATTCCAGAGACATAATCATGAACAGTACTTTCAGAAATATGATAAGCTGAAAAATAGGTTTGTTTCTCCGCCCTATTATATCTGTAGTAAGGAGGCAATGCATTAGGTTTGTTGATTATTTGTTTACCGCCAATCATTCCTCTATTCATATTTAGATTTACTCCTGCCCAATTTCGAACTCTAGACTCATAAGCAGCAAACCAAGTTTGTATAAAATTATCAGAATAATAAGTACTTGTAGGTGTTCCTGTGCTACCACTACTTGAAATAAAAGTTCCTTTACTCTTTTTTTTAGACAGCAGAGATGTTTTACCATATTTTCTAAAATCTTCTTTTTCCAAAAACGGCAATTTGTGTAAATCTTCTAATTCAAATTTGTCAAAATTAGTGAGATTAAAACCATGCTTCTTATAGGTTTTATTATAATAAGGTACTGAAGAAAAAGCATGTATTAATAGTTTTCTTAGTTCAACAGTTTGATATTCCCTCCATTTTTGTGAAGTGTAAGATTCTCTATCTTTAAATGCTGCTAATTCAATATTATATCGGTCTCCATATCTAGATTTCTTGAGATTATAACCATAGGTAGATATTAGTATATTTTGAATATATACAGGGCTATTATTGTATAAATAACTAATAAAATTTTTCATATTATTTTAATATTTCAACCCAATTATTTTTTACAATATTGCAATCAAAGCTTTCAGATTTTATTCGTGCATTTTTTGCTAATGAAATACTATTTTTATCTAAAATTTCAATTATTCTCACGGCCATCGCTGTTGCATTATTTTTATCGACTAATACCCCATCTATATTGTTTTCCACTAAATAAGGCATTCCTCCAACATTGGTAGAAACAATGGTTAACCCTAACGCCATTGCTTCTATGACGCTAATAGGTGTATTATCTACATTGGTAGTATTTATAAAAATATCAAATTCTTCAGATTTTTTATGCCATTCGTTTTTTGATAATACACCTGTAATTTCGACGCTTCCTTTTAAATCATATTTGTGAATTAGTTGCTGAACATCATCTAATGTTCCATCCTTGTCAGGGCCTACCATACATAAAGTTGCTTTTGAATAAGTATTTTTTAATTCTTTCAAAACCTCTATAGCCATCGTAGGATTATATATTTTAGCAAATGCTCTTACATATAATAATCTAGGGTGTAATTTTTGTCTATTTTTAAAATTATAATTAACTATTGGAATAACATTTGAAATTAATAGTGTAGTATACCCCCTTTTTTCAAACTCAAATTTTAAATATCCTGAAGGAGCAATGTTTTGATAAGAGTTGTTAAAAATTAAAGATGATAATATTTGGTTTTGTTTTAAACGATAAGGTAAGTTACCACCTCGAAGAATTGGTAAGTATTTTAAATTGCATAATCTACATAACTGGGATGTAATTAAAGCGTAATAAAAGTTAAAAGTACTAAAAGCATCTATTAATACGTAATCTACTTTTGATGTATAACGTAAAATGGCAAAACACATATCTAACAATCTCAGTACTTTATAAGATTTTGAAGAGCTCTTGTAAATTGTAAAACCTTCTGATTTTAACAAATTACTCAAAACATCCATGGATGTTGCGTAATTTATTTTTTTCGTTAGATTATTACCTATGTATAAAATATTATTCCTTTTCATGTACAATATTTATTAAACTTAGCCCGTAGATAAAACCTGGAAAAGCAATCCGCATGGCAGAATGATTAATGGTTAAAAACCAAAATAGATAAAAGGCACTTGTGAAAGCTCGATTATAATTATCTTCGTTCCAAAAATTGAGTAAAGGAAGACACAATAAAAGTAATAATATGATAAAGCCAATGATACCGTGTTCCTCTATCAACCTACCAACTTCATTATGAGACACTGCTGTTACATTTTTTATACCTCCTTGCCGTTTATATTTTCCATTCCCAACCCCAATCCCTAAAGGATTTTCTACAAAACTGGCTATTTGTTCATTTAAAATATCAGCTCTACCAGAACTAATATCTTTCTTTTGTATGCCTCTTGAATTCTTCCCTGAATACCGGTTATCTAACATACCTCCAGTAATATTAGAAGTATAGAGCCAAATACTTACAATAAATACTGAAGTTATTCCTGCATAAGAAATAAAAGAGCCCAGTGACACTTTTTTGTATAGGCTGTAAAAAATAATAAAAGAAATGATTGCTAAAGCTCCTGTTATTAAACCACCTCTAGAAAAAGTTAGTAAAGTTCTATATACAAAATACAATAAAACAAATACATCTAACAATAAAAATCCTGTAACACGTTTTTTTAATAGGATAAAAACTACCAAGATAAAAATTCCTAGACCTAGAATAGTTGATACTTGATTAGGACCAAAACCACCTGAAGTTTGAAAATTTGCTGATCCAATAAAAACAATTTCCTTTAAATTAGGTGTATTAAAAAAAACATAAGCTACCATAGAACATAATGGTAATAGCATAAAAAATAGGGCGTTAAATAAATCCTCTTTATAAATATTTCTTTTATAAAAATACAAACCTGCAATACCCAAAACAAAAGGACCACTTAAATTAAAGGCAATCGCTTTTCTAATGTATTCACCTTCGGGCACACGCGTAAAAACAATACCCAATAATAATAAGAGTAAGTAAAAAGTTAAGCCAACAGAAAAATTTTGCTTAAATTTTCCAACAAAAATGCCAATAATTAAAAATAATATGACACTATACTTACCCGTTTCATATAAAATAAACCCTTTGGTCATCCTTAAAAAAACTTCAATTGCAACTAAATAGGCAGAAAAAATAAAAGCCTCTTCGTTTCTATTTTTCTTTAAAAAGATATTAAAAATAAAAATCCCAATTAATAAAATCCAAAATAATTTTAAAATATTAGAGCCTCTTAACAGACTTGATGCATAACCCATAAGAATATGAATTCCCATAAATAGCAACTTGTTATTTAATATTAATTTTATCAATTTATTTATTATTTAACTTTGAAAAATTTCATTTAAAATTCGATTATTGTATAACTGGTAGGTAAATTTTTCAGCTAATTCATAATTATATTGTTTAATTTTTACTTTTTCTTTGTTAGTTAATTCTTTTGCTAAATATATTTTTTTTTGAACTTCTTTAAATGTTATGGGATGTATTAAAAATCCATTTACTCCATCTTGTATATATTGTGAAATACAAGAAACATCAGAAACTATAGGAATACAACCATAATTCATGGCTTCACCTATCACTTTAGGAAAACCTTCACTTTTTGATGGAAGAATAATAAAATCACATTTAGAATATATATCCTTTATTTTATACTTTTCTAAAAAACCAAGGAAAATAATGTTAATATTGATTTTTTTTGCAATGAATTCAAAATCATTTCTCTCAGGTCCATCTCCAACAAAATATACTACACCTATGTTAGTTATATTTAAATTTCTTAAAGATTCTAAAATAATGTCTACACCTTTATTACGATTTAATGCCCCGACAAAACAAAGATTAATAGAGGTAATGGTTAATTTAGTCTCAATGTTTTTTTTTCCTATTTTTCTATCAATCTTATCTAAACATGGATTTTCAAACGGTATAATATTTTTATTTGAAATGTTATAATCACCATTGATAGTAATTTTACTATTATACCTTAATTTTTTTAAAAATATTCTTTGAATATGATAAAAAAAAGGAGCAGGGTCAATCCAGGAACCTGCATATTTATGCCAAAACTGCTTTTTACTAAAAAATAAAGATAAAAACATAACAATCACAGACGGATTAGATGGCGCACGCGAATGGATGTAACGATGTTTTTTAACTTCGTTTAGAATCACGCGATACATTTTAGGATAAGAAGTAAGAATATTTAGTTTGTCTCTAAAAGTCTTACCGCCTACACTTCTCAATAACATAGTTTGTATCTTTTTATTTTCAATCAGCACAAGAGAATTGTTTTTTCCTATTCTTTCGAAGCCAATCCATGTGATTTCATCAAACTCCTTTGCTAAGTATGTCAATTCTTTTACAACAGGACCAAATGCTTTAACACCACTATTGGTATTTTGCATGGCAGTATCAGAAACTACTAAGAGTCTTTTAGGGTATCCTTGTAAATCGCTATACATTCTTGACTATATTTAGAGGGTGAGAAATAGGTATTATACAAATATTTATAATCTAAATTAGATATACAAATAGAATCCATACTTTTTTTCCATACGGACAATTCAAAAGAATTGACAAATGAGTATGGAAGATCATCAGCTAAGATATTACTTACTGCCCCTGTATTAAAAGAAACAAATGGCAAAGATTGCGCTAAATACTCTACCAAAACCAAAGGACCACTTTCTGATTTTGATGTCATCAAGCCTACCTCAAACTCATTTAAATGTTTTTGTGGGTTATTTTCATCGTGTACAAAAGTAATTTTAGGTTCAATTCCTAAATCTTGAACTTTATCTTGTAAAAGTTGAAAATAAGCTTCATCTTGAACCTGACCAATGATTGTCAAATCCTTCTCTAGAAAATGAGCTAATTCGATAGCAAATAATTGATTTTTTATAGGTTTAATATTCCCCAGTACAACCATTCCTTTAGGATTTATTTTCTTAGAATGGTGTTGTTTTATTATGATGTTTTGTAACAAAAAAACATTCTCTTTTATTCCTAATACTGTCCGGCACCAAGCTGTCAAATCATTAGAAACACCTATATAATAATTAGGTTTTAAAATTGAATTTAAGAATAAAGGAATGCTTTTATCGATTTGAATACTGCCAAAATGATCGTGTAATATGATTTTTGATTTCAATCGGAATATCTTTGAAACTAATTGCACATAACGAAAATTATGACGCATATGTACATGGACAATATCAAATTCTTTTAGTATAGTACGAAGCCTAAAAAGTATTCTTGGATTAAATTTAGATTTACGTTGTAAATAGATCTTCTGAACATCTTTAATTATAAATCTGTCTTGGTTTGACTCACCCAATAAAGCTAAAAAACTAACTGTAATACCCGCCTCGTGTAATAAATTGGTCATATCAATGGCCACTCTTTCTGCTCCTCCAATCCCCAGTTGATCAATTACTTGTAATACTTTCATTTCAATACACCTATTTTATCTCCTTCGTTTAACTTTTTACTAGACTGATTCCAAGATAATAATACTTTATAAATTGTAAATGGGAAAAAGAACGGAAAAAAAATAAACATTACCAAATTAACCAGTTTGTTATTTTTAAACTTGTAAGGAGAAAATGAAGTTGGTAGTGTTTTAATCAAAAAAAGTATAGTTTTTCTTAAACCAAAATACTTTCTGTAAATATACAAAACACTTGGAGCTGGTTTCGGAGCAAAAAACTTTTTAGACCTAAAACTATCCCAACTCCCCATCATTCGCAAACCACCATCAGGGGCTTTTATGTCAATACAATAAGCCAATGGATTCGAAACAGAAATAAAATTATGTAAATATGCTCTTAAGCCAAATTCACCATCCCCCATACGTTGTCTTTCAAATTGACGATCAAACAAACCTGTAGTCTTAAAAACGTGTTTATACAACATACTATTACCTGTTGCAAAATGACTTGCAAACTTAAAAAAGGAACTATTTTTAGGTAAAGTTGAATTTTCAGGAAAAAATACTCCAGCCGAAATATCTGCATTGAAATAATCTAGACATTTAAGATGATTTTCTACCCAATTAGCATCAATTCTAACATCGTCTTCAGAAAGAGCAATGATACTTCCACTTGCATAATTGATTGCATTATTTCTAGCTAGCCATAAGGCTTTTTCTTTTTGGTTGTAAAGATTAATATCTAAATTCCAATCTTCGTAAAATGATAGGGAAAAATTGTCAGATTGGTCTACTATCACTAGTTCAAAATTCGAATAGCTTTGTTTTTCAAAATCAGACAAAATATCTTTCAAGTAGTTATACCTATTTAAAGTTGGAATAATTACTGAAACTTTTGGATTGGAAAGAATCAATTCTGAATCAAAATTTTCAAAATCATAAAAGATATGTTGCTTAAAATACGAAACTCTTTTGACATGAAATGATTGAAAAAAAGATGTAATCTCTTTAAAAGGATTTTTTAAAGTAATTAGTCTAATAATCAATACATAAAATGACCATACTTTGTGAAAATTTCTAATAATAAAAGCATATTCATCACTAAGAGGTAGTTGTTCAAATTCAGTGTAGGTGGATTTATCAGATATATATCCAGAATTTATGGCTTGCCATGAAAGATCATACTCTTTAGCAAGCGAAGATTTAAATAGATACTCCTTGTCTAATCTTCTTAAAACACTAGTGGGGATACTATTATAATTTGGAAAAACATAGGTTTTATCTTTCCTTTTTAAAGAAAAATAAAGAACGGGATTTAAGTATTTTAGAAAGGAAAATGGCATTAATATACTTATTAAAGTTAATTTTTATTTATTTAAAACTTATAAAATTCTATAAATTCTTGTTGTTGTTTCTCTATGTTAAAACCTTGGCTAACACGAAGTTTTGCAGTTTGTTGCATTTCTTTTTTATCGGAACTTAATAACTTAATACAGCTAAATAATTGTTTAGCTAACTTATTGGAATTACATTTTGGAACAACCCAACCGGTTTTATTGTGCATAACATTTTCCGGCAAACCTTCTGCATCAGATACAATTGGAAGAACTCCCATAGATTGTGCTTCTAGTACAGCATTACAAAAGCCTTCTTGCACACTGTACTGAATGTAAAAATCAGAATTTGAAAGCTTTTTTTTGATTTCATTTTGAGTGAGTTGACCTAAAAGAGTGACTTCATTTTTCAAATTTAAATCATGTATTGTATAAGCAATTCTTTCATATTCTACGCCACTACCGATAATGTTATATTTAAAGTGAATACCTTTATCCTTTAAAATTTTAAAAGCTAACAAAGTATCCGTGTACCCTTTTTTCCAATGAAGTCTCCCTACTGTCAAAAATTTCGGAAAAAAAGATTGTTCATATTGATTTTTTTTAAAAAACTTTTTTACATCAATAGCAGGTGTAATTTTATGATAGCTTGTCTTATGGTTAAATCCATTCTTCAAGGCGCAAGTCAATAAATCATTAGATATTACATGCAACTTATCAATTCGTTCCCAAAGTAAATCATAACAATGAGGATGTTTTAAAGGATAGATAGCTATATCAAAACCACGTATACTTATAGCCATACTAGCTCCTAAAGCTTTAGAAATATTTTCTCTCCCAATTGCTTGGGTTGCAAAACCAAAATGCAACCAATCTAAATTTGTGGTAAAAAGTATATGTTGATTTAAAAATACTTTTTTAACTATATGATTAAATGCAACTTTAGATTTTTTTTCTTGAAGAACAAATTTTCGTATCATAAAAGGTCTCATCAAAATAATTAATAAAAATCCAAAAAAAGATTTAAGAAAGCCAATTCCGTGAATAGCTGGAGCTTTCTTCACTTCACATAGCTCAAACTTCCCTTTATGATTATTAACAAACAAAACAACTTCATAATCGTGTTGTAGCAAACCTTTAATTTTAGATATAAAAAAGGTTTCTGAATGTGCAGGTGTTGCTGCTAATACAATCCCTATTTTCATATAATATATTTTTGTGAATATCGTTTAAAAAAAATAGATAGTGTTAAAAGAGTACTTATAGGATCAGAATAAATAACCTTATTATTGTTTTTGAAGAGTTCTGTAATTTTTTCAACAGTATCAACTGGAACAAAACTTAAAAGTTCTTTTGAAAACAGGTGTTTTTTTAGTTTATAATCATTTTCTTTCCCAAGAAATTGAATCTCCCAATTACGTTGAGTATAATTGACACCAAGAATTTTATTTAATTCTCTACGAAATTTATTTATAATTCGATGCGGTAATCTAAGTGGTGTTTTTGCTAATTTATAATTGAATAAATTAAATGGCTTAGCATCTTGCCATACAACTTTGGCGACATTTGGGTTTGTTTTTTTTATGTATTCTATTTGAATTTGTCTATCATTCAAAAGATATTCAGGTATTTCACAAATGAATTTACACATACGATTATCATAATATGGCAAATAAATCTCCTTATTTCTAGAAAAAGTAAGAAGATTTACTGAAGTAGATCTGGGTACATAATACATAGATTTGAAAGCTCTCAACTTTGCACTACAATTATCTATTTTAATTTTTTTAAGTAATATCAATAACCTATTGTCTAAATATTCTTGAAAATCACCATTTATCCCCCAGTTTTCCCATAATAGTAAAGCCAGTTCTATTCTGCCACGTTTAACTATTTTTTTCTTTAATTCAATTAATAATTCTTTTTCACCTAATGATTTTTGTATATCATAAGAATCAAACATCAGATCTCCCATATGTCCAAGGGAAAAAACATCTCCTAATTTTTCAATATCATCAATAACTGCCATTTGCCTCGGATGCGTAAATTCCGAATAACATTTATTAATGTTAGCCAATTCTTCTATTTTACTCCACAAATACTCCTTTTTTATTGTATAGCCTTTAAAAGAAAATCCACAATAATCTGCAATTTTTCTGGAAATACTAGCTTCATCGTATCCATCTTCAAAAGAATAACTGTAAGAATTAACTTGGACACCCAATTTATACAATGCAACAGCCTGAGTTCTACTATCCAAACCACCTGATATAGGTAATATGATTTTTTTATTAATACATTGTTCACCAATTATTTTTTCAAATAAATCACTAAATTCTGAAGTAACCTTATCTAGGTTTGTTGTTTTAGGTTTATAATACCATTCAAACCATGGTTCTGAAGAAATCAAGTAACCCACATCATCAATCTTATTAATACTGGCAGGTGGCAATACCATCCTATCTTTCCAATAAGTATCAGTATCTAAAAAGAATCCTAAAACACTAAAAACGCAAATAGCTTTATAATCTAACTCATGGGGTTGATCTTTCACCTTTACGAAAGTTTGTTCTAAGGGAATAATGGGGGTCTTAATTGTTTTCATATACTTTTTTATAAAGTGATATCATGCCGTTTATCATTTGTTCGCAATTGTGCTGATTTTTGGCTTTTTCGTAGGCAGCTTTCACTATTTGTGAAATATCTTTTTCTTGTAATTTAGAAAAGAACTCAATTTTATCAGCTACTGCCTCAGAACTTCTTGTCGGCACAAGAAAACCTGTTTCGTTATCTGATATCAATTCTGACATGCCTCCACAATCAGTTGAAAGTACAGGTAACTTAGACAACATAGCTTCTATGCACACATTGGCAATACCTTCCTCTACTGAAGGCAATAGAAATAAATCGGATTCCAACATCTTTTCATAAACTTTATCTTGAGAAATTTTATCCATAAAAGTTATGGAATTTTTCAGATTCAAATCGTTGACTAAATACAATAATTCCTCTGATTTATCAATTCCCACAATGGTATAATGAAAATCAATTTTAGATGTTTTTAATAAATCCATAGCTAAAATAGCAGTTCGAAAATCTTTATTCCAATGATCCCTGCCAATTGATAAAATATGTATCTTTTTATTTGTATTCCAAGTCTTTTTAAAACGAAACATATCAATATTAAACCCTGAATAAACTACTCTATCTATTTTAGATGCAGAAGCATAAATTTCATTAGATTTTTTTTGAATTGCTTTTGAAACAGAATGGAATCCATCCAGTTTTCGAAAAATTTTATTCAAAAATAACATGTTTCCTGAATTGATAAAAGGTCGAACATTGATGTGAAAACCTCTTTGACTAAATATAGTTCTGGTATGAGTGGGTAATTTTAAATCTTTTGAGTAATTTAGAACACTTACCCATTGAAAGTGTATGATGTCAGGTTGTATAGTATTTATTGCCAATTGAATATTATCCTGTACTATATCACTTTTTAACCCTTTAAAAAGCTGTAGAATGAATTTAAATTGCTTAATAAAATTTAAGCCTCGGAGTTGTGCACTTCGTTTTACAAACAATATTTTAGAGTCATTTGAACCAAGACCAACATAGTTAATATTAGCTATTTTTGACTTTACTTTTTCGTTAAAACCAATCACAAAAACTTCATGTTCAATAGACAGGCCTTCTATCAGTCTATTGATAAAGGTGGTGGTTTTAAATGAGCCATCAAATATGATAATTTTCATATAACTATCTTAAAATTTGAGTATATGCCCATTTTCGCCAAGCATAAATGTGCCACACACCCCATTCGTTTTGGTGTTTATAATCTAAAAAGTCTTGTACCTATTTTTTAACTTCGATAACATTAATCATTTTACCCCCGTAAAACGATTTGTTAAAAATATGGTTTATTAAATCTTCTTTTAACTCATTTCTTAACCAAGTTTTCATCGGCACAGAAAATACTTTTTTCTTTTTATAAATCATAGACTTAGGTATAAATATGGCTAGTGTATTTTTCAATATATTTTTTAATTCATAATTTTCATTAATTGAACTAGGTCTTGAGGAAAAACCATGTTTGATAACCCCTCAACAAAACTTGTTGAAATATAAAGGTCTGAATTTTGTAAATAGTCAATAATTTCTACGTTATTTTTTTACCTACTAGCGTAATTCTATCTTTTAGTCCAAAGCTTTTAATTGATACTCCAGCTTAAATTCATCTTATCCCTTTGCTATACAAATAAGTTTTATTGGAAAACCTTTCAATTCATTCATCACCAACAATTGCAATAAAATTCCTTTTCTCCACATCAATTATCCAACAGTAATCAATGTAAAACTTGATGTCTCTTTCTTAGAAAAATCTTTCGGTCTAAATTTTCGAACATCAATTCCATTGTAATTTGGAAAAACTTTTTTTTATTTACATTAAATTTTTCAGTACATATATTTTTCAATCTATCATAAATATAATGCAAATAATCTGTTAATGCAAATGACGCTTGTAATTTTTTTATGTATTCTGGATTATCATTTGGATAAATTGTTACCGTACTTAAATTTATTTGAAATATTCTAAACTAAATACTTTTCCACAGCATATATTTCAAACTATACCTTTTTATCAATTTAGATATTAAATATAAATCAATTTGTTTTACAAAATTAGAATTACCTTTATATAAGGATTTTTCATTAAAATTCTTTTTGTAAAGAAATTTATCATTTATTAACAATTCCTTTTTCTCTCCGTCTATCAGACCTTTCAAAGCAATTTCAAAATTATTATCATTTTTATTTTTTGCAAATATTTCTTTAAGACACTCAACATCATGAGTTGATCTTTTTGACCTAATCAAAAATTTATAATATATATCATTATAATTTTGATTGTAGTCATGTATACCAGCAACATAATTAGATATTTTATTATTCCAATTGTGACCTAAATCGCCCATATTTGTTTTAACATAGGACTCAGGTCTTAACTGTTCGCCATATGCTGGAATCAATTCTAATGCTTTTGTCAATAATTTTGTTCTATAAATATGAAGCCCTCTAAATTTTGGTTGGTCATAAAATTTATCCCATAATTTAAGTCCAAAACCCAAATCATTTTCTGGAAGCTCTTTTAATATTTTTTTTATTCTTGAAATTGCATTTCTTCTTAATAAAATATCTGCATCTACAAAGATTGTAAAATCGTTATTATACTCTAGAGCCACTTTAAATCCTTCTTTAAGCTTTTGCTCAAAACCCATTTTTTCATCTAAAACAATTAATTTATCCTTCTTACTTTTTTGCTTCTTAATTTGGCTCAACAGCAATCGAAGAGTTGCTTCGCCAGAAGCACGTATAACTATAGTTATTGCTTTGCGATTCCGGTTAAACATAAATTAAGTTTTTACAAAAAAAAGTTAATATCATCCATAATTAACAAACCATAATTCTAACATTAATAAATGAAACTTTGTCACATAATCAATCTCTTTAAAATCTATATTTTTGCGTATTATATTATGTTTCATTAGATTTCCTTTCAAAATTAAATCTTCAAAAGATTTATCAAATATTTTATCCAAAAATTGAAAACTAAAACCATATTTAGGCATGTTTAACACCTCTTTTGATAATTTGTTTTTCAAGTTTCTCTCCAGTAAATATTTTTTATTATTTTTTCTATAATACACACTAGAATCTAATCCAAAAATATATTCATAAATTTTATGATCTAAAAAAGGAACTCTTACTTCTAAGGAATTTGCCATACTTGATCTATCTGCTCTAGTTAGGTTTACTTCTGGTATAAAAGTCTTAAAATCCATATATTGAGTAGTTTTCAATATATCAGGATTATTGATATAATGCTTTTTAAAAAACCAAAATTCTCTTTCGTTAATTTTTTTTTGCAAATCACTATTAATAAATGTAAAGTCAATGCCTTTTGTATATGAACTCGTCATTCTTTTATTATAGATTTCAATGAGTTCGTTTCTTCTACCTCTATAGAATGTTTTTGCCTTACCTAAAAAAGATTTATTTTCGAAAAAAATCTTTATAGATTTATGCCATTTATAACCTGCAAAAACCTCATCACCTCCATCACCTGCAATGGCTACTTTATTTGATTTAGAGGCTAGTTTAGAAACATAATAATATGGTAACATTGATGAAACAGCAAAAGGCTCATCATAAAAATAGGTTAATTTTTTTAAATCTTCAATGTAATCATTATTAGTAGAATCTAGTATAGATTCTGTGTGATTTGTTTTATATTTTTTTGCAATAATTTCTGCTATTTCATGCTCACTTCTATGAGAGTTTTTAAATCCTAAAGAAAAAGTATTTGGTTTATATTTAAGTTCGTCGGCATAAATCAATAACGTACTAGAATCATAACCTCCACTCAAAAACAAACCAATTGGGACATCACTAACAAAATGTTCTGAAACAGACTCTTTAATTAACTCTTTTGTTTTATAATAAGCTTCATCTGAAGAAACAATTTTATTGTCAATTTTTAGTTTCCAATATTCTTTTATTGAAAATGTATTTTTATTAAAATTATACACTCCATAAGAGGCCGGTTCTAATTTGTAAAAATTTTTCCATATACAATTTGGACTGGGCACATAAGAATAAATAAAGTAATCTGCTATAGCATCCATATTTATCTTTTTCTTTATTGATAAATCTTTTACAAATACTTTTAGTTCAGAGGCAAAACAAAATTGATCATTATTTTTATAATAATATAAAGGTTTAATTCCAAACCGATCTCTTGCTATAAATAGTTGCTTTTTAGAATCATCCCAAATCCCAAACGCAAACATTCCTTTGAGCCTATTTAATAAGCTTTCAATACCCCATTCTTTGTAACCATAAATAAGAACTTCAGTGTCAGAATTAGATTTAAATTTATAACCAAGTTCTAATAATTCTCTTTTGAGTTTTTTGTAGTTATAGATTTCCCCATTAAATGTCAATAGAATTTTCTTGTCATCATCATACATGGGCTGCTTTGCATTGTTTGATAAATCAATAATTGACAACCTTCTATGTCCAAATGCGCATTTTTCATCTTCAAAAGGTACTGTACCAAAATCATCGGGACCTCGATGAAATAATTCATCTCTCATATTATTAAAAACATCAATATTGATTTTTTTATTTTGCTTTAAAACACCGATAATTCCACACATATTATCTCAAATAAATATTTATTTTAACAAAATTATCATAATATCAGATTAAATAGTTCTACAAATTAACTTATTATTAGCAATACATTCATTTTTAAAAAAAATAGTCGCATTTTATATTATACTAATTTAAGAAGCATAACCCTGATTGTATTTTAAAGGCTTTCCTTCTTTAAATCGGGAAATCACTTCTTTATTCATCAACCTATTTCTTCGTAATTTTACAGGAAACTGTAATTTATGTTTTATTATTTTAAATCCTTCACTAGTCAAAAACTCCTTCAATTCTTCTTTATTCAATTCTCTAATATGAAACTTATTTAAAGGGGTTAAATTACTTTTTCCTCTTAATAAATCTCTTTCTAGTGTAGATAATAAAATAAAACCACCTTCATTTAAATTTTGTTTAATATAATTTAATAGTAACTCTGGTTTATTTAAATGCTCAATAAAATCTGCACAAATAATTAAATCTGCTTTTAAATTTTTCACTGTTGGGTTCTCAAAATAATCAATATAAAATTCGCCAAACTTGTGTTTATCTTTACAAAAGTTAATTGCTTTTTCTTGATCTACTCCTACAATACTTATATCTTTAAAAGTATTGTAAATCAAGTTTAATTTCATCCTAGTGCCACAACTAATGTCTATAACTTTTTTTATTTTTTATCGCGTATTTATATACGTAATATTGGTATAAAAAAGAATTTTTGATTCGATTTGTGTTCCAATATTGTGCCTTACTAAATGAATCCATTGTTACTATTTCTTTATTTGAAATATATGCATCTTTTATAAATTAATTTTCTTTCATTATAAATTTTAATAAATTAATCACTTAAAGCAACTCTCCACTTACTCTTATCAACATACACAAATCCATGTTGTTTTGAATTTAATTCTTTCCCACTAAGGTAGATATCATTTGCTTCTACAAATAAATTTGCTGCGTCTATAATATAATCAACAACTTCATTTTTATAATTACACCAAATATTTACAGAATAAATTCCTTTCAATAAATAAATTTTTGGAATAACAACCTCTAAAATTCCAATTCCTTTATGAATATTAATTTTTTCCCCTTGTATTAAATTATCTACAGAAAAAATCCTATTGTCATAACCTTTACAAATTGTTATTGCTATATGAAAATTAGGCATTTCTATTTTAGAATGATAGTATAATGATAATTTTAATTGATCACCTGATTTAATTACCTTACCTTCATTAAGTTTAATGCTAGTAAACTTTAATTTTTGATTTCCTTCTCTATCTTCTCTATTTTTGAGGTCCTTTTTTATATCATAAATGTTTATTTCATTATAAAAATTTAAGCCTTTAAAAACATCACCTTTGTATTCTACTGCTCCATTATTTAAAACGATCAATCTATCACATAAGTTCTTTACCGCCGTCATATCATGACTAACAAATAAAACAGTTCTTCCGTCAGCATTAGAAATATCTTGCATTTTTCCAATGGCTTTCTTCTGAAATTCTGCATCACCAACAGCAAGTACTTCATCAATAACAAGAATATCTGGCTCTAAAAAAGCCGCTATAGCAAAAGCCAGTCGGACTTTCATTCCTGATGAATAACGTTTTACAGGGGTGTCGATATACCTTTCACAACCAGAAAACTCTACAATTTCATTAAATTTAGCAAAAATCTCTTTTTTGGTCATTCCCAAAATAGCGCCATTCAAAAAAATATTTTCCTTTCCAGTCATTTCTGGATGAAAACCTGTTCCCACTTCCAATAAAGAAGCAATTCTACCTTTAGATTTTATACTCCCTGTAGTTGCCCCTGTTACTTTTGATAAAATTTTAAGCAAAGTAGATTTTCCTGCTCCATTTTTACCTATGATTCCAAGTACTTCTCCACTCTTTACTTCAAAATTAATATCTTTTAATGCCCATACATAGTCTGATGTTCCTTTTGTTGAACGATCATTTGATTCACCAATCTTTAAATAAGGATCATCTTTACCTCTAATTCTTGCAAGAAATCTATTCAAATCATGACTGATCGTTCCTGTACCAACAAGACCTAAACGATATTGTTTGGATAGATTTTCTACTTTTAATATAACATCGTCTTTCATCATTATATGGTATCTATAAATGTTTTTTCTG
>MDTF01006551.1_pt1 | contig 22248 bp, 20 predicted proteins | sample 811191 | NCBI WGS metagenome assembly MDTF01 (sample SAMN05326649, study PRJNA326480) | marine metagenome | isolation source: seawater | place: Southern Ocean | collected 2011
AGGATGTGAAGAATATTCAAACTGAGAATCGCGGAATATCGGCTGTGTCTTTTGCGGACGGGTCAACGTTGCCAGCAGACATCATAATTTGTAACGGAGACCCAGCGTACACTTACAAAAATCTAATTGCAGGAAACCAGCGTAAAAAATGGACTGATAAGCGTATCGATAAACTTAAATATTCTATGGGACTCTACGTACTTTATTTTGGAACTAATAAAAAGTACGAGAATGTTGAACACCACACAATTATATTTGGCAACGAATACCAGGAATTATTACAACGAATTTTCGACGGAGGCGAGGCTGGTGACGACCTGAGCCTTTACCTTCACCGCCCAACGGCTACTGATGCTAATTTAGCACCAGAAGGTAAGGATGCGTTTTACGTGCTTGCGCCAGTACCTAACCTAAAACGCGGCGACTGGGATCAAGTGAAAGAGCGCGTGAAAGAACGCGTACTCGACATATTAGAAGATCGTGTCCTGCCAAATTTACGCGAAAATCTGGAGGTATGCTTCGACTTCGATCCAAACGATTTCCAGGCCCAATATCAATCTCAGTGGGGAGCAGGTTTTTCGATTGCACCAATCTTTAGCCAATCTGCATTCTTTCGCTTTCATAACCGCGCAGAGGATTTTTCAAACCTATATTTTGTCGGCGCTGGCACACATCCAGGTGCGGGCGTCCCTGGAGTTTTGAGTTCGGCTAAAGTAGTTGAAAACCTTTTAAAGCAAGATCACCCTGTAGTCGCGAGCAAACTAGTATGATCACTCAACTCGCACAAGCAGAAGAGACCTTTAAAGCACATGCCAAAACTTTTTCTTTAGCGGCACGGTTCCTCAATAAAGACCGCTATGAGGCAGTAGCGAGACTCTACGCATTTTGCAGATACGTTGATGACCTAGCAGATACCGGAAGCCCCGGCAGTAACAAAGAAGTACTCAATGCACTTCGACAAGATATCTACGCTGAAAAAAGCAATGATGATCAGATCAATGACTTGTTATTTCTACAAAGAGACTATGGTATCCCCAGCCAATTGTTATTGGACTTCGTCGATGCAATTATCAAGGACCAATACCCGCGGGAACTGCACAGTATTGATGAATTAGTGCGGTTTTCCTACGGAGTAGCATCAACCGTTGGTTTGATGATGTGCTATGTCTTTAACGTTCGTAACCCCCATGCATTTCCGTTTGCTATTGACCTTGGTGTCGCAATGCAAATGAGTAATATCTGTCGGGATATCTTAGAAGATGCCGAACGCGATAGAATCTATATTCCTGCCGAGCTGCTCTCTACACCGATAACTTGCGAAGGACTTACGCGAGGTGATCAAGCAATGCGCGACAGTGCTTATGAGGGTGCGCGGCAACTGTTGCAGATTGCTGACCAATACTACGCGAGTGCCGCAATGGGCTATGGCTATCTGCCCAGGAGCGTAAGACATACCATCAAGATCGCTGCGCGTCTTTATCAAGCAATCGGTGATAAAATTTTAGCTTCGTCAACAACCTATTGGACCGGACGGAGTATTGTTTCGCGGCGGCGAAAGTGCTTACTGATCCTGTTGATGCTTTGGCAACGGATGCACGAAGGATCTAGCACGTTATTGATCGGCAAAGTCACTCACTGCCAGCAGCTACACAAAGCACTAGATAAAAGTAAATTCTCTGCTTAGGCGTGTTTTGTGTCCAATAATTCCAGCATAACCAATTGCGACGTCTTAGTTCTGGGAGGCGGCATGAGTGGCTTGGCGTTGGCCTGCCATATTGCGGACTACAACGATCTATATTCAGACCAAGAAAAAGACACTTGGGTCATTGAGCCACGAGTGAAATACCTAAGCGATAAAACGTGGTGCTTTTGGCAACAAGACGCAAATCTGTTCGATTCTGCTGTTACTCACCGCTGGAACCGATGGCTGATCAAATCTGGGGATAACACTCGTATCTGCCGGAGCTCTGAACTTGATTATGTAATGGTAGACAGCGGCCGTTACTACGCAATAGCTCAGGAGCGCTTAACTAGGTCGACATCGGTAAATCTATTAACCGGAACTCGAGCCGAAGCGCTGCAGATCGGACAAACGCAAGTAACTGTAGATTGTGATGACGTCCAGTTCAAAGCTGACTATGTTTACGACACACGACCTAAAGAAATACCATTCGGTACGCTCTTGCAACACTTCGTCGGCTGGGAAATAGAAACCGACCAGGACGTCTTTGATACGCTTACGGTTACTTTGATGGACTTTCAAGCGAGCAATGATGATGACATTCATTTCTTTTACGTCCTTCCCTTCACCAAAAGGCACGCATTAGTTGAGACCACCCATTTCTCCAAAAAGTCGTTAGAGGATAAAATCTATCTGGAAGAGCTTACACATTACATTACAACGGAACTTGGAATCGGCGAGTGGCGGATTCTGCGCGAGGAGCGCGGCATTATCCCTATGCCAAAAAAACCTCCTAATCCAGAACAACGGGCACATTACAACGTCATACCTTTTGGTCTTTATGCCGACACAGCGAAACCTTCAACCGGCTATTGTTACCCGCATGCGCAGCATCAAGCCAAACAACATGCTAGCAGGCTGTTTGCTGGTACGGCGCATCAGGTCACCGCTGTACGTAAACCAGTCGCTCAATGGTTCGACCACGTTTTCATAAGTTTTCTCGAACATCACCCCGCACACGCAGCAAGTACATTTGTACGGCTCTTTAAACGCGTGCCAGAGCCAGTTTTGATCAGATTTTTGAGCGACAACGCCAAGATCACTGACTACCTTAAGGTTATAGCCGCAATGCCGAAATTTTTATTCATACGCGAAGCTTTCCGTTGTGCTAAAAACCTTTAGACCGTTTCAGTTTTTCTTTATTAGCTGCGCTGTAACAATTCTCTGCAGCTTGCTCTTCGGCGCGCAACATAACTGGGTGCTCATCGGCTGTTGCCTTGTAATTCTTATAGCTGGACTGCCTCACGGCGCATTCGATATTTACATTATAGCCAATCTTTATGCCAACAAGGCCTTTACCCTTGCAATAATGGGCTACCTGGCGCTCATAGCGGCCACCGTGTTGCTCTGGTGGGCGAGCGCAAATATTTTTCTAACAGCTTTTTTATGCTATTCAGCTTTCCATTTTGGCGACTCAGATTGGCCCATGTCGTGTAAATTGCAAAAGACCGCGTGGGGGCTTGCGATTATTACCCTGCCCTGCCTATTGGCTCCTCAACAGGTAACAATTTTATTCACACTTGTACTCGGTATTGCGCCAGCGCCTCTTATAACGAGCGGATTGGGTTATTTAGCTATACCCGTCGTTTTACTGTGCGGTATGAAGATAGGCGACGAGCCGCCACATGTTGCGACACTTCCGTTACTAAGTAGCTACGCATTAGTCTGCGCGCTAGGTGGTGCACTCATTGCATTTACCTGCTATTTCGCTTTTTTACACGGCCCCCATCACTTGCAACGCTGGCGACTGAAATTACCCAACAGCCGTTATTTAGCAGTGTATCTGCTGAGTTTTTTCGTCTTTAGCATAATCGCATTACTTGTAATTCTTGCTCCAGAATTCGACCTACAAAACACAACATCCGTCTCAATGACAGCTGGGAACAGCGCCATTCAATATACTTTTGTCGCGCTAGCTGCCTTAACCGTGCCGCATATGACTTTTCTTTACATAGCCTCTAAGCACCGCTAGTAAGATCACATTAGGCAATGTCTTTGGGTCACTCGCCTCTATGTATTGCTTTGGGTGGCTGCCAATGTAAAACTGTTTCGACAGCTACAGCTCATAAAAACTACGGTCGGCTGCACCGGGGCTAGAAAGACAAAACATTAGGAAATAAATTTAGGGCGGATATCGTATAAGTTATGCCACCCACCCTTGCAATGCACACCTAAATAAAAAACCAAGGAACTAAATATGCTCAAACTCCACGGCTTTTCTGCAAGCAATTACTACAATGTACCTAAACTCGCTTTTTTGGAGAAAGGAGTGGCATTTGAAGAGGTTGTTTCCTACACCGGAGTGGGACCGAAATACAAACCAGAATATCTCGATAAAAGTCCGCTAGGCAAAGTGCCTGCACTTGAAACAGATGAAGGGTTTATTAGCGAATCACGCGCTATTTTAGAGTACATCGAAAAAGCCTACCCAGAGCACCCACTATTACCCGCCAGCGCGTTTGGGGTTGCTAAAGTTCAGGAGCTGTCACAGTTCATTGAGCTTTATTTCGAACTTGTAGCGCGTCGCGTTATACCCAACCTACTCTCAGGCACAACACCGGAACCCACGGTACTAATAGATGTTCAGACTGGCCTGACAAAAGCAACTGCGGCGTTGGCAAAGCTTTCAAAATTTGAACAATTCGCCTATGGCGATACATTTACTATGGCGGATATCGCGGCGATTTTGAATCTACCAGTAGTACGCAACGTGGGTAAGCAATTCTTGGGCAAAGACCCCCTATCAGAGGTGCCGGGGCTAGATGCCTATTGCGCACGAATGGAGGAGCGCCCTCACGTTAAGACGATTCGTAGCGATGCAGCAGCGAATCGTCCCGGCTTCATGGCACACCTTAAAGAACTATACGGAATTTAGTACGCTATAGAATGAATCAATTGCATACTTTGGCTGGGTGCGGCGCTCGAGCCACGTCCAGCCTTATGCGCAGTTAGGTTCTACATCGCTGAAAAGTGTAGCGCGATTGGAACATGCTCTAGAAGCAGCTCACCCCCTGGCACTTTTTACGAATCCCACAGTTACCGCCACTTCCCAAAATCACACCGATATACCGTTAAAATATAGCCAAAGCCTCGCGTGTCAGCAACACCAGCAATGCCACCCAAGAAAGCATAAAGATACCGAAGCGCAGAACAACCACATTCACGGTTGACTGAATGAGGGAATGCACTACTCGAAGGATCACGAATGCCCAAGCGGCGTTCACTGCCGTGGCATCTGCATGGCCAGCTACTGCAATGGCTATGCAAGTCGCGTAAAAGAGCGTGGGTTGCTCGAATAAATGGTTATAGTTGTCTGCGACGCGGCGTACGTGGGACGGTAAATAGCTCATACCAACTGGATGACCCATATCATCCTCTGGGATATTAGCCCCTGCAATGGCAGGAATACGCGTGGCGTACATCCAGATCATCATGATCCCACTCCAAAGACCAAGCACAATCACCGGCTGCAAAATTGTATTAGCTTCCATTTCCTCTCTCCCTAATTAATTTACGAATGAACAGGTTGCAGTAATTTCCTAGTTTTAGGCAAGTTAATTTAAGATCGTTGTAAAACGGACGAAACAGCCACTAAAAAAAATGTATTAGTCCGCACGGGTTCAGCGCCAAATCGAGGAGATTGCACCGCACCGGCACTTTTAATTAAGTACAAATTGCGCCCTAATGGACGTCATAATCTGGCGAGGCCCTAGGTGCTGTCGACGCACTGCAAGCCTGATAGCCAAGGGCAAGACAAAATAAATCGGTCGTGGCCGGCGAACCTAGAATGAAAAAGGATGCTTCATGAAATCACCCATTCCCAATTGGATAGCAGTTTTACTGAGCATGCTATGTTTGGGCTGCGCCACGCCGGCTGAAAATCCAAGCCACAATGATCCCAGCAAGTACTCACTAACGACTGACGTACTTTGGGCTTCTCCCAACAGTTTTGATCTAACAATGGATATCTATACGCCAAAATCTGGAAAAGATAGCTACCCCGTATTGATGATTTTTCACGGAGGAGGCTGGCTAATTAACGACAAATCTATAATGGATCAAGCGGCAAAGTACTTTGCGAGCAACAGCGAATATGTAGTTTGTAACGTCAACTATCGCTTACTCGGCGACCAAGAAAATACCGTTACTATTGATCAAATCGTCGAAGATACATTTGGCGCCGTGCTGTGGGCACAACACAACATTCACCAATATCAGGGAGACCCTGCTCGCGTGGCTATAACCGGCGACAGCGCTGGAGCGCACCTTGCGGCAATGGTTGTCAATCGAGGGCAGAACTTATCTTTGCAAGGATATAATACAAAAACGCTGTCATTTTCCCCCTCTTATCTGCCGCTAGGTGCCACCCCTGAATCGATCGTGCAAAACGGTGGCATAAAAGTGCAGGCAGCGCTTTTAAGTTACGGCGCGTTTGACCTTTATCAACGCGGCTTTGATGGCTTTGAAACTTGGAAAAACCCTTTTTGGTATATGGGAGGCGCTCTACCACGGGGGATTTTCGGCGGCGAAATAAGTACAAATTCCCACCCAGAATTGTACAGGGGAGTGTCTCCCTCTCACACAGTCCCCTTTGCCAGCGAGCGCTCACTCCCGCCACAATTACTGACTGTTGGTAGTGTCGATACGCTCACCACTCCTGCCTTGGTTAAAGACTATCTAACAAAGTTACAGGCCGCCGGACACCAGGTAGAATATTGGGAGTACGCAGACAAAAGACACGCGTATTTGGACTCTGGGCACAATCGGTTGCTTGGGGTGAACTTCGCAGACGACGCGCCACCCGCATTAGACGTTATGATCTCGTTTCTCGATCGGGTGTTTTATTCATCCGAATAGTGGTCAAGTAAACCCGTACAACGATCTTGCTGACCGAGTTCGTAAGCTACCAGCGCATTTCTGCAACCGCAGAAAAAGAGCCTTTTTTATTGTTGCTGCCTAGAAAGTGTTACTCCATCAAATTTTCGGTATCTTGATACCATCCAAAAATTGGGGAAAGTAAACTGTTAATCGTGCAAGAAGAAAGTCCAAGTATTGTGATGCCGAGGCCTAAATTGGGACCCTAGCAACCGAGCTCAAACCTGATTAACGCAGTGACTTGGTCACCTGCTTGCACGACAAGCAAGACAACATTTATTTTAATTTAACGCGCTTGAGGAAAGATAATGGGAGTATTGGTACAAGGGCACTGCGACCCTCGATTCGAAAAAGTAAGAGCCACTTTACAGGCTAATTTAGACAGCGGTGCAGACGTTGGCGCATCCGTTGCGGTTACCTACAAAGACGAGTTGGTGGTAGACCTTTTTGGCGGCCACCTAGACGAGGACAAAACTCGCCCATGGCAGGAAGACACCATTGTTAACGTTTACTCCACTACAAAGACTATGTCCTTTCTGTGTATGCTTATGCTGGCAGATCGCAAGCTACTAGACTTCGACGAGAGCGTTGCCACTTATTGGCCAGAGTTTGCAGCTAACGGCAAAGAGCAGGTTAAAGTCTGGCACCTTATGAACCACGCGGCGGGCCTGTCTGGCATGGACGTGGCTGTTAGCTCGAAAGACATGTACGACTGGGAAAAAATAACAAGTTTGCTTGCCGCTCAAGTACCTTGGTGGGAGCCAGGGAGCGGCATTGGCTATCACGCATTGACTCAAGGTTATCTTCTGGGGGAGGTGCTACGACGCATCACTGGCCAGACTATGGGCGCGTTCTTTAAGCAAGAAGTCGCAGATAAGCTGGGCGTGGACTTTCATATTAGCGTCCCTGATGAGGCTCTGCCACGTATAGGTCATCTTATTCCACCTCCGAACCGCAGACTGGGCAAGGATACCACTGGAGACACCATTGCCGGACGTACATTCTCTAACCCCGGGGGAGATGCTCGAGACAGTTGGACGCTAGAATGGAAAAAAGCCGAAATTCCTGCAGCTAATGGTCACGGCAACGCTCGGTCCGTGGCTAAAATTCATTCAGTTTTAGCAAATCTTGGGGTATCTCAAGGTGTACGCCTACTCTCAGAGGAAACTGCGCGCTCGATTATGGTGCCACGCATTACCGGTCACGACCAAGTGGTCGACATACCTATGAGCTATAGCCTTGGCTTTGGCATGCCACCAGGCAGCAAACGCAACCTATGCTTTTGGGGTGGTTGGGGTGGCTCCACAGCCATCATCGACCAAGATCAGAACTTCTCAATCTCCTACGTTATGAACAAAATGCACGCAGGGTTGATGGGTGACGAGCGGGGCATCTCTATTTCTCAAGCCGTATTCACCAGCCTCGCGTAGTAGAAATCCGGAGATAGTCTAACGCCTTATAGGCATAGAAGGACTTACGGCACGTCCTCTCAAGCTAGGCTTACGCCTAGCTGTTTGCCTCACCACTAATTTCTATCTACCCGTATATTGCGGGGCACGCTTTTCAATGAAGGCCTGCATACCTTCCCTAGCATCCTTAGTGCGGCTACACAAAATCTGGTTACGATTTTCTACCGCAATAGCAGCCTCTAAGCCCGCTGCATCGATGGCTACATTCAGGCCGTCCTTGGTCAGGCGTAAACCCATTGGAGAGGCCAACAACATTTGTTCAGCGTAATCATTTGCTGTTGCGAACAAGTCCGCCTCGGGAACGACCTCCGACACCAAATTGGTACTCAAGCATCTTTCAGCGTGTATGAATTTGCCGGTTAACATCAACTCGGAAGCTATAGATGTCCCCACAAGTCGGGGCAAAAAGTAACTGGTACCCATATCGCAAGCAGATAAACCTAGTTTAATAAAAGCCGCATTCATCTTCGCTGTGTCAGCTGCAATACGCACGTCCGAGGCCAACGCGAAAGCAAACCCACCACCACATGCAGCACCTTGAATCATGCTAATAATAGGTTGTGGGCAACGGCGCATCTTTATATATACGTCTGCAAGATAGCCCTGAAAACCCATACCACCGCCAAAAGGTCGTGCTTGAGTGGGATCACTGGCGGATTTAATGTCTAGCCCAGCACAAAACGCTTTTCCGCGCCCACCCATTAGCACTACCCGGGTAGTCTCGTTCTCAGCCAGTTGATCAAAATAATGACGCAACTCGGTGACCATTGGAGTGTTAATTGAATTCAGATGTTCCGGGCGATTCAGCCATAGGATATCTAATGCGTCCTGCTGCTCAACCTCGATAGTTTTATAATCTTTAATATCCATACCCTTTGTCCTACTCATGCTTTGTTCCAGCTTAATTATTTGCCGGCACGAATACTATTGGAGAAGCACCATTAATCTAGAAACAGCAATGGCTCTGGCCTTTTGTTGAAGTGATGGCCTATTCTTAGAGTAGACCATAATCGAGGCTGGGAATTTAAATCGAATTTGTGAAACATTCCTGAAAATTAAGAAGAGAAAATATATGAGCACTTTGTTCATTGTTAAAAGTGATGCGGTTGATGGGCGCGAGGACGAATACAACACATGGTATAACGATGTTCATCTACCCGAGGTATTGCAAATTGATGGCTTTCAAGCAGCGCAACGATTTGCACTGAGTGAGCAACAAGTACAAAAAAAGCAGTCACATGGCTATTTGGCCATCTACGAGATAGATACAAACAACATTGCGGAGACGCTACAGAACCTTCAGCAAGCCACCTGGCTGAACATGAGTAACGCCATAGATCAACGTTATGTCGATATATCTGTATTCAGCGCCGTTACCCAAAAAATGGTTAGCTCTAGTTGAATCGCCTCAAAAGCTTTCCACTAACTCTAAAAAAGTACCGTCAGGGTCTTTAAAACAAAAGAAGCTGCTGCCACTGGTTTCACTCATATAAACCGTGGCTGGCGGTGACAATATCTCAACACCTTGGGCTTTGAGAAAATCATAATCCGCCTGCAAATCAGTTGTGCGCAGCGCTAACCGCGCTAAACCCGGGCTATACAAATTGGCATAGGGAGCGCTGGTATCTCGGGGCGCTTGCCACTCTAAAAGATCAATCAGAACCACCGGTTCGACCCCACGCAGCTTCATGATAGCGCCATTAACGCGATAGTCCTCCATCGCCACGGCTTTATTAACTTCTGGCGTATTGGTCGCTGGCACCTGCCATACATGCTCAAACCCCAGCATTTCGTAAAACGATTTGGAGCGTTCAAAGTTACTGCAATTTATATTGATGTGTACCAAACCGCTAATATTCATTATTTTACTCCTCCGCAAACAGAAAAAATTTTAAATGGGAAATACCTGGCTTAACTTACAAAACTAAGTCGGCAAACTTAAGCAACTGTATCGCCATTATCTACCACCATCTCGGTGCCATTCACATGCTTAGAAACATCTGAAAGCAAGTAGGAAACCATATGCGCCACGTCGTCTGGTTCGCCAATACCCATTGAAACCCGTGCTTTCTCTTGATCGCCCATAGCCCCGAGGTCTACGTCCATAAGTTCCTTCAACGCATGGTGCACCATCGGTGTGTTGATGCTCCCCGGGTGTATAGAATTACAGCGAATTTTCAGGCGCTCGCGCCGACAATGAATAGCTATCGCCTTGGTCATAGAGCGAATGCCACCTTTAGCGGCTGAATAAGCGAGATAATCTGGAATGCCTATAAGCGCAGCGGTAGACGACATATTTACGATAGAACCGCCGCCACTTGCTTTCATGAGCTTAATACCCGCCTGACATCCAAAAAACGTACCATCTAAATGAATTGCTAATGTATTACGCCAGACTTTCAGAGACGTGTTTTCTATATTAGCGATATGAGCGACGCCTGCGTTGTTTACTAACCCATCTAAGCGGCCATATTTAGTTTCCACCTCCAGCATGACTTCACCCCAGCGACCTTCATCTGATACATCATGGGCAAGAAACAGTGCACCTATTGCTTCTGCCAGTGCTAGGCCACGCTCCACATCAATATCGGTCATCACTACATGGGCACCTTGACTAGCAAGCAAGCGCGCATCAGCAAGTCCTAGGCCAGAAGCCGCACCTGTAACGACAACGACCTTCCCAGCAATACCACTCATCGCATTACTCATACTGCCTCCCCGGAAATTTTTGCCACATCTTGCTCACGCATACAGGTGAATCAGATTTTTGAGTACCGCTGCTGAAAAGCTATCAGCTCACGCTTAACTTCTGGCGCCAACAAATATAGACCAATTAAATTTGGAATAGATATTAAAAATACCAACGCGTCAGATATGTCGATCACCGACTGCAAGTTAATAGCACTGCCGACCACGATAAAAAATAGAAAGGTAATTCTAAAGATCATGCTCGACAACTCAGAGCGTCCAACCAAGTATTCCAAAGCAATTAACCCATAATATGACCAAGCCAGCATGGTAGAGAAGGCAAACAACGTGGCAATAATTGCCAGCAAGGGGGATGAACCAGGTATAGCCTTATCAAAAGCCCGAATCGACATTTCTATACCGCTGATGCCGTTGGTGGCCTCACCAGGAAGAATCACTAAGATCACAATAACCAATGCGGTCATTGTGCAAACTACTACCGAATCTATAAACGGCTCTAGTAGCGCCACCATACCTTGGGTCACGGGTTCGTCCGTTTTTGCAGCAGCATGAGCAATACCCGCAGAACCCAGTCCAGCCTCGTTAGAAAAAACCGCGCGTTGAAAGCCAATAATCATGGCGCCTATAACGCCGCCACTCACACCGTTGGCGGTGAAGGCTTCGCTAAATATCAGCGCAAAGGCCTCCCCTACTTGAGAATAATTCAGACCTAAGACAATAATCACCAAGGCTAAATATATAACCAACATCATCGGCACCAATCGAGAGGTCACAGAAGCAATACTTTTTAGGCCGCCGATAATGACTAGCCCAATGGCAACCGCCAAAACAAGGCCCACTAAAACATTAGAATAGGCGAAATTAGATTCTCCTAGCTGGGAGGTGAGAATGACCGCAGCTTGGTTAGACTGAAACATGTTGCCAATGCCAAAGCATCCAATAACCATACATAAGGCGTAAAACTTCGCCATGGCTTTACCCAATTTAGGGCGCCCTATTCGAGCCAGACCCTCTTGCAAGTAATACATGGGACCCCCGGCCACGGTCGCATCAATGCGATTTTGTCGATACAAAGTGCTCAGGGTACATTCACAAAATTTTGTAGACATGCCTAAAAAACCGGCAACGGCCAACCAAAACGCAGCACCCGCCCCACCTAGAGAAATCGCCACTGCAACGCCCGCAATATTGCCAATACCTACAGTGCCCGATACCGCGGTGGTCAATGCTTGGAAGTGCGTGATCTCACCCACTACCGCATCTTTATATTTTGGCTTTTGGGTGAGCAACTTTATCGCCGTAGCGAAACCGCGGATATTGATGAAATTGAAATACACGGTACAAAAGACTGCGCCCGCAACCAACCAAAGCACGATGAGCGGCACGCCCACACCTAGCAATTCAACCTTAAAAAAGACTATTGAGGTGATACTTGCGGCTAATGCAGCCATGGCTGTCTCTAAAAAATTTAGCATACGATGCGCTCACTTCATCTTATTAGTTTTGATCAACTTGGATCTTAGTTAGATACTAGAAAATTAATCGGCTAAAATATTTTCTGCAGAAAAAATCGTCACGCCACGAGCGATTGTTCGTTGTACTTTAATGTTTAGCAATTCCTCTTTCGCGACTCTCAAAGGGTTCGCTGACAACACCACAAAATCCGCCTGCTTGCCCACCTCAATGGAACCTTTGCGATCCTCCTCAAAGTATTGGTACGCTGCGTTCACTGTTACCGCTTTCAAAGCATCCTCCACGGATATGCGCTCATCTGGGCCTAACACCTGACCACTACGTGTAAGCCTGTTAGTTGTAGCCCAAACTAAGCGCATTATATCTGGGGGAACAATGGGTGCATCATTATGTAAGGTAAAAGTAATGCCTTTTTGCAGACTGCTCGCAGTTGGACTTATGCGGCTTCCACGCTCTAAACCGAGCACTGAGTCTCTATGCCAATCGCCCCAGTAAAAAGTATGCGCGGAAAAATAAGAAGGGATGACATGCATTGCCGCCAAGCTATTCAGCTGGTCATCGCGCACAGTTTGGGCGTGAATCATCACACTTCGATGATCCTTTGAATTTTTACCCTTTAAGCTTTTAGAAAGGGCTTGAATAAAAAAATCCGCCGCGGCGTCGCCATTAGCATGTGCAAGGATAGGTATCTCAGCACGGATAAATTTATCAAACAACGCATCCACAGACGCCGCCGACATGATTGGATAACCCCGATAATCGGCAGTTTGGCCGTGAGGTTGAACTTCGTAAGGTTTAGTCAGATAAGCTGTTTTACCCTGAGGAGAACCGTCCAAAATCATTTTTACACCACCAACGCGAAAACCATTCTCATATGGCGCGAGAGTGGGCAGGGCTAAAGTTGAATCTTTTATGTAGCTTTCATCGACACGCTGATACGCTATCACGTCAATAGGGAATTCTCGATACGCTGCCGAGGCTTGCAGCAATTCCACTACTTGGGGCGAGGCCGCCCCGTCCTGTGCTGTAGTGATGCCATAGCGGGCATAATCTAATATACCGCGATGAATTTCCTCAAAAGGTTCATTGCTGGCGGTCATATATTTTCTCACCGCATAGGTCGCAGACTCTTCTAGCACGCCATTGGGTTCACTCGTGCCTGAGTATCGCCTGATTATACCACCGGCAGGGTTTTTAGACGCTGCGTCAATTTTTGCAACTTCCAACGCCTTGGAATTCACCGCGGCCAAGTGCCCTGAAACGTGCATTAGCATAATGGGATGCGTACTTGACACTTTATCCAAATCATCTTTAGTGGGATGACGCTGCTCTTTTAACAATGAGTCGTCGTAACCCATACCAATAATCCATTGGCCTTTTACCAATTCTTTACTGTCTGCGTAGTTTTTCAACTCTTGGACTAGATCGGAAATGTTTTTGGCAGGGCCAACAGGGGGTGATGCAACATTGGCCATACTCGCCACTCGAGCGTGAAACGAAATATGCCCATGAGCATCAATAAAGCCCGGCAGCAGGGCTTGGTTTTTTAGGTCCACAACAAGTTCTGCATCCCCCTGCCAATCTTTACGCAGACCAACGAAAACGATCTTTTCACCCTTAATTGCGACAAAATTAGTGGGCAAAGACTGGCTAGAAAAAGTCAGGATATTTTCGCCGTAAAAAGCTACATCGGCTTTAATTGAAACGGACTGCGCCTCATCAGCAGAGATTAAAGAGCCTAAACCAGACAATAAAAGCCCAGCGGAAACGACTGAAGCGAAATTTTTCATATTTTCCCCTATAGATTTACTCCGCATCATGACATAAACGCCCATCATGACGGCTTGCAAAAAATCTTTACCAAGGCTTTTCACGAACTCACAATATACTGCTAATCTTAAGAAAAATAATAGGAGCTTACTATGTCTACATCTTTATACGATTTAAGCGTTGGATCTTTTCTGCAAATGACAGAAGCGACATTGGGAATTATGCAAGTTGGCCAACAGCACTGTGCTGACAACAACATAAACCTAGATGACGTTGTTGCAACCACCTTGCATCCAGATATGGCCAGTTTTCATTTTCAAATTGTCTGCGTCACCCACCATTCTTTGGGTGCGATCAACGGCGTGCAGAGCGGCGAATTTGGCCCACCCAGTGGCCACGAGCAAATGGATTACGAGGGGCTGCTGGCATTGACGCAGCAAAGCATTGATGCGCTTAGAGCCCTAGATCCTGCAAGTATTAACGATCTTAACGGCGGTACCGTTGTGTTTAAAATGGGCAAAACCGAAATCCCGTTTACTTGCGAAAACTTCATTCAATCCTTTGCTCTGCCGAACCTATATTTTCATGCAACTACTGCATACGACATTTTACGCGTGCAAGGCGCACCTCTCGGTAAGATGAATTTCTTGGGTCAGATGCGAATTGGAATTTAGCTTTTACACTACTTTTATGCTGGTTTCAGTTGCCCTCAGATTGCTGCGCGTTTTAATGCCAGCAATCTAATACAACGACTTCTAATGATTAGGTGGGCCCACTTTTTTCAAGTGCGCCCAAGCCTAGGAATCCACCTGTAAGCATTGCTTAGCATTGTTAGAAATATGCCAAGCCCTAACGCGCAGCTCGATACATGGGGTGAACAGCCGGCGACGTTGTCGTTTGGATTTTACCCATCACCTCAAAACCATGGCGCTCGTACAACGAAATATTAGCTGGGTTGGAAGATTCTAAATAGGCAGGCTGGCCTTGTTCATCACATTTTGCCAGCGCATATTTCATTAACTGCCCACCCAGCCCACGCCCTTGGTGGCACGGGTCAACGCCGATTAAAGGCAGATACCAACATGGCTCACTAGGATGATAGGCCTCCATTTCACCTAAAACGCTGCCTACCTCTTCCCTACGTTCTTCCACAACGGTCCTTGACAACAATTCGGAAATGCCCCCACCTTCGTCAGAATGATCATCAGCTCCGGGCGGCACCCAAAGCGCAACGCCCGCATAATTATCTATCTCAAACGCTGCACCTGAGTCAAAAGAAGCGCCACCAAAATTGCCATAGACCTGCGTTGCGTGGGTCAGGTAAATGTCTGCTTGGGGGAACATCCAACGAACTAAGGGGTCTGCCGCGAAGGCCACCACAATAGTGTTCAGCGCGACATCGCGCTGCTCCATGGAAACAACCGTTACCGCTGGCGGGTTATCATTCATACTTCAGGGCCTTAATATTATTTTTTTAGTTGAAAAAATTGTCATCGGACTAAATCACATCGTCAACGAATTGCCATTTTCCGACAGCCACTTACGCTTAACTTTATAATCTGGCATAACGCGCTCCACCTCGGACCAATACGCGGCACTATGGTTGTGCTGAAGCATATGACACAACTCATGAACCACCACGTAATCCAAAACATCTACCGGGCCGTGAATAAGCCGCCAGTTAAATTGAATTTGTCCGTCCATCTTACAACTCCCCCAGCGCGCCTTATAGGCTTTAACCTGAATACCTGTCGGACGTACGCCAACTATAAGCGCAAAAAAATCCAATCGTTGCGCAAGCAAAATGGCGGCTTCATCCAAAAACCAACGCTCTAATACCGAGCGTATGTAAGGTGAATTAGTTAGATGCTTCGCGACTACGCTTACCAGTATATCTTCACCCAATAGCTCTACATGGGGGTAGTCACCAACCTGCACTTTTAGCCTGTAGGTTTTGCCTAAGTAGGGTATCAGGTCACCGTTTTCAAAACACAGCAATACAGGTGGCTTAAGCGAAGCTTCATATTGAAGTTTCTTTCTGATCCAAGGCGTCTTCTTTTCTACCAATTCAATAATTTTTTGTTGACCGATTTCTTTAGGCACTCGGAATGACACCCCTGACTGATCCACCCTGAACGTAGCGCTGCGTCGACGGTCAGAGCGAATCACCGTGACATCAAAATGTCTGAACGCCAGAATTTCGGGCATTTAGCTAACTCGTTGGTTATCAGGATTTTGAGAGGCCAGCATGCTAAGCACCCGCAGCCAGTTGCTCAAGTAAATCTGGCGGAAAACTGCCCTTGAAAGCTGTAATCCCTAAATCGCTGCGCACAGTATCAATATCTTTATGCCAGTGGTCTTCCCACTCAACCGCCATAAAGGAAGGCATCTCCCGTCCGTGCCGCCAAGCTTCAGCAAGGTTTTGCATAAGCAAACCAAAACCTTGGGGCGTGCGTATGTGACTCATGGTCGACCCAGTTGCCAAAAACATGGCTGAATAATTGTGGCCAAACTGCACTAACTGAAAAGAAGAAATCGCAATTTCGTGCAAGCTGGTGGTCTGGTATCCGCCCACTAAATGCCAAACATCATGCATCTGTAAAATTCGCGTATTTAAATAACGCAATGCCGGACTCACTTGATCTAGCCCAATCGCTTGTCGGTCTAATACTTCAGGATCAAATCCGTTATCTACCCACATGCTATATAAATCTCGACCTAAACTCCCTTTGGGTAAAACCTCGAGCGTTTTAAGCGCCAGCAAGGGGGGCACTGCTTTTTCAGTTGGCGAATCAGCGCCAGGGTGTGCTATCGCAGCCGCTTCCGAGAAACCGCTGTAATCTGGGTTAAGTGCGCCACCTAGACCAGCAACCGCTAAGGTTATAGAGGTCGCATCATAGCCCCCCTCTGGACCTTCCACGGTTGAGACAAAAGCGCGCCAAAATTCTTCAGGCAAGGATGTGCTTGGAACATTACAGCCCGTAGGTGATATCGGCAGACCCAATTGGGCATTCGCAATAGCTTCAAAAACAAGCGGAATGCCAGCAGGTGCGGCAAAAGCCGCCCAAATCATTGCCCCACATACTAAGGCCTGATCTTCACGCTCCCCCTGCGCCGCGCCGCTTACAGCTTTGTACAAAACGTCTAAGTCCGGTTGCACTGAATATTTTTGTAATTTCTCAATATGCTTTTGCATCAATTTACCGTCACCCTCGTGAAACCGCATTTTCTAATAATGGGGGCGTCAACACAAGATTTATAGACTTTGCTCGTAAAAACAGGATTGAAAAGGATAATATACGAACCACTCAACCTTAGGTTCTTAAGCTAAAGATCGACTAACCCGACTCAAGAACTCTTATCGTCCTTGCGTCGCATTCTTCGACTTGAAACGGAGAAGACATGTGGTATCCATACAAAATCTAGCCGCTAGCATACGATTGATTGGCCTCGCGCCCCGGGCAGCAAAAGAAACAAGCGCGCTATTACAACTACCTATTATGACAATTGTCGCTCTGCTTTTGGTTTCTTGCGGCGGTGGTGGCGGCTCGACAAGTTCGCCAGCGAATGTTGATACGGTTAACACAGCCCCAACCATTTTTGACCCAGGTAAATTGTCGATCATCGAAGGCACGCGCACTGTGACAACCGTGACCGCTACCGACGCGCAGGGCCAGGGCATTATTTTTGACATTCTGGGCCTTGACGCGGCGTTGTTCGATATCTCGACCAGCGGTTCACTATCATTCAAAAGTACGCCGAGCTTTAACAGCCCCCTTGACGCTAACGCCGACAATATTTATCAAGTTAGCGTGCAGGCTTCGGATGGCATTGCATCGTCAACCCGCACGCTGAACATAGCTGTGGTGAGCAGTAAATTTTTTGAGCCTACAAGCAATTTTGCCAACCGATGCGGCCTACCAAGATCCGGCACGGACTCTGCATCGGGCAATCCGTTCCCAGATATTCAAAGTACTTTTGCCGACCAGAATAACTTTCTTCGCTCATGGAGCAACGACACGTACTTGTGGTACGACGAAATTGAAGATGTAAATCCACTCGACAACGCTAACTCAGCTGACGACGTGAAAGAATATTTTAAACTAATGCGGACTTCTGCTAAAACGCCTTCAGGCTTGGATAAAGACCGCTTTCACTTCACATACGATACCGAAGAGTGGAATCTGTTTACTTCTTCTGGAGCGTCCTTTGGCTACGGAGCAGAATTCATTCTAAAAAGCTCATCAATTCCCCGCTCCGTAGTCGTCGCCTTTGTGGAAGCCAATAGCTCAGCCTCTAGCCCGGCCGTAAACCTAAAGCGAGGCACGCAAATCATTAGTGCCGATGGAGTGAGCGTTGTATCAGGCTCAGATACAGCAACACTCAACGCAGCCATATTCCCTCGTACTTCCGGAGAAACCCACCAGTTTGAAGTGCGAGATATAGGCGCCACGATCACCCGCACTGTTTCAATGACAACCTCGGCAATCACCGTTGACCCGGTGCCTTTACACAAAGTTGTGACGACACCCACCGGACCAGTAGGCTATTTACAGTTCATGGATCATAGTATTAACGCTGCAGAGAGGAAGTTGGTAAATGCTGTCACCGATTTGGCCGCTGCCAATATCAACGATTTAGTATTGGACCTTCGCTACAACGGCGGCGGCTATTTGATCATAGCCAACCAACTCAGTTATATGATCGCGGGACCCACCGCTCGCAACCAAGTATTTGACACGCCTACATTCAATGATAAACATCCTAACGTTAACCCCGTTACTGGCGCGGCCCTGCAGCCTTCGTTGTTCGAGGAAGAAACCGTTGGTCTGAGCCTTGCTTCTGGCGCAGACCTACCCACTCTGGGGTTATCCAGAGTCTTTGTGCTGACTAGCAGCGACACGTGCTCTGCTTCAGAGGCCATTATTAACGGTTTGCGTGGGATCGGCATAGAAGTGGTACAAATAGGCACCACGACCTGCGGCAAACCCTACGGCTTTTATCCCAGAGATAACTGCGGCACAACTTATTTTTCGATCCAATTCAAAGGCACTAACGCAGCAGGTTTTGGCGACTACCCCGACGGGTTTTCACCGCAAAACCTTAACGAAGTAAAAGGCGTTGCTATACCCGGGTGCGCTGTGGAGGACGATTTCTCGCAGCTTTTGGGCAACGAAAACGAGGCGCTATTTGCAGCCGCCTTGGCCTATAGAAATTCCCCCGGCGCCTGTCCAGCATTACCAGCAAGCCGCAGCCAACTGCTACAACAAGGACAAACTAAACAACTTTCCGGACGCATTGCCATCGGCCAAACTCTACTTAACAAGCAAGCCACACCGGGCAAAATTATCCGCACAAACCCAGAGTAGCAAAATGCGGTTTAAAAAGCCGGTAAAATGATAAAAGTAAGAATGAACATTTGTACATGATTTCTAGGTTCAAGACTGTCGCTAAGTTTGCGACATTGTGCGAGTGTAAATCGCTAGATTCGACGCACTATAAGTGCAACCATAGACAACAATAGTTCTGAACATAAGAAGAACTAACACTGGGATGAATCGTGAAAACACCAAGCAAAACGGTACTTGTTGTAGAAGATCATAAAGAATTAGCAGAGACAGTTGGCGCTTATCTGGAAGCCAGTTCTTACATAGTTGATTATGCTGCTGATGGCTTAACCGCCATGCATCTTGGGGTTACCAACACTTACGACGCAATCGTATTAGACGTTATGTTGCCTGGCGCAGACGGTCTCACTGTTTGTAAGCGTTTACGTGAAGACGCTAACGTGACCACGCCAATCATAATGCTTACCGCCAGAGATCAGCTCAACGACAAGCTCAAAGGCTTTGCCTCCGGCGCAGACGACTACCTTATTAAACCTTTCGATATGCCAGAGCTGAAGGCCAGATTAGATGCCGTCATCAGGCGCAGCCAACACTTAGAAAAAGAGTTTCTAGTCAGTGACTTAAAACTTAACCTGGACACAATGGATGTGACTAGGGGAGAAACGCCATTAATGCTGTCGCGCACGCTATTCAATATTTTGCATGTGTTAATACGTGAGTCACCAAAGGTAGTTACGCGAGCAGCACTTGAGAGAGAGCTTTGGGGCGATGAACCGCCCGACAGTGATACGCTAAGAAGCCACATCTATAATTTAAGACGTATTATAGATAGACCTTTCGGTAGGCCGCTTTTACAAACCAGGCAGGGCCAAGGTTACTGCCTCAAAGAAGTAGCCGAAGACTAGCCGCCTTACGTTTGGCAGTTGCCGCTCTAGGCCCGCAGCGCTTATAATTACAAGACCGCGTAGATCAAACCTCAGAGACGATACAATGCCCAACCTAGTTTGGTTCCGTACAGACCTTCGTGTACGGGACAATCCAGCCCTTTACTACGCCTGCCAATCTGGCCCAGTGGAGGCTCTGTTTATCCTTACGCCAACACAGTGGTTAGAGCACACAATATCGTCATATAGATTAGCATTAATACTACGAACACTAGACCAACTCAGCCAAGATTTGGCCGAACTAGGCATTCCCTTACGCATAGTCGAATCAAAAAATTATCAAAGTTCTATACAAGTTGTTGTCAAAAATGCCGAAGCCATAGGTGCAAGCAATGTTTTTTTTAATGACGAGGTTGCACTGAACGAAGCTCGCAGAGATAACGAAGTAATTATAGCGTTACAAAGTAACGGCATTGTCTGCGACACATTCAATGCTTTTACATGCCTTACACCGGGCAGCGTAAGAAAACCTGACGGCTCCTCTTACTCGGTCTTCACCCCCTTCAAAAGACGTTGGCTATCTGTACTAACAGAAGTTGGATTAGATCTTTTACCGCCACCCAGAGCCCAGGGACCGGCAATCACACCGAGCAAAGCGCCACCGAAAGTTGCAGGCGTCATGAAAGACTTTGGCAGCGAACTTTGGAAAGCTGGAGAGCGCACGGCCCTTAGCCAACTCAATGCATTTTGCAAAAATCGAGCGGACAACTATCAACGCGACAGAGACATTCCAAACGTGCGAGGCACCAGCGGTTTGTCGCCTCAATTGGCAATGGGCACAATTTCGGCCAACCAATGTTTGGCAGCGGCCTATAAAGTAAATGACAATCGATGGATTGGGCCCTCCGACGGCATCAACACTTGGGTCAGTGAAATTATTTGGCGCGAATTTTATAACCACATTTTGGTCGAGCATCCACGGCTAGCTATGGGTCAAGCGTTTAGGCGAGAAACCGACAATTTGCCCTGGAATCAGGATGCTGAATTGTTAGAGCGCTGGCAAAAAGGAGAGACGGGACTGCCGCTCGTAGACGCGGGCATGCGCCAACTCAACAGAACCGGTTGGATGCACAATCGCTTGCGGATGGTTACCGCGCAGTTCTTAGCCAAGCACTTGTTCCTGGACTGGCGGTTGGGCGAACGGTACTTCATGTCAAAGCTTGTAGATTGCGACATTGCAGCCAACAACGGGGGCTGGCAGTGGAGCGCATCTACTGGAACTGACGCTGTGCCTTATTTTCGTATGTTCAATCCAATCCGCCAGGCGGAGCGTTTTGATGCAAGCGGCGACTTTGTTAGAAGCATGGTGCCAGAGTTAGCAAATGCAGGCAAAAAGCAGATTCTCGAACCATGGAAAGATGGCGGCTTTGCTGGCTACCCAGAACCAATCATTGATTTGGTTCAAGGCAGAAACAGTACGTTAGCCATTTGGAAAACAATGCGTGCAGATATTGCTTAAAAAATGCTAAACAGCTTTTTCTCAAAAGAAATGGGAGGACGTAGGGAATATTCAACGTTAGATGATTGTTAGGTTGCCAGATATCGGCAAGCTGATGCTGATTTTGGTGCCCATATTTTCTTCGCTCTCTACGTCAATGACTCCATCAAATTGATCAGCCATTCTACGGACAATAGATAAACCTAACCCGTGACCTACATTACTGACTCGTGCACGATCCCCTCGATAAAAGGGCTCAAAAGCTTGATGAAGCTCATCAGGACTCATACCAATACCTGTATCAGTAACTGAAAAGCCGGTGGCGCTGACGGTTATGGTGACTGCGCCTTCATTCGTGTAATTAATAGCATTACGCAGCAGGTTCGTCATGAGAATTTGAACAACCCGCTTGGGCACATTAGTCCATAAATCGCCTGTGGATTCGCTTAGCAAAGAAATCCCTCGCTCGTTTGCTAAAGGC
>MDTF01019059.1_pt1 | contig 22176 bp, 21 predicted proteins | sample 811191 | NCBI WGS metagenome assembly MDTF01 (sample SAMN05326649, study PRJNA326480) | marine metagenome | isolation source: seawater | place: Southern Ocean | collected 2011
TAAAATTAATGCATAATAAAAGTAGGTCAAAATACTTTTATCTTTATCAATTAAATACCAAATAAAACAACTAAACAGCCCTATTCTAAAATAAAATAAAGAACTTTTTACACTTAGATATATATTCTCAGCTTGTAAGCTAATTAATGTAGAAATAATGCAAAATGATAAAAATATAATAAATGGTTTATTATTAAAATAATAAAAATCATTATTTTTCTTTGTATAATATAAAAAAAATAAAGCTGAAATACTAACAATTAAGTCTGGGAAAAAAGGACCCCAAATTAATAAAGGAATAATGGACGCTATTATTAAATTAACTAAAACTATATTTGAATACTTTAAATTATCCATGAAAACTTTTTTTAAATTTATTACAATTTAATTATTTAATTATATAAACATATCTCAATTTACAAGTATAGCGTCTGCATGTACACTGTGTGAATGAAACTTTATTTAATTTCTATATTTACACAATTAAACTATAAAAATATAGCGAAAATATATGGCCTTTAATTTATTTATTTATTCTTTAGCGAGTTTTTTGACATTATTTTCAATATCAAAGTTTTCATATAATTATAAATTTTTAGATCTACCAAATAAAAGAAAAATTCATTCTAATCCCGTAGCTTATACTGGAGGATTGGCGCTATGTTGCATCTATATTTTTTCTATTTATTTATTTGATTTTTCAAATCAAAAATTAGATCTAATTCTTTCAATTGCTTTTTTAATTGGGATTGTAGGTTTTATTGATGACAAATATGATTTAAATACTGGTGGCAAATTAAGCTTACAAATTTTTCCAATTATTTATTTAATTATACAGGAAAGTTTGACCTTAAATCAAATTGGTGACTATGATTACTTTAAGGTTGAATTAGGCACTTTTTCAATTCCATTTAGTTTGCTGTGTGTGATGTTTTTGATTAATGCCTTTAATTATTTTGATGGTTTAGATGGTACACTAAGTTTCTCATCAGTTTCAGTATTGTGTATCTTAATCTTCTTAACACCTAATTATAATACTCAGCTATTTTTAATCGCAATTATGATGCCTATATTAATTTTTTTATGTTTTAACTTTTCCATATTCAATCTACCAAAATTATTTTTAGGAGATAGTGGTAGTTTATTATTAGGCTTTATAATCTCATTTACTATAATATATTTAGCAAATCAAAAAGTTATACATCCAATTTTGCTTGCATTTTCAATTTCAATTTTTGCTTATGAGTTCTTGTCAATTAATTTAATTAGAATAATAAATAAAAAAGGAATTTTTAGTGCTGGGCTAGATCATTTGCACCATGTTTTATTAAGAAAAAATAAATCACTATTATTAACAAATTTTTTAATTTCGACTATGAATATTATTTTTTTTATTTTTGGTTATTTGAGCTTTAAATTTATAAACCCATTAGCCTCACTAATCTTATTTATATTCTTCTTTATAATTTTTTTCATGATTAGAAAAAAATTTAATTAAATATTGTCTAATAAAACTAACAAACACATTATTCACCTTAAATTATTCTACTAACATCTTCTTCAGCTCTTGTGGTTAATTTATAATTTAATATTTTTTCGTGTTTGGCTAATAACTGTTTTCAAAGATTTTAAAAACATTGTTTTATTTATTGAAATATCCAATACAAATTAAAAACCATACAAATACTGAATGTAATTTTTTTCTTCTAAGACTAAATGGCTTTAGTATTAATTTTTCTGATTTAATAAATTGATTAAATTTTTTATTAGTTATGAGCTCATAACAATTAACAACTTCATCTCTAAACCAATTATCTATAATTTTTTTCATTCTATTCCATTTGGACTTTATGGTAACATTTGCTCCAATTTGATTATGCTCATGTTGTCTATAGAGTATTCTAGCCTCATCTGAAATAATCCATTTAAGTTTATTATGCCTATAAAATGCATAAACCAGTTGATCATAAGAATATATTGGTCCTAAAAATCTATTATTATTAATTATAAATTCCCTAAATAACTTATAAGAATTTATACTCAAAACATATGAGCAACCAGGTCCTGGACTTTCAAACCAGTGATCATATTTTTTTTGAGGTAGACTTTTTTTAAGGAGTTTTTTTTTATTAAATTCAGGCCAATAAGCTATTACATCTGATGAAAATCCCTCACAATTAGATGCTTTTAGTTTATTAATTCCATTAATAAGTTTATCCTTAAACCAAATATCATCTTGATCAGCTATTGAAATATAATCATATTTACTTAAATCTTTATCGTTTATTAAGCGAAAAAAATTTTTTGCTGCATCACCAAAAACATCTCCATATGATAAAATTTCAACATTAGAATTTTTTGTAGCTAATTCTTGGCACCATTCATAAGTCCCATCACTTGATACATCAACACTAATATATATATCAATATCAACCTCTTTCTGCTGAAAAATAGAGTCTACTTGTTCTTTAATCCACTTATTAATTCCATTGTGTGCTGCCAATATAACTGCTACTGAAGGATTATCGGTCACTCGCTAATCACACCTAATCTCTGACCTTGATAACTGCTATCCTTAACTCGATCACACCAAACTTTATTTTTTAAATACCATTCTACAGTTTTCTTGATCCCTGTTGTAAACGTTTCATATGGTGTCCAATTTAACTCATTAGCTATCTTAGTTGCGTCAATAGCATATCTAACATCATGTCCTACTCTATCATCTACATATGTAATAAGTTGTTCATATTTTTTAATACCATCAAGCTTACTCGGTGCAAGCTCGTCCAGTATGCCACAAACAGTTTTTACAACATCAATATTCTGAATCTCATTATGTCCCCCAATATTGTAGGTTTCACCAATTACTCCATTAAGTGCCACATGAAGCAGTGCTATTGCATGATCATCAACATATAGCCAATCACGTACTTGCTTACCATTGCCATAAATTGGTAAATTTTCACCTTTTAGTGCTTTAAGGATGATAAGTGGAATAAGCTTTTCTGGGAACTGATAAGGTCCATAGTTATTGGAACAGTTCGTTATTAATGTTGGGAGCTTAAAAGTACGTTGCCATGCTCTCACTAAATGATCAGAACTTGCCTTTGTTGCTGAGTAAGGTGAGCTTGGTGAGTACGATGTTTCTTCAGTAAAAGGATCATCTACTATTTTTAAATCACCATAAACTTCATCAGTTGAAACGTGATGAAATCTAAAATTATTTTTCTTGTCAGTATCTAAACTAAGCAAATATTCTCTGGCCACTTCAAGTAACACATAAGTACCGATGATATTAGTTTGAATAAATTCAGCAGGGCCATCAATCGATCTATCAACATGTGATTCAGCAGCTAAATGCATTACAAGATCAGGTTGATGTGTATTAAAAACTCGGGAAACCTCAATAGTGTTACAAATATCTATTTTTTCAAAAGTATATCTTGGATCATTCTCGACAGAGGTTAAGGATTCTAAATTACCTGCATAAGTAAGTTTATCGATATTAACAACACTATATTTGGTGTTATTAATAATATGTCGGATAACGGCTGATCCAATAAAACCTGCACCACCAGTTATTAATAGTTTTTTTGAGCTCATTGTTGTTCCTTTAAGATTATCATACAACATTCAAGGGATTCTCTCAATTCTTTGCTCTTTATATCAAATCTAAGAGAGATTTTACTTTTATTCATTAAAACAATTTTTGGTCTTTTTGCAAGAGCTGGATAATCCTCTGACACTATTGGGTTAACTTTACAATCTACCTTTGCAATTTTAAAAATTTCTTTTGCAAATTCATACCAGCTTATCTTGCCTTCGTTTGAATAATGGTAGATTTGTGTTATTTGATTTTCTTTCTTTAAGTTTTTATATTTTATAGCTTGTAAAATTACCTTAGCTAAATCTGTTGCATAAGTTGGTGAACCTATTTGATCGTTTATTACATTTATTTCATCTCGCTCTTTTCCTATCCTCAGCATGGTTTTGACAAAGTTGTTGCCATACTCAGAATACATCCAGCTAACCCTGATGATAGTGGCATTAGTTGGTAAGATTTCTTGTATTGCTTTTTCTCCAGCTAATTTTGTTTTACCATAAACGCTAATTGGATTGGTTCTATCAGTTTCTTTATAGGGTTTATTATTTTTTCCATCAAAGACATAATCTGTAGAAATATGAATTAACTTGGCTTGCTGATTTTTGGCAATCTGAGCCAATTGTGATACTGCTAAATTATTAACCTGATTTGCAAGTTTCTGCTCTTCTTCTGCTTTATCTACTTGCGTGTAAGCGGCACAGTTAATAATAATATCAAATGAATTATCTTTAAAATAACGAGTAATCATACTCTCATTAGATAAATCTAATTCTTCTCGGCCAACAAAGATAAACTTATTGGTTTGCTCAGTATTTTTGATAAGTTTTTGAATAGATTTGCCTAATTGACCATTTTTACCAGTAACAAGTATTTTGCTCATTTTCTGCTATTTAAATAGCTCTTTAGCATTAGCTAAAGTTGGATTTGATTTATCTTTATCTGAGAGTTGTAAATGTTCATGCTGCAACTTCCAATCGATGGCTAAGTCTTTATCATCAAATGCAATACCTCGATCATGCTCTGGTGCATAGTAATTATTAACTTTATAACTAAAAGTAGCACTATCACTTAATAAAACAAATCCATGTGCAAATCCATCGGGTATAAAAAGTTGATGTTTATTTACACCTGTTAGTTCAACAGCTACATGTTGGCCAAAAGTAGGACTAGATTTACGTATATCTACAGATACATCTAACACTCTACCATCAATAACTCTCACTAATTTAACTTGACTGTATGGTGGTAGTTGATAGTGCAATCCACGCAATACACCCTTGGTTGATTTTGATTCATTATCTTGAATAAAATTAACTTTATAGCCTATGGCCTCTTCAAGCAAATCTTGTCTAAAGGTTTCTACAAAATACCCTCGATTATCTTCTAGTACAGTTGGCTTAATAAGAATTATATCAGGAATTGTCTGAGGAATAAACTTCAAACCGCTTCCCTTGCACATCTAAGCAGGTATTGTTTATATTTGTTCTCAGCTAAAGATTGAGCTAATTTTATAAGTTGCTCTCTGCTGATATAACCTTTTTCAAAGGCAATTTCTTCAATACAAGCTACTTTCAAACCTTGTCTTCTTTCTATCACCTCAATAAAGGACGAGGCTTCTAGTAAACTTTCATGTGTACCAGTATCTAGCCAAGCATAGCCTCTACCCATTAATTCAACTGTTAGACGTTTTTCATTTAAATACATTTGATTTAAGGTGGTAATTTCCAACTCACCTCTATTAGATGGTATAACTTCTACGGCTTTTTTAACCACATCATTTGGATAAAAATATAACCCTGTTACTGCATAATTGCTTTTAGGGTTTTTTGGCTTTTCCTCTATACTAATCGCATTACCAGCACTATCAAAGTCAACCACACCATATTTCTCTGGGTCATTTACATGATATCCAAATACAGTTGCCATATTTTTTTCTTTAACATTTAAAGTCGCATTAGACAGCATATCATTAATATTGTGACCATAATAAATATTATCACCCAATATTAAGCAAACATCATCATCACCTATAAAATTTTTACCTAAGATAAATGCTTGAGCCAAACCATCAGGAGAAGGCTGTTCAATGTATTCAAATTTCATACCAATATCAGACCCTTTGCCAAGAAGTTGTTCAAAACTTGGGAGATCTTTAGGTGTAGAAATAATCAACACCTCTTGGATACCAGCAAGCATCAATACAGATAATGGGTAATAAATCATTGGCTTATCATAAACTGGCATAAGTTGCTTTGATAAGGCTTTAGTAAGGGGATAAAGACGCGTTCCCAATCCGCCGGCTAGAATTATTCCTTTCAAGATTTAACCACTCCTAACTATATTTAATAAATTTATTTATCATTATAGCAAAATAACAAAAATACGAACTCTTTTTCCTATAAATATTTGTTTAAAATTTTTAATATAAATAGGTTTTCCACATAAGATGGTAAACCAAGTTTTTAAAATTACCTTGTAAACTGGGCCTCTAATAATCCAAAATATTTTAAATATTACTTGTTAACCTCAGTATTTAACAAAATATTACAAAGTTCACTCCAGGATTCAGCTCTAAGTCTACTTTTTTTAGCTGCTGCATGTTTAACAAAAATTAAGTTGTTTTCTAAAAAAGCTACAATATATCTGGCTAACATTTGTGCATCATCAGGTTCAAAAAAATTTACTTTATTATAATTACCAACAGTTTCATGTGCATATGGTAGATCGGCAGCTAATATAGGTTTATTAAACAATTTATATTCAGATATGGGCAAACCCCACGTTTCTAGCTTAGAAGGAAAGATCAGACAATCAGATTGGGCATAAATTTCAAAAACTTTCTCTCTAGTTTGAAGACCTATAAACTTAATATTTTTTACATCATTGTATTTTTTATATATCATTTGTGCATATTTATTTTCATTTCCATCAATAGTTATCAGTATCTCAAACATGTCGTTATACTTTTCATCTACCATACTAACCGCATCACATATAACCTCAAAATTTTTAAAAACTCTTGGAAATGAAGGGAAAAAAAAAACTTTTTTATCATTCTGTTTTTTTTTAATATAAGTGGGAATAGAAATATCAATATTTGGATTGGCCACTATTACATTTTTAACATCAAACATTCTTTTAAATTCATCTTTCATCCAATTTTGTTGCACAATTACAAAATTATTTCGATGTATGTTTATTTGATAAATAAACTTATATAGTAAACTCATTAGTGAAACATTTTTATCTAAAAAAAAATCTTTTTTAGTAAGTTTATAAAATGGTGTAGGATTATGGCAATAAACAGCTTGAATACTTGCATTCACTCTGGGAGTCATATCGTGCAAAGATAGCCACAAATAGGGATTAAGCTCCTTGGATAACTTATAAAAATAAAAATATTCATAATATAATCTATATAGATAAGATGATGTAGACTTTGGGAATTCAATGTAATTTATATTTTTTGTATTCGATACTAAAGACTTGCTATGGACCAATGCAATAATCTTATATGAACTTGCCAAACTAGTGTCTAGATAATTCAAAAAATCTTGCAAAATAGACAATGTACCACCACTTCTTACATTAACTGCTGAAATAACAATTAGTCTTTTCATAATTTCTTTTAAATTTAATTTATAGTTTTGGTGTTCTTTGTTTTATAAAATAAATAATTGAGCTTGATAATAAAAAAATACTTGGTGAAAAATATCCACTACCCCTTAAAAATATATATACAAAAGACATAATAAATATCGAGATATAAAACATATTTAAATGATTGTAGATTAAGTGATATTTTTTTACTTTATATACAATCTTTATAAAATAAAACAGATACATGGAGAGCATAAATACACCTAGAATACCTAATTCAGATACTAATTTAGGAGCCAGACTTCCGCCATCCTTTAAATTTAAACCAACTAAATTATAAGAATTGAGCTTATTTTGATAATAACCACCTTCCCCTTCATAGCCAAGTTGATTGAAACCAATCCCTAAGAAATTAGAGTCAAATAAGTTTAAATAAGCTCTCTCCCATCCTGATAAAAGAACTAGTACTGAAACATTTTTAGTATCCACAAAAGATACTCTGTCCATAAAATAGGCAAGACTCTCCGTTTCTGTAGTTTGAATATAGTTTAGTGCTATTAAGATTACAGGTATTAAAAAGAAAATAGTTTTTTTAATCGAATACATTAAAAAAACATACATTAACAAAATAAAAAATGTACCAACCATTATAATCATATTCGGCGTAGCTATCGCTAAATTTAAACTCATTAAAAGTACCACATAAACATAAAGAGAATTTTTATAGGTTAATACTTTGAACAATAAAAGTGGTAAAAATATTAAACTAAAATGTGACATCTCTGGAAAAAAAAATAAGAAAGGATTTGTATATGGCCAGTCCATCCATATTTGAATAGAATTTTTTTTTAGTACAAAAATAATACCATCAAGTAATATTATATAAAAAATAGCAGAAATATAATTATATAATTTCCTATCCTTTGTTTCATAAGACAATATTACAAAAAAAATAGACCCTATCATACAGAATCCAATCAAAAAATATGATAAAAAAAACCTCTTATACTCAAACCAGTCAAATGATGCCATTGCATAGAGACTACTTATAAAAATCAAAATTAGGACGGTAAAAATAAAAAAATAAGATTTATCTAATTTAATACTTTTATACTTTGGTAAATAAAATAAATAAATAAATGAAACTGAAATTAAAGCACCAATACTATAAGAAATACTTTCTATGTGCACATAGTATGCACCAGGAATTATAATAATAATTAATAATGAAATAAAAAAAATATTTATTCTCATATGATGGTCGCTACTTGAATGAATATTTTCTTATTATTTATGATTAACATTAAAATTTCCCTAATATTTTTTTTATGAACCATTTTAGTCTAGCCCACAACTTATCAATATAGACATGTAGACTTGTAGGTCGTGTATTATGTTTAAGCTTGACTTGATAATTTTCTTCTAGCACATTAGAAACTCCCCAATAGCTTCCTCCTTGGCTTTGTCCACCAGCTCTAAAATTACATAAAACTTCATTCACAAAACCTGCTTTTAGCTTGTTGCCAGCCCTAAGTAAAAACTCATAGTCAGCACAAACGGGGAAATTTGTATCATAAATTCCATACTTTTCAAATAATGATCTATGATGAAGTGAACCGACATGTGCTACATTCATATATATTGAGAAATCTTTCCAATTCCATGGCTTACCTATTATTCTTATAGTTTTTTTCTCCTTTGTAATTAAATATGATTGTGAAGAAATAAATTCAACATCAAATAATAGATCAATATTTTCAACATACTTTTGTATTGCATTAAGTTCATAAAAATCATCAGCGCCTAAAAAACCTATCCATTTGCCATGACTTAATTGTAAGCCTTTATTCCAAGCATCAAAGACACCGCTATCATTCTCACTAATCCAATAATCAATCTTATCTGTATACTTTTTGATAACATCTAAAGTGCCATCAGTGCTTCCACCATCAATAATTATGTACTCTACATTATCATAAGTTTGATTGATGACACTTAGTATAGATTCCTCAAGGTAATCCACACTATTAAAAACTACCATAATGATAGTGATAAGAGGTTTATCGTTGTATGATTTTTTAAAATAACCTTTGCCTCTTAATCCACCCTCGGCTACTCTACCTTCGTTTGCCGGAAAAAACCAACAGCTCTTAAATTTATCATTTAAATTATTTAAAGTCTCTGGCTTTTCTTTTGTTACTAATCTTGTGGTGCTATAATTTTTATCTAAACATATAATATTATTCATTTCTTTTTTCTTTCTTTAATGAACTTATGCAAGCTCTAATATTATGAATATAAACACTTCATAATTTTGGTTTTTAAAAATCAATAAAAAAGAATTTAATTAATTATCTTTTTTAAGAAATACTCCGTCTACCTGAAGTGTTCTTCCATCACGTCTATCAGTAAAACCCCGCTCAAGAGACCATAATTCAAAACCCTCTTTTTCTAATCTTAAAATTAGATCTATCCAAATATCTTGTCCCTCATAAAGTGGAATTAGAGATAGTTCACAAAGAACACCTTTAGCTTTTTTTAAAGTTTTAAAAGCGCCATCAAGTACTTGAGACTCATATCCTTGGGTATCTATTTTTATAAATAAATTTGAATATTTATCCAAATAATTATCTGCAATAGAGTCTAGTGTAATAATTGGTGTTTCCTCAGTTTTAATATACATTGAATTTTTTCCAGCATCAGAATGTGCTTTTAACATAGGTAAAATTGATGAAGAAACAGAATTTTTAGAAATATTAATATCAGTTATCCCACCATAATCCCCAATCGCTACTCTTTCATGAACAATCCAATTTGCATCTTTAGATGCTTGGTGAGTTAATTTTTCTCTAGCACTTGTTAAGGGTTCAAAACTAATAATCTTACCTGAATATCCTTTGTCTCTCATCTGTAATGAAAATTGACCAGTGTTTGCACCAATATCGAATAAGACATCAATTTTAACTTTTTTCATCGCTGCAATAATTTGTGCTTCAAAGCTTGAACTTGATTGAAATCGATGCACATCAATCCCAAATTTATTTAATGTTTTTCTTATTAATTTTTTCAAAATTTTATTTTTTTTCCCTTAGATAAAATTTTTCTATCATTTTTACGATATAGTTAAGTTCTTTTTGAGTTAAGTTATATGAAGATGGTAGAGATAATCCAGATTTATATAAATAATCAGAAACAGGAAATTGAGAATTAATATTTTTTATTAATTTTGTCTTTATAAAACATGGTTGTTTGTTTAAGGGTAAAAAAAAGTCTCTTGTTTGGATTCCATTTTTATAGAGATAATTCTTTAAATTTTTCTTATTATCTACAATAATATTACTAAACCAATGCACAGGTTTGTTTTGTTTTATATTTTCTAGAAATTTAATTTTTTTGATGTGCTCAAGCTTTTGCTTATAAAAGTTATATATTTCTTTTTTTTTTTTTAATATTTGATTTAATTTTTTTAATTGAATATTACCTACGGCTGCTTGCATCTCAGTAAACATAAAATTATATCCAATTGTTTCATGCTTGAAAATTCCTTTTTTTGGTCTGCCGTGATTTTTAAGAGAGTAAATTTTATTTTTTAATTTTGAATTTTTAAAAAATACTACCCCTCCTTCTCCAGTTGTAATTATTTTATTACCATAAAAAGAAAAGCCTCCCATATCCCCTATAGTACCTAAAAATTTATTTTTATACTTTGCTCCCATTGACTGTGCAGCATCTTCAATAATTGTAATCTTTTTGTGTTTAACAATCTTAAACAGTTCACTTAAATCACAACAATGACCATATAAATGTACAGGTATAATACATTTGGTTTTTTTATTAATTAATTTTTTAAGTTTATTTAAGTCAAGACAGGAATTGGCTGTATCTACATCGCATAGAACAGGCGTTGCACCTGCCCATATAATTGGTGTGATTGTGGCTATAAATGTTAAATTTGGTACAATAACTTCATCACCTTTTTTTATATTAGCAGCTTTTAAAAGTAAAAAAATTCCGTTGGTCCAATTTGAGACTGCAATTGCATTTTTAGCTTTAAATTTTTTTTTTAGGTTGTTTTCAAATTTTTGTGTTTCTTTATCTTCAGTTAAATATTTTCTCTTTAATATTTTTTTTAGATAATTACCTTCTTCATTATTTATCCAAGGTTGTATTTGATTGATCATTAAATTATTTTGATAGAGTATATAGTAAATCTTTAATTTTCACTTAACTACTTTTTAATTTTCAAAAAACTTAGGTATAGCAACCTCTTTGAATTTTTTGGAAATATAATCAATATCCTTCTTTCTTAAATTAAAATTATTAGGCAGGTACAATCCATAATCATGAACAATATCTGCATTTTTTAATTCTTGTTTGCCATACTTTTTTATCCAGAAAGGATGTCTTCCTATGTTGCCACATATTAATGGTCTGCTTTCTATATTAAATTTTTTTAAGTATTTAAATACTTCTAATCTATTTTCAACCAAAGTTCCAAATGCAAAACTTGATATAAAATTGGATAAACTTTCCTGACACCAAAAATCAATTAAGTTTTTTTTATAATAATAAAAATTTTCATTTCTGACCTTTGAAATTTTATTTATCTTTTTCAGCTGATTGATACCTAAAAATGCATTTAAATCTGAAGATCTAAGATTATAACCTGGGTAATAAAAGGTGTATAAATTCTTAAATTCATCAATTTGATATTTTTTTATTAATTTATTTCGAAAATTTTTATTTAAATCCCTAGTCCAACCATGTGACCTAATGGAGAGCATAATATTATAGAGTTCAAAATTATCAGTAGTAACCATACCTCCTTCAATGGTTGATATATGATGGCCATAATAAAAAGAAAATGATGAGGCAAGACCAGCTGTACCTAGTTTTTTTCCATATAAAACTGTACCAAGTGCTTCACAGGTGTCCTCAAGTAAAATAACATTATATTTCTTACATAATTTTTTTATTTCTTTAAAATTATTTGGATGTCCTAAAACATCAACCATTATTGCAATTGAAGGTTTATGTTTTTTACATAGAAGCTCAAAATGAGCTATATCAATACCTAAATCTTTATTAGAACAGTCACAAAGCTCAATATCAAAATTGTTTTGTATAAATGGAGAAAGTGTTGTTGACCAGGAAACACCAGCAACAATGGCTTTTTTATTTTTTAATTTATCACTTTCTATTAAGGCTGAGAGCATTAATAAATTTGCAGATGAGCCACTGTTAACAAATAATGAATATTTTCGATTAATATATTTTGAAAATTGATTTTCAAACTTTAGAGTAAGTTTTCCCTTTGTGAGCCTTTCACCTTTTAGCAACCATTTGTTTAATGATACTATTTCTTTTCTTGATATTGTATCGTGAGCTAATGAATATTTTTTCATTTGTTAATTATTATTAATTTTTTTTATTAATTGATTTAGTAATTAATTTTTTAAGACTAATTATAGGATTATTTAATAAAAATCTAATTCTGAATATATAAAAATTATGCAAAAAAGTGAATATTTTACCGTATTTAATAGTGTAATAATATTCATCGACTTGATCATAGGCTTTCTTAATTAATATTTTTTTGTTTTTTTCTAATTGGCTATCTAGTGTGATAGAATTTAAATGATACCTATAATACACTAGTGGTTTCTTTACAAATCCAAAACTTTTATATCGCAGCATGCACAATAAAGTCATCAATCTGTCAGGACCAACTCCTTTATAAGAATATTTGTCAAGAGGCAAGTTTCCATTATACAAAGAATCTATCATATCTTTTTTTCTTATAATAAATGCACTTGGTGAAATTAAATGACGCAAAAGATTCAGCTCATATCTTTTTATTTTATAAATTCCATCCTTAATTAGAAAGTCATCATGAAATATATTGTCAATTTTTTGATTTGTATCATTATATAATTTTGCTGGTGTAAATACAAAACCAACTTTAGGATCCTCAAAATGTTTCATGCACTCTTCTATATAATTTGGCTCTATCCAGTCATCATCAAATAATAGATTTATAAACTCACCTTTTGCTTCCATGACACCATCCAGGGTACAATAGTTTAGGCCTTTATCTTTTTCTTTTTTTATATATTTAATTTTTCCATGAAATTGTTTTACCATTTCATCAGTTCCGTCTGAACCTCCATGGTTACAGACTATTATTTCGTGATTTATTGTTTGGTCTAAACAAGATTCAATTGCTTTTTTAAGATACACCTCTCTATTAAAAGTAGGAATGACTGTTGATATAAATCTATTTTCTTTCATTGCACGAGAATTAAATATAATTATTTTTATTATCCAAAACTTTTTATATATTACTTTTTAAAATAAGCTTTAGTTTTTTGATATAAATAACTCAAAACTCGACGAGGAAAAATAATCCAACTATAAGGAAACCTTGAATTTTTACCATTATAATGATAATTAAAAGTCCAAGCATCAGCTTCCATATCTCTTTGAATAACTTTCGGGCGTTTTAAAATTTCAAGACTTAAGGTTTTCATATTAGCATTTTTATCATTTTTAGATTTAGTATGTGTTGCATCATCTCCAAACCCAATATTACTTACTAAATTAACATTTGGTGTTATTGAAAATCTATCTTTGTGCCATAAACTTGCTGTCCAAGGATAAGCCCAACTATCAACTTGACCAGCATGCACAAGATTAAAAATCTTTTGCCAATATCTTCGCTCAACTTTGTCAGACATATAATCAAACCAAGCTTTTGAATTACTCCACTCAGGCCAAAATTTTATATCAGCATCATAGTGTTGCCAAGATCTGCGCCAAGTTGCCCATCCCCAACAATGAGCAAATTTTGAAAAATAATAAGAAGCATCCCCTCGCCATTTACCATTTTGAAAATTATTTCCGGTAATAGCTGATATTCTTTCATCTCTAGAATAACGATATAATAAATTTTCACAAAAAGTAAAAAAATCTAAATGTGGAACACAATCATCTTCTAAAATAATTCCCTGTTCTTCCTGTTCAAAAAACCAAGTTATTGCAGAACTAACTCCTTTCTTACAACCTAAGTTTTTATCTCTAAAAAGTGTTTTTACTTCACAGGGCCAATCAATTTTGGTTGCAATTTCACGAGCTTTTGTAACTTTTTCTATTTCACCATCATATCCTTCACGTGGTCCATCACTAGCTATATAGAGTCTTTGTGGTTTTATTTGACGTATTTTTTCAAAAACCTGTGTTGTTGTATTAGGTCTATTAAAAAGTAAAAATAAAACAGCAGTTTTTAATGAATTGGTCAATTTTAATTTATCCTTTGATAATTTTTATAGCATAAAAATTTACAATAAAAAATTAATGTTATTTAATTAAAGAAATTATATATTCTATATTTTCTTTACTTGGTTTTAAAAAAATTTTTTTTATATCTTTTTTGTCAATTTTCCAATTAAGATCAATATCTTTTGGTGATGAAATAAGGCGTGCAAGGTCAAGCTTTATTAAACCTTTCATGTGCTCTGAACCACTAGTATTTATAATAAAACAAGCAGTTCCAAAATATAAGCCTTCATAGAGTGCTGTTGAAAAAACACCTACTTGCCATCGAGATCTTGCAAAAATTTCATATAAGTCTGCGTGTTTATGGGAAATAATCACTCCAGCTTTTCTAAGCTCTATAAAATAATCTGGCTCTTGTTCATTAAGTTCTCTAGGATGAGGTTTGTACTCTACAATAATTTTTTTTGAAAATTGTTTACTTATATCTATTGCATATTTTGCTAATATTGGAAGCCCTTGTGAAATAATTACTAACCGATCTTCTTTAACTATATGAGAATAAGAATTAATTTTTTTATATAAATAAGGATTTCCAAATGAAATAATTTTATCTTTATCTAATGGAAATTTACAATTTGACGACCAATAATCACCAAAAGATAAAAATAAATCTGGAAAAGATTTTTTTGTTATACCTGACGTATAATCATAGTTGAGTTTACTTCTTGTTGGTGAACCATGTTGTAATTCAATAGTAGTGATGCCGAGTGATTTTGCTGCTGCAATAATAGCTTCTTGAGCATGGCTGACAACAACGAATAAAAGTTTGGGCTTCTTAAGTTTAAAAAAAAATTGCATTAATGGATAAAAGCCTAACCAATGTTGAATTATTTTCTTTACTCTTTTATTAATATCAATTGAACATGAAAATTCACTGTATAAAGTTTTTTCAAGACGAGACATGGTTAGAAGATCATTTTGATTAAACTTTAATTTTCGAAATTTTGAAATTATGTTTGCAAGGTTGTATAAAGAGTCAGCATAAAATAAATTTTTGGTTTTAACTGGAGAGAGATGACCATTACCTTCGTTTCTTTCAATAACACAGAAATTAATAGTTTTTGGAAATAAATCAATAAAAGGGTCAGAATAAGGATCGACATATACTCCTTCTTCTAATTTACGACGCGGATGGCCCAAAACCATAATACTTTGCTTATTTATCCACAATGGAGATTTAGGTGTAAAGAGTTTTATAAAATTTTTTAATATGTGAATGATAGTAAAAATTTTCATGACCAAAAATTTCTTTACTGTCAAAGCTTTATTTTTTTTTACTTTTTCTCTAAGATCAATAAACTCCATTACGCCCAACTCAACTAATAATTCATCAAAAAGTTGATTTCTAAATGTATCCCACCAGGGGACACCTTGAATTACAGCTTCATCTAGAAATAGTTTTTTTTCAATATCTTCAAATCGTTCAAGAATTTCATTATAAGTCCACTTGTAATCTTTATTTTTCATAATAGTTAAAGAATAATTATTATATAAAAAATAAATTGCAGGAAAGATAATTATTATATAAAAAAATAAGTTATATGAAATATACTAATTTAACTCTAAATTAGACTTACCCGTCCTAGCAAGCTAATATTTTTTATCCTAAGTTATTTAAGCTTTAATTATTATTAAATTTAGATATTGTCTTTCTATAATTTTATGAAAAATGATTTTATTTTTGCTAAAAAAAATTTATTACTTGATGAAGTACTAACTGAAAAATTACTTAGAGAGTTTGATCAAATTTACCAAGAGAATACAAGTAAAAATATCCATGCCAATTTTTTAGATTTAAGAAAAGATGATATTATGAAAATTCCTTTATTTTTATCTTTACTTAATAAAATACAAAAAAAATTTGAAACTATCATCGGACACAATGATTTAAGTTTTGAAAAATTGTGGCTAGTTTCATCCTTATCAGATGATACAAGCAAAATTACCCTTCCTTACATTCCACATATAGATAAACATAGATATTTAAAAGCAATGGTTTACCTTCATGATGTTAATTTAGAACACGGACCAATTCACCTTGGGCGAGTAAAAAGTACCACTGATATAGAACAAAAAAGAAAAAAATTACCTTCAGATTACAAAGAAAAAGGATTAAATACTATTTCTGATAAAGATCTCGATGGAAGTTTAACTCCAATAACAGGTAAGGCAGGTGATGTGATTTTTTTTGACACTAATACTCCACACAAAGCAGGTGTAATAAAAGATAATTATTACAGAAAAGTCTTAAGATTTGACTTTGAAAGACCATACTTTAATCCTAAACAATCCATGTTAAATCGTATTATGAAAAAATTGTATAAATGATAAGAGTTATTAAAAAAGTTATAAAATATATTTTAGCTACTCAACAAAATAAAATTATTAAGGATATTGATTTAGAATATTTACTTTGGATTTCAAATCTTTACTTAAAATTAAAAAATATACCTGGACATATTGCAGAAGTTGGCGTTGCAGATGGAAGAAACACAGTGTTATTTGGACGTTTGATAAAACTACATGGTGACCAGTCAGTTCGTCAATATATTGGTTTTGATACTTTTGATGGTTTTATAAATAGAGATTTAGTAAGAGACAGACATCATGATAAAACTAGATGGAAAAGTAGTAGTCGAAACAGTGTTCTGAAGCGCTGTCAGGATAATGATGTAGAAGAATTAGTTGAAATATTTGAAGGTGACGCTCTTGATGTAGTACCAAAGGTTTTAAAAGATCATAGAGGAAAAAAATTTCATAAGGGTAGGGCAAAATTTGCATTACTGTACATTGATTGTAATGCTTACACACCTGCAATAAAAAGTATGGAAAATTTTTTACCTCACATGATACCTGGTGGATTTATCGTAATTGATGAAAAGCTACAAGGAAGTGAAACAGAAGCAATTTTAGATTTTGCAAAAAGACAGAACCTAAAAGTACAAAGATTCGCTGGTAATGGAGTTCCTATGTTTATTGAAATTTAATTGTAAAAATAAATTATTAAGGATAAAATTACTGTTGTTAATAGTTAAACAAGATCAGACTAATTTAACAGCTGTCTTAATCTACTCATAAATTTGATAAAAATGTTATCTTGGTGTTTTACACAAATTTATAGATATTCAAATAATCAAGTTTCTCTTAGAAAATTCTTTTTAAAATTTTTAAGTCATCTTCTGTATCTATGTCAAAAGATTCGCTTCTAGATATTATTATGGGTAAAGCACCCTGATAAATTGATTTAATGTTTTTGCTTAAAGATCTTACATATAAACAATTAATCACTCCACTTGGGTGATAATATTTTTTTTGGCTTTGGCTTTGAGTGCTACCAGTTATCATTGGAGATTTTTTAAAAGTTGGCTTCCATTTATTATTTTCATTTATCGAAAAACTAAAAGTTACATGAGAATCATATTCGCAAGCAGAGAAACAATTCTTTTTATTTACAATAGAAAAATGAATTGCTCTTTTTATCGAGTTTATTGATCTTAATGAATAGGTAGGCAACATTTGAACTAAAAGATCATTCTTTTTAAAATTAAATTTTTTTATCAAATCAAACTTTATATAATCGAATATTTTTGATTTTGTTTTAGAATGATTAGAGTCTCTTTTATCAAAAATTAAATTCTGAAAGTCTAATTTATCTTTTTTTAGAAACTTAGTTAATATTTTAAAATAATTATCTGAATCAGAGCTAAAAATTATTTTATCAAATTCTTTTGACTTTAAGGCCTTACAAACAGTCCAATAAATAAGAGGTCTTTTATTAATTAATCTAATATTCTTATTTTTAACTCTAGTTGAGCCTGATCTAGCCGGAATAAAACAAATAATTTCAATTTTTTTTTTCATATTTTTATAGATACATAATTACCGATGTTTTTACTCACTTCTTGTAAAAAAATATTTTTCTAATTTACTCTTACGAAGCTTTATTATTACTTGTTCAAAAGCTTTTTTAATCTTTAACATTTTATTTCTATCAACCTCTTTTAGTGGAGATCTTTCATATCTTTTAAAATTTTTATTAAGCTCTAATAAAGCTTTAATAGTTAAGTGCCAACCATACTGGTTTTTAATCTTAAAGAATGGATCCTCAATATTTTTGATAATTATATTCATTTTTTTTTTATCTTTTAATTTATAGTAATTATAAAAATCAATTGCAATTTTGGGATTTAAATTAGACCAACCAGACAACCAAGCAGTGCAGCCATGTTTTGCTGCTTTTAACCATTGCTTCTTACCTCCACCTGATGTGATGATTGTAATATTTTTTGATATTTTTTTACATATTTTTTTTGTATAAATATCACTTTTAGCATCCTCTTTCATCGCTATGAATCTAGATAATTTTGTAATTTTAATTAAAAGTTCCAAAGGATATAAAATAGGGTTACTTGAAAGTCCATTTTCTAAAGGTTGCTGATGAAGCAATAAAAAACAGTTAGTTTTATTGTGAATTTTTTTAAAATGCTCATACAATTGATTATCAGAATAATATTTTTCACCAAAAATAAGGCTTACAATGTCAGCTCCTTTTTTTTTAAAATAATTTACATATTTAATACTCTGCTCAGTAGAGCAATGGTAAGGCTCTCCACAAATTATTACATTTTCTTTATTTAATTTTTTTACTTGTTTTATACAAAAAAGATTGAGGCTAATAATTTCTTTTTCATTTAGAAGAGTTAACCTTGAATTGTAAGCCATTACATAAAAATTTCTTGCTCCTTTAAAATATAAATATTTTAAATAATCTTTTAATGATGGATAATCTATTTCGCCATTTTTAGTAAAAGGTGTAATTACAGAAAATACTGGGCCTTTTAATTTATTCTGTGTTTGCAAAAATTTATTCATGAATTGTTTAAATTATTAAATAAACATATTTAATTTTATATTTCTGAAATTGATATTACAATATTTATATATTAGTTGTTAATTGGTATAAACAATATTGCTAAAACCTAAAAGTCTTTTAGCCAGTATACATTAGATAGTTTTTTTCTAATCGGTTTTTCTGATTCTTGTATGTTTTTTTCACTACTTCCCATTGCTTTTTCAGTGATTCTTATATCCCTAGAAAGAATCCTCATACCCTCAGGAGATATTGATGCAGCCTGGTCTGATCCAAACATTGTTCTATTTAATGTAATATGTCTCTCAACTGAAGTTGCACCTAAAGCTACTGCGGCACAAGAAATTTGCAAACCCTCTTCGTGACCACTGTATCCTATATCGCATCCATACCTTTTTCTTAAAGTTTCAATTATATTTAAGTTAACCTCTTCGCTTTTGCATGGATAAGTAGAAACACAGTGCATCAATTCAAAATTATCATTATTATTATCTTTAAAAATTTTTACGGCTTCATCAATTTCTGCAATAGTTGACATTCCAGTTGATATGAAAGTTCGGTAGGAAGTGCTGCTAGCTATTTCTTTAATTAATGGTTTAATTGTTAAAAGGCACGATGCAACCTTCATGTATTTTGGTTCATAATCCAGCAAAAATTTATAAGACTCAATATCCCAAGGAGAAGCAAACCATTCAATACCAACTTTTTTACAATATTGATCTATTGTATCATATTCTTTTTTACCAAATTCCAGGCCTCTTTTTAAGTCGCCATTTTTTTTCCCAAATGGAGTGTCTCTATTTTTATCAAGCTCTTCCGGAGAGAAAATTAAATCTATTGTTCTTTTTTGAAATTTAACAGCATCAAAATCATATTTTTTTGCATAATCTATTAACTTAATTGCATTTTCAATAGACCCATTATGATTTATTCCAATTTCACCAATAATAAAAGTTTTTTTTGAATTCATAGTTTATTATTTCATATAAATTTAATTTTTAAAAGTTTTTTCTCAACTTCTTCAAATATATAATGACCTAAAAATATTTGAGACTCTTGAATGGTAGCTGTGTTTTTTGACTTAACCACAATATTTTTGTTGCAAAGTTTTTTTGCTTTTCCACCATTATTACCAAGTAATCCTATTGAAAATATTTTAAGTTTTTTTGCAGTTTTAAGAACATTTAAAATATTTTTAGAGTTTCCGGAAGTACTTATAACAATTAAAATATCATTTTTAGCTGACAAAGCTTCTAAGTTTCTGGAAAAAAGTTTTTCAAATGAATAATCATTTCCACAAGCTGTAATAGTAGAAGTATCCATAGCCAATGATATAGCTGCTATTGGCTTTCTGTCAACATGAGGCCTTAATCTAATTAAAAATTCTGCTGCCAAATGTTGTGCGTCAGCAGCCGAACCCCCATTTCCACAAAGTAATATTTTACCTTTAATAGATATATGATGAACAATACTATCAATGATATCTTCAATTGTTAAGATATCATTACTTAAAATTTTTAAAGCCTCTATTAGTCTATTTTTCTTTAGACTAAAGTTTTTTTTTTTTGATTCTAATTTTTTCATAAATTCAAATTAATAATCTTGAAACTAATTCATTATATAGCTTACTTCTGTTACTTTTACCAACATCAATGCTCTTGGTGATTTAGCAATACATCACTGTAATATTATTCATACTGTACCAAAAAATACATCAAAAAATACACAATCCAATATTGCTGCAAGATTATTTCCAAATAATCCAAAGTTTAATAAAAGTATTCAAAATAATACTTAAAATTTAAAAATAAATTAAAATAATTAATTAATATTATTATCAGAGTAAGAGTTTAATTAAGTCTCGTTTAAATTAAAAATTGTTAATAACACCAATTATATTGTTAAGGTTTTTACTTGCTTTATGAAGAAAGGGTTGATTTTAAAATTTCTTTTTCATTTAAAATAGTGAATCTTGAGTGGTAGACCATTGTATAAAAATTTATTGCTCCTTTCGAATAGAGATAATTAATTTATTTTTTTAATAATCAATAATCAATTTCACTTTTTTTGATAAATGGTGTAAAAATATTACTTCTTTTAACTGACTTTATATATGTAGTATTTATTCATGAATTTCTTTCAAAAAATAACTAAAAATCAAACATTTTTTATAGCAGAAATAGGAATAAACCATAATGGAAATATCGATAATGCTTTAAAATTAATTCAGTCAGCAAAACATGCTGGTTGTGATGCTGTAAAATTTCAAAAAAGAACACCTGAAATTTCTACACCCAAAATTTCTTGGGATGTAATCAGAGACACTCCTTGGGGAAAAATGAAATATATTGATTATAAAAAAAAAATTGAGTTTGGAAAAAAAGAATATGATCTTATAAATAAATTTTGTAAAAAAAATGATATTCTTTGGACTGCATCATGTTGGGATGTACCATCTGTAAAGTTTATAGAGAAATATAAGGTAAAATTTCATAAAGTTCCATCAGCCTGTATCACTGACATGTCTTTACTAAAAGAATTAAAAAAAAGTAAAAAACCAATAATAATTTCCACTGGTATGAGTACAGAAAAACAAATTAAAAAAGCGGTTAAATTCTTATCACAAAAAAATTTATCTATATTACATTGTAATAGTTCATACCCTGCTCAAAGTAATAAATTAAATTTAAGATATATTGAAAGACTCTATAAGTTGTTCAATAAATCAGTTATTGGGTACTCTGGTCATGAGATGAATTTAACA
>MDTF01018869.1_pt1 | contig 22168 bp, 21 predicted proteins | sample 811191 | NCBI WGS metagenome assembly MDTF01 (sample SAMN05326649, study PRJNA326480) | marine metagenome | isolation source: seawater | place: Southern Ocean | collected 2011
GCGACGTCTGGCACCGTCCCGCCCGTGAGGGCGCGACGTCTGGCACCGTCCCGCCCATAAGGGCGCCACGGCTCAGGGGAAGGCGAGAACCTCGTCTCCCCAGCCGGTGCGCAACTCGTGATCGAGGTCGGGGACCACACGGTCCGCGGCCTCGATCACGAGCGTTGCGCGGGTATCGACATCGAATGCCGGCCACTCCACGGCGCCGTCGGCGTTCGGGGCCTCCCCCGTGGCGAACGCCGTCCATCGTTGCTGCATTCTCGCCGAGATCCGTTCGGCCTCATGGCGGCCGCCGAGTCGGAAGCTGATGTCGTGCGCGCGGCGGCCGAACGTGCCCCATACGTAGGGGAGCTCGGTCGCGTGCGTTGCGCCGATGCGCAGCAGGTGCAGCATCGGCGTCGCGTGGTCAAAGCGGTAGAGCCAGACCGGCGCGACGCGGGAATGGCCCTCGACGGCCCAGAGCGTCGGCATCCGGAATCCGATGTCACGGGCGATTCCCAGCCCGACCGCGTGGTGACGAACGCCCTCGTACGCTGAGAGCACCTGCGCCATCGACGGCAGGTCGATACCGGGGCGTTCGGTGCCGAGTTCGGCGAGCATCTGCTCGATCTGCTCCTCGCGGATGGGCATGAGCGGTGACTTCATCATCCGGAAGAGGGATGCCTCGTCCTTGTTTGTGCCGATCAACAGCGGTACCGGCAGACCACGCCCCTCGGCAAGGACTGTCGCCGGCGCCTCGGGCAGCAGGTCGCCGTCGATGACGGGACCGAATGCGATGGTTCCTGGATGCTGCGCCGGGACTTCGGCGAACACCGTCATCCCGGCCTCGACGATCTGCTCGACCGGGAGCGTTCGCAGATCTGCCGGGGCGGGATTACCGACCGCCGCCAAGAACAGGTCGGTGACGGTCTCGGCCCGGGCCGCGTCGTAGACGCTCGAGACCGGCGAGGATTCGGCGATCGCGCGCGAGAAGAGCCCCGCAGCGCTCGGGACGGCGAGCAGCGTCGTCACGAGGCCCGCGCCCGCGGACTCGCCGAAGACGGTCACGCGCTCGGGGTCGCCCCCGAACGCTGCGATGTTCCGCTGCACCCAGCGCAACGCCAGCATGACGTCCTTCAGGGCGAGGTTTCCGTCGAAGGGATGCTCCGGGGTGGACTTGCTCGACAGATCGAGGAATCCGAGCGCGCCGATGCGGTAGTTGATCGTCACTACGACCACGCCGTGGCCCGCGAGGGCTTCGCCGTCATAGACCGGCTGGCTGCTGGAGCCGAACGTGTAAGCCCCGCCGTGCAGCCACACCATGACCGGAGCCGGAGCATCAACATCCGCCCCGCTCCAGACGTTCAGGAAGAGGCAGTCCTCGTCGAAGATCGGGTCCGGCCCGAGGTCCATGGCCGGATTCGCCTTCTGCGGTGCGGCGGGCCCGAAGCTTGTCACCTCGACCGTCACGCCGGCATCCAGCGGCTCGGCCGGAACAGGGTCGCGCCAGCGGGCGTCGCCGGTCGGGGCCTGGGCATAGCGGATGCCGCGCCAGACGCGGATGCCGCCTGCAAGCTCCTCTCCGGCGAAGCGCCCGGCGGGTGCGGCTGCAACAGGGGTCTCGTCCATGGGGGCCTTCCGGGTCTGGTGAGAGGGCGGCGTCGCGAGACAGCGTAGACGGTGGCGCTATGCGGCCGGGTTTCGGTGCAGTTCGTGCGCCCGGATCATGCTGCTGACACAATCGGGACATGCCGATCTGGCTTGCTGTCCTTCTGCTCACTGCCGCCTTCGCTGCGCTGTCCGCATGGGTCAGCAGGCGACTCCTCGACGCCCAGATCGGATGGGTTCGCGCTCTCGTGACCTCCGCCGTGGTGTTCCTTGGCTCACTTCCGCTGACAGCGTGGGTGTTCGAGCAGGCCGACGTCATCGACGGTGATCGCGTCGTCGTCGAAAGCCCGATCGTGGTGGCCTTCGTCGCCCTCGTACTCGGCTGGATCTTCGCCGTCGTCGTCGTCATCCTCGTCACCCTGGAGTTCCTTTGGCCCAGTCGCCCGCTCGGAAATCCGGTGACGATCGTCCGGGAGGCGTTCCGTCGCCGCGATCGCGCCCGCCGATACGCGCAGATCGTTGCCATCGCCTCCCGGCACGGCCTGGGAATGTACCGCGGCCGATCGGATGCCGCGCGAGACGCGTTGCCCCAGGCGCTGGTGGCGGCCCTGGCCGAGGCCGGCGTCACCTTCGTCAAACTCGGCCAGGTGCTCTCGACGCGCGAGGACGTGCTGCCGCGAGACCTCATCGAAGCGCTCTCGACGCTGCAAATGGACTCGACCCCGATTCCCTGGCCGGAGGCCGAAGCGGCGATCCGTGCCGAACTCAGGCGGCCGATCACCGAGGTGTTCGCAGAGATCGAGTCGGAGCCGATGGCTGCGGCATCCGTCGCCCAGGTGCACGCCGCGACGCTGGTGTCGGGCGAGCGCGTCGTCGTGAAGATCCAGCGGCCCTCCGCACGCGCCCAAGTCACCACCGATCTCGACATCCTCGAGCGCCTCGCGCGTGATGCCGAACGTCGCACTGCGTGGGCAGCCGACTATGGTGCCGTCGCCCTTGTCGCCGAGTTCTCGCGCGCACTCACCGAGGAGCTCGACTATCGCATCGAGGTGGCCAACGCCGAGATGCTGCGGGGCGCCATCGCGAAGACGCACGCGATGCCGTTGCGGGTTCCCCGGGTCTTTCCGGATCTGTGCACCCAGCGAATGATCGTGCAAGAGCGCATCGAGGGAGTGCCCTTCGGCAAGCTCCCCGAGGGAGTGGTGGAGCCGGGCGCAGCCCGCGCGCTCGCCGACGGGGTCCTGGATGCCGTGTTCGAGCAGATCGCCGTGCGCGGGGTCTTCCACGCCGACCTGCATCCGGGAAACCTGATCCTCTGCGATGACGGAGAGGTAGCCCTGATCGATTTCGGCGCCGTGGGCATACTGGAGGCCAGTATGCGGCGCCTTCTCGTGCCGCTGCTGACAGCGATCGCCGCCGACGATGATCAGGCCGCCACCGATATCGTGCTGCTGCTGTGCGAACCCGACCCGGCGGGCGCCGATCAGGCAGCGCTGCAGCGTGATGTCGGAGCGATCATCACTCGGGTTCGCAACGCCCCCGCGGGCGAGGATGTCTTCCGGCTTCTGCTCGACACCCTCCGCCACCACCGACTGGCGATGCCCCCGTCTCTGCTGCTGGTATTCCGGACTCTCGGCTCGCTCGAGGGGAGCCTCCGCCGGGTGTATCCGGGGTACGACATGGTCGGTCAGGCGCTTACGCGGGCACCGCACTTCGCCCGCAGCATGCTGTCGCTGCGTACCGCAGCGCTGTCGGCGCAGACGCAGCTCGTGCTCGCTCTGGAGCAGGTGCGCCGCGTGCCGCGGCGCCTGGAGAACATTTCGCGCTCTCTCGAACAGGGCACCTTCTCGGTGCGCCTTCGCTCGTTCGAGGGTGCGGGTGAGCGGCGATGGATCGAGGGAATGCTCGGCCAGGTGACGAGCACGCTCGTCGGTGTGACTCTGCTGGCCACGGGCATCGCCCTGGCGATTTCCTCGGGCGGACCGCAACTGACCGAGGACGTTCCCCTGTTCCCGTTCCTTGGCAGTGTCGTCGGCCTGGGCGGTCTGCTGCTGCTCGTGCGGAGCCTTCGCGCGGCGCTGCGGCGCCGAGACGGCGCCGGCTGATGCCGGTAACGAGCGCCGGCTTGCTGGTGTATCGCCTCGTAGTGTCCGCGTCGGGTGGCTCGAGCGCCCTCGAGGTACTCATCGCCCACATGGGTGGACCGTTCTGGCAGCGCAAGGATGCCGGAGCCTGGACGATCCCCAAGGGCGAATATGACCCGGCGGAGGAGTCCCCACTTCAGGCCGCGCGGCGCGAGTTCCGTGAGGAGCTCGGGATCGATCCGCCGGATGGCCCTGTGGTCGAGCTCGGGTCTTTCGCGGCATCACGCAAGACGATCAGCGTCTTCGCCATTGAGGACACCGGGCTCGATATCTCGCGCCCGGTCTTCGGGGAGTTCGAGCTCGAGTGGCCGCCGCGATCGGGGAGGACGGTGAGCTTTCCCGAGGTCGATCGTGTCGAGTGGATGCAACCTGCCGTTGCCGCCGAGAAGCTCACCGCGTCACAGCGACCGGTGATTGCTGCACTTGCTGCAGCGCTCGGTGCTCACGGCGTCAGTTGACCGGGTCCGGCGGTGCTGAGTCGACGAAGACGCCGACGCGGTCGCCCTCCAGGACGAACTGCAGCGAGGACCCTTCTCCGAAGCGTTCCAGAGCCTCGGCCGGCGAACCCGCATGGATCTGTAGTGACGCGCTCGGCGGGAAAGTCCCGGCGCCGCATCCGTAGTACGTCGGCCCGTTCGGAAAGCCCGACTCGTCGTCAACGTCCTCAGTTCTGAAGACGACAAGGCACTCGCTGTCGACGCCGTCGCTCGAGCTCGTGGCCGTGATCAGCGTGTAGCCCGCGAACTGGAATCCCACCGGGGGTGTGTCGGTGTTCCCAAACGGCGGGGCTGTGGCTGACGGGTCGGGATCGAGCGCCGCAATCTGTCGCGCTCCCGAGCCCTCGGAGATCACCGGAATCGAGGCGAGGCCCCAGGTGACGGATGCGGCGAGCGTCGCTACCGCCATCACCGAAATGAGCCAGAAGGCGCGCGCGAGCGGGGGCACGCGGGTGAGCGGCGACCAAGCCGCGCGGGCACCTGATTCGCTGGCCCGTTCGGTGCTGCGGGGGACTGCCGTGCCCGCGGACTCCTGATCGCCGGTGCCGGCCGCCGCTGCCGCGGACGATGGGGCGCCCCCTTCGGTGCTGGATGCCACTGACGACGTACCTGGGACCGCACCGCTGCGCTCCGGCCCTCGCTGCTCGCTGCGCAGCTGCGCTTCGAGTTCCTGCAGTCGGTCGTAGGCGACCGGGTCGCGCAGGATGTCGGCGTCGGGACCGTAGGCTCGCGCGCGCAACGCTTGCAGCTCAGCGGCGGCATCGTCGGTCATCGCTTCATGCTCGCATGACCCGTGCTCGCTGACGGTGTCGCCCGCGTCCGGAAGCTAGGCCGCGGTCGCGCCGCCGTCCCAGAAGACACCGATCCGGTCACCCTGCAGAACGAACTGCAGCGCGCCGCCCTCGGGGAACTGCGCGCGCAAGCGCTCCGGCGCTGTGTCATCCAAGGGAACTTCGATCGTCGCGGGGAAGGCCCCGGCCCGGCATCCGTAGTAGAACGGCCCGTTCACGCCTTGACCATCGGCAGTCAGGTCGTCTTCGTCCAGCCCGATAAGACACTCGCTCTCCCCGTTCGGGCTCATGGCCGACGATTGCGCCATCAGAAGCCCGTAGTACTCGTAGGCGATGGCCTGCTCCGACGTCGTGCCGAAGAATCCCTCGGGTATCGCAACGTCGTCATCGATCTCGAGAGTGGCTACCTGACGGCTCGCGCTTGTCTGCGAGATCATGGGAAGAGACGCGAGTCCCCAGACGATGGATGCGGTCAACGCAATCGCCGCTGCGATCGACACGGCGACGATGGCGGTCGCGACAGGTGGCAGCCGCGAGGTCAGCATGCGCACCAGTGCCCACAGGCGGCGTGTCGCCGGGTCGTCTGCGGCTTCGGCGTCGAGGTCTGCGGCGGGCGCATCGGGCGATTGTGCCTCGGCGGCTGGGCCTGGCTCGCGGCCCGTTCCGGATGCGCTGGACGCCGTAGCCACCGGAGGCCGCTCTGCCTCGCGCTCCGCTCGAAGCTGTGCTTCAAGTTCCATCAGGCGCGAGCTGGCGGCGGGGTCCTCGAGCAGGTCGGCGTCGGGGCCGTATGCCCGGGCGCGGAGCCTCCGCAGTTCGGCAGCCGATGCGTCATCCATTGCCTCATCGTCGCACGGTGTGCATTGCAGGTTCGGCGTGACGAACGCCCTTGTCAGTGCCCCGCGCGACGATCAGACTTGCACCGTCGGGTGAGTCCCGGCTGCTCAGCGCTCATCGAGGAGAACGACATGGCACACGGTGACATCACGCACATCGACATTCCGGTCGCCGACATGGCGGCAGCGACAGCGTTCTACGAACGGCTCTTCGGCTGGCAGATCCGAGAGGCTCCCGGTTTCGAGGGCTACCCGATGTGGCAGGCGCCGAACCAGATCAGCGGTGGGGGCCTCGCCCCACGCAGCGAGGGCTTCACGCAGCCACGGTCCTACGTCGAGGTGGATTCGATCGACGAGACTGTCGCGTCGGCGACGGATGCCGGTGGCGCCGTCTTGATGTCGAAGCAGCCGATCGATGACACGAGCTGGTGGGCGGTCATCAGCGACCCCGACGGGAATGTCATCGGCCTGTACGAGGGCTCGCCGGGAACGGACGGCTCCTAGCGAACCGTCGCTCTTTGTATACCTAGAGCTATCACAGGAACCAGTATTGATAGCTGGATAGCTTTTGTGTATACATGGAGGCGGGGAAGGGAGAGTCCATGCGAGCGAGCGATCGTGCGTACCGGACGCTCCTGACCGAGATCCAAGACGGCCTCCTACCCGCGGGTGCCGTGCTCGGCGAAGTCGAGCAGGCGGCCCGCCTCGGTGTGAGCCGTACGCCACTGCGTGAGGCGCTCGCGCGCCTGGCTGCAGACGGGCTCGTCGTGCAACAGTCGCCGAGGGTCACTGTCGTGTCGGACGTCGATGCTGATGACATCCGTGCCCTGTTCGAGTTCCGCCGGGCGCTCGAAGAAGCTGCGGCGCGCCTTGCCGCGACGCACGCCGACCCTGCCGCGTTCGCGGCGCTCGCCGCCGAGTTCGACCGCACGTCGCTTCGCGGCGAAGGGCGGGAGCACTACTACGACCTGATCGCTCGGTTCGATGCTGCCCTCGACGACGCCGTCGACAACGCCTACCTCAGCTCGGCGCTGCACACCATCCGCACTCACCTCGTGCGCGTCCGGCGCCTCGCCCGCGAGAATCCCGACCGTCTTTCCGCCTCCGTCGGCGAACACGCCCTGATTGCGCACGCGATCGCCGCGCAGGATGCCGACCTTGCCGCCCACGCAACTCACGTCCACCTCCACAACGCCCTCACCAGCATCCTCGCCTCCCTGTCGGAGGCCCGCACCGAATCCGGAGCAGCATGACCATCACGCATCACGTCCGCGTCCACCGCAGCGACGAGAACCTCGCCCGCGAGGGACAACTCGCCTGGCACATCGCGGAGGTTGCCGCCGACCCGGTAGCGGTCGAACCCGAGGTCGTCGACATGATCATCAACCGCGTGATCGACAACGCCGCGGTTGCGGCGGCATCCCTCACTCGCCGACCGGTGAGTGCTGCACGACAGCAGGCGCTCGACCACGCGGTGTCGGTCAGCGGTGCCGGATCGACGGTCTTCGGCTGCGCGAACGAGCGTCGCACGAGTCCGGAGTGGGCGGCGTGGGCAAACGGAGTCGCGGTGCGTGAGCTCGACTACCACGACACGTTCCTGGCTGCCGAGTACTCTCACCCGGGTGACAACATCCCGCCGATCCTGGCCGTCGCCCAGCACGTCGGGGCCGATGGTGCCGCGGTGGTGCGGGGTCTCGCGACGGGCTACGAGATCCAGATGGACCTCGTGCGCGCGATCTCGCTACACAAGCACAAGATCGACCACGTCGCACACCTCGGTCCGTCGGCAGCTGCCGGCATCGGCACCCTCCTGGGCCTGTCCGTCGAGACGATCTACCAGGCCGTCGGGCAGGCCCTGCACACGACCACCGCGACCCGCCAGTCCCGCAAGGGCGAGATCTCGACGTGGAAGGCCCACGCCCCTGCCTTCGCCGGCAAGATGGCAGTCGAAGCCGTGGACCGGGCGATGCGCGGTGAGACGAGCCCCAGCCCCATCTATGAGGGCGAGGACGGCGTGATCGCCTGGCTGCTCGATGGCAAGGATGCCGCCTACGAGGTGCCGCTTCCGGCGCCGGGCGAGTCCAAGCGGGCGATCCTCGACTCCTACACGAAGGAGCACTCGGCCGAGTACCAGGCGCAGGCGTGGATCGACTTGGCCCGCAAGCTCGGTACCGAGCGCCCCGAGCTGCGCGACCCCGCCAACATCGCGAGCATCGTGCTGCACACGAGCCACCACACGCACTACGTCATCGGCTCGGGGGCGAACGACCCGCAGAAGTACGACCCGCAGGCATCCCGCGAGACCCTCGATCACTCGATCCCGTACATTTTCGCGGTCGCGTTGCAGGACGGCGCGTGGCATCACGTCGACTCGTATCTTCCCGAGCGTGCCGCACGGCCCGACACGGTGGAGCTCTGGCGCAAGATCACGACGGCCGAGGATGCCGAGTGGACGCGCCGCTACCACTCCGAGGACCCCGACGAGAAGGCCTTCGGGGGTCGCGTGGAGATCGTTATGGCCGACGGTTCCACCGTTGTCGACGAGATCGCTGTTGCCGACGCGCACCCGTTGGGCGCGCGGCCGTTCGCTCGCGAGGACTACGTTCGCAAGTTCCGGCTGCTTGCCGAGCCCGTGCTCGCTCCCGAAGAGATCGAACGGTTCCTCGACCTCGCCCAGCGCCTCCCTGAGCTCTCGGCAGACGAGGTCGGGCAGCTCAACATCGTCGCGAGAATCGGTGTTCTCGCCTCGGCGCCCGCGCCCAAGGGGCTCTTCTGATGCTCTACAGCCAGACATCCGCGGCCGAGAAGCGAAGGCTGTTTCGGGAGCGCCTTGCGTCGGGAGAGCTGTTGCGATTCCCGGGAGCCTTCAACCCGCTGTCGGCGCGCCTGATCGAGCGCAAGGGCTTCGAGGGGGTCTACATCTCCGGTGCCGTCCTTGCGGCCGACCTCGGGCTCCCCGACATCGGCCTGACGACCCTCACCGAGGTCGCGGGCCGCGGGCAGCAGATCGCCCGGATGACCGAGCTTCCGGCGATCATCGACGCCGACACCGGGTTCGGCGAGCCGATGAACGTGGCACGCACCATTCAGACCCTCGAAGACGCAGGCCTTGCGGGCACCCACATCGAGGATCAGATCAACCCCAAGCGGTGCGGTCACCTCGACGGGAAGGCCGTCGTCGATGCTGACACCGCGGTCAAACGCATCCGTGCCGCCGTCGACGCGCGTCGGGACGAGAACTTCCTCATCATGGCTCGCACCGACATCCGTGCCATCGAGGGACTGGATGCCGCGATCGACCGCGCGAAGGCGCTGGTGGATGCCGGTGCCGACGCGATCTTCCCCGAGGCGATGCGTGATCTCGGCGAGTTCGAGCGGATGCGTGCGGCGCTGGATGTGCCGGTGCTCGCGAACATGACCGAGTTCGGGAAGAGCGAGCTGTTCTCGACCGAGCAGCTGCGCTCCGCCGGCATCAACATCGTCATCTGGCCGGTCTCGCTGCTGCGCGTCGCCATGGGCTCGGCGGGGCGCGCACTCGACGAGCTGGATGCGAAGGGGCACCTGCGCGACAGGCTCGACGAGATGCAGCACCGCGCCGACCTCTACGACCTGATCGATTACGAGCAGTACAACCACTTCGACTCGAGCATCTTCAACTTCACTGTCTCTGCACCCATCACGAAGGAGTGAGCATGGCCGACACCGACATCAAGAAGGGGCTTGCCGGCGTCGTCGTCGACTACACGGCAGTCAGCAAGGTCAACCCCGACAGCAACAGCCTGCTCTACCGCGGATACCCGGTTCAGGAGCTCGCCGCCACACAGCCTGTCGAAGCCGTCGCGCACCTGCTGTGGACCGGCGAGCTGCCCTCAGACGAGCAGCTTGCCACTCTGCGCAAGACGGAGCGCGAGAACCGCGCACTGCAGCCCGACGTGAGGGCCGCGATCGATCTCATCCCGCTCGATGCTCATCCGATGGATGAGGTGCGCACAGCCGTCAGTGTCATCGGGGCGCGTGAGACCCGCGGCATCGTGAATGTCATGGACGCGGTGGGCACTCCGCAGCAGAACCTCGAGCGCAGCATCCGTCTCTTCGGCGAACTTCCGGCGATCGTCGCCTACGGGCAGCGGCGCCGCCACGGGCTCGAGCCGGTCGAAGCTCGCGACGATCTGGACTACGCCGCGAACTTCCTCTGGCTGACTTTCGGTGAAGAAGCGGACGAGGTCGTCGTCGAAGCGTTCAACCGCTCGATGATCCTGTACGCCGAGCACTCATTCAATGCGTCGACATTCACTGCCCGCGTCATCACCTCGACCCTCAGCGACCTTTACTCCGCCGTGGTCGGTGCGATCGGCGCGTTGAAGGGACCCCTGCACGGTGGCGCGAACGAGGCAGTGCTGCACATCTTCGACGAGATCGGCTCGGCCGAGAACGTGTCAGCGTGGCTCGACACGGCTCTCGCCGAGAAGCGCAAGATCATGGGCTTCGGGCATCGCGTGTACAAGCGCGGTGACTCGCGCGTTCCCACCATGAAGGCGGCGCTCGACACCCTTGTCGCCCACTACGACCGCCCGGATGTCGCAGCCCTCTACGACGCCCTCGAATCGGAGTTCGTGGCGCGTAAGGGCATCTACCCGAACCTCGACTACCCGTCGGGTCCGGCCTACAGCCTGATCGGCTTCGACACGCTGACCTTCACGCCGCTGTTCGTCGCTGCCCGCGTTGTGGGCTGGACCTCACACATCATGGAGCAGCAGGCCTCGAACGCGCTCATCCGGCCGCTGTCGGCCTACAACGGCCCCGATGAGCGCCACATCGAGGGCTACGTGCCCGACCCCTCCGCGATCAACGTGCAAGAGCGCCCGGAGGAGGCCGCCGAGTGACCACCGCCGTCATCGTCGACGTCGTCCGGACGCCCTCCGGTCGGGGCAAGCCCGGAGGCGCGCTCTCCGGTGTGCATCCCGTCGACCTCGCAGCCGGCACGCTGACCGCGATCCTCGAGCGCAACGGGCTCGAGTCGCGCCAGATCGATGACGTCCTGATGGGGTGCGTCAGTCAGGTCGGCGACCAGGCCGCCAACATCGCTCGTCAGGCTGTTCTTGCGGCGGGCTTCGACGAGTCGGTGCCGGCCGCGACGATCGACCGGCAGTGCGGCTCGAGCCAGCAGGCTGTGCACTTCGCGGCCCACGGGATCATTGCCGGTGCCTATGACGTCGTGATCGCGGCGGGAGTCGAGTCCATGAGTCGCGTTCCGCTGGGATCGGCTGGTGCCGGCGGTGCGGATGCCGACGGCATCCGTCGCCGCTACCCTGAGGGCCTCGTGAACCAGGGCGTCTCCGCGGAACTTATCGCGGCGCGGTGGGGCCTCGGACGAGATGAGCTCGACGCGTATGCTGCCCAGTCGCACCGACGGGCCGCCGAAGCCGCGGCGGCAGGCCGTTTCGCGGCCGACGTGCTGCCGGTCGTCACGCCGGGCGGGCTCGTGGACGCCGACGAGACGATTCGAGCCGGCACGTCCGCCGAACAGCTGGCGAGCCTTGCGCCGGCGTTCCGCACACCGGAACTCGCCGAGCGCTTTCCCGACGTCGACTGGCGGATCACCGCGGGAAACTCGTCGCCGCTGACGGATGCCGCCTCAGCAGCGCTCATTATGAGTGAGGAACGCGCGAATGCGCTGGGCCTGACGCCTCGCGCCCGCTTCCACGCCTTTGCCGTGGTCGGCGATGACCCGATCATGATGCTCACCGCACCGATCCCGGCAACCCGGAGGATCCTCGACCGGGCAGGGCTCACGATCGATGACCTCGACGCCTACGAGGTGAACGAGGCTTTCGCGTCAGTACCACTTGCGTGGCAGCGGGAACTCGGCGCCGATCCCGACAAACTCAACCCGTGGGGCGGCGCGATCGCGCTCGGGCATGCGGTCGGCGCATCCGGAACCCGCCTGCTCGGGACCCTCCTGGCTTCGCTCGAACACAGCGGCGGACGCTACGGACTGCAGACGATGTGCGAAGGCGGCGGGATGGCGAACGCCACCATCATCGAGCGGCTGTAGCCAACCGACAATCGGTTGGCGACACCGCCTGTGGATTCGGCAGGATCGATCCGGCCGGCACGCCCCAGCGACACCGAAGAAGGAGAGCGAACGTGACCGAGAACACCGGTGATTTCCAGACGATCTTGGTCGACACGCGCGGTCGCGTGGGCTGGATCCAGCTGAACCGCCCCGAGGCGCTCAACGCGCTGAACTCGACACTCGCTACCGAACTTGGCGCTGCGGTCGCCGCGTTCGACGCGGACGAGCAGATCGGATGCATCGTGCTGACCGGTTCGGAGCGCGCCTTTGCCGCGGGCGCCGACATTAAGGAGATGGCCGACAAGACGGTGCGCGACATGACAGTCGACAGCCCCTTTGTCGGCCTCGAGGCCCTTGGCCGGGCCCGCACACCGATCGTCGCCGCCGTTTCGGGCTTCGCACTCGGAGGCGGGTGCGAGCTCGCGATGAGTTGCGACATCATCCTCGCCGCCGACACCGCGAAGTTCGGGCAGCCGGAGATCACCCTGGGAGTCATTCCGGGCCTGGGCGGCACGCAGCGCCTGACCCGCGCGATCGGCTACTACAAGGCCGCCGAGCTTGTCCTGACGGGGCGCATGATGGATGCCGTCGAGGCCGAGCGCGCGGGCCTCGTATCCCGAGTGGTTGCGGCCGCAGATCTTGCCGACGAGGCGATGGCGGTCGCCGAGTCGATCGCCGCGAAGTCACTGCCCGTGGCCTACGCGGCCAAGGAAGCCCTGCGCGCCTCACAGGAGAGCGGACTTGCCGAGGGGCTGAGGTTCGAACGGCAGGCGTTTGCCGCACTGTTCGCCCTCGACGACCAGAAGGAAGGGATGGCCGCTTTCCGCGAGAAGCGCGCCCCCCGATTCACCGGCCGGTGACCGATTCACCCGCACGGATTCGCCCTGGGCTGGCGCGACCATAGACTCGATGCAAGAAGGAGGAGCGCGATGAGGATTCTCGTCCTGGTGAAAGAGGTCCCCGACACGTGGGGGGATCGAGTACTGAATCTCGAGACGGGACTGGCCGATCGAGGCGCAAGCGATGCCGTCATCGACGAGATCGGTGAGCGCTCGCTCGAGGTCGCGCTCTCGTACGCGGACGCCAACCCCGGCACCGAGGTCGTCGTCGTGATGATGGCGCCGGAGTCGGCAACCGGATCGGTGCGCAAGGCGCTCGCTATGGGGGCAGCATCCGCCGTGCACGTCGTCGATGACGCGCTGCTGGGTGCCGATCTGGGGCTCACCGCACAGACCCTGGCCGCCGCGATCTCACGGGCCGGGTTCGACCTCGTGATCACGGGAAACCAGTCCACCGACGGATCGGGTGGGGTCATGGCGGCGATGCTCGCCGAACTGCTGGATGTGCCGAGCCTCACGAGCATGAACTCCGTGACCATCACCGAATCTGAGGTCTCGGGTGAGCGGTCGGTGGACGGTGGGTCGATGACGGCATCCGCTGCTCTTCCCGCCGTGGTCTCGATCACCGAACGGCTGCCCGATGCGCGGTTCCCGAACTTCAAGGGGATCATGGCGGCCAAGAAAAAGCCGGTCGACACGGTCTCACTCGCTGACCTCGGCGTCACCGCCGATGACCCGGATGCTGCTCGCTCGATCATGATCGCGGTGGCGCAGAAGCCGCCGCGGGCGGCGGGCGTGAAGGTCGTCGACGAGGGCGATGCGGGCGTGAAGCTCGCCGAGTTCCTGATCTCGAACCGGTTGGTCTAAGGGGCAGATGATGGTGGATATTGCAGCTGATGCTGTTCTGGTCGTTCTCGATGTCACGCCCGGCGGCGCGCTCGCCGCAAGCGCCGCGGGCCTGCTGGGTGCTGCGGCCGGCGTGGGAACCCCCGTCGCACTGATCGTCGGCGAGCACGCCGAGACCCTCGCGCCCACGGCCGCTGAACTCGGCGCCGCGCTGGTGCTCACCGCCACGCCAGAGGGCCAGGGGGCGGCGCTGGGTGTGCCGGCGACCGATGCGGTGGCTGCCGCCGCGGCGCTCGTGAATCCTGACGCCGTGCTGCTGTCGCACTCGATCGAGTCGCGCGAGACCGCGGGCCGGTACGCTGCCCGGTCTCGTTCGGCGCTGTGCGTGGATGCTGTCGGCGTGACCCGCGACGACGAGGGAATCGTGGCGCACCACTCCGTGTATGGCGGCGCTTACAACGTCGAGGCAGCGGCTACCTTCGGTGCTCCCGTCATCACGGTGCGCCAGGGCTCGATCGATGCGCGAGCGGAGGCTCAGCCGCTTGTCGCCGAGAAGCTCGAGGTGGCGGCATCCGGGCGCAAGGCCGCGACCATCGGGTCTGTCGAAGAGGTCGTCGTGACCTCGGCGCGGCCTGAGCTGCGTGGCGCCGCCAAGGTCGTCTCGGGCGGGCGTGGCCTCGGCTCGGAGGAGAAGTTCGCTCTCGTCGAGGAACTCGCCGATGTGCTCGGCGCCGCCGTCGGCGCGTCGCGTGCTGCGGTCGACGCCGGCTACATCGCCCAGTCCGCGCAGGTCGGTCAGACCGGTGTCTCGGTTGCTCCGCAGCTGTATGTCGCGCTCGGCATCTCCGGAGCGATCCAGCACAAGGCCGGCATGCAGACGGCCAAGACGATCGTCGCGATCAACAAGGATGCCGACGCCCCGATCTTCGAGATCGCCGATTTCGGCGTCGTCGGAGACCTCTTCACCGTCGTGCCGCAGTTGATCGAGACGCTGCAGGCGAAGAAGGCCTGACCCCATGGCGACCTACGCGCGCACCCTGCGGCGCGGGCTGCCCCGCATCCCGGGCGGCGACCCCTGGCCGCCCGCCGGAGAGACGCCCGGCGGGGCGGCCGCGGAGTCCGCGGAAGCCCCCGCACCCTCCGCGGCCACGCCGGCTGCGGCATCCGTGCCTGCCGGCGGCTCACACGAGAGCGGCAGTTCTGCGCAGGAGCTGCGGAAAGATGCGCCGCAGTCGCACGAAACTGCCGCACCCGCAGGGGTCGCCGCAGCGACGGATGCCGCCACAGTCGCGCCGGCTTCACGGGCTGTGCGCCGGGGTCTGCCCCGCGTCCCCGGCGGCGAGCCGTGGCCGCCGGCCGCGCCGTCCCCCGAGCGCGGCACTTCTGTGCAAGCGCTGCGGGAAGATGCACAGCAGTCGCACGAAACTGCAGCACACACGGGAGTGACCGCCACGGCGGTGACGGATGCGGCATCCGGCGCCCCCGAGTCTCGCTTGCCGCAACACGCCGCGTCGGCGACGGACGAAGCGCGGTTTGCGGCAAACGAAGGTGCCGCGCGCCCCGTACGTCGGGGCCTGCCTCGTGTTCCGGGTGGCGAGCCGTGGCCGACCGCGGAGATGGTCGCGGCGATTGCAGCATCCAGCGCCGAGGCTCGGTTGCCCGAAAACGCCGGCTCCGACGACGACGCACGGCGTGTTGCGGCAAGCGAAGCGCACCCGGATGCCGCCCCTGCCGAGACCTCAGTGGTCAGTGCTCCGGCACATGACGTCAGCGTGCCGCTCCCGTTCACGCCGACGGTCTGGGAGGGGGCATCAGCCCGCACGCGCCCCGCGCCGCGGCCAGAGCCCGCCCGCGTCGGCCCGTTCACACGCACGCAGTGGGCAGGCGCCGTCATCGTGGGCGGCCTCGGGCTGCTCTTCGCTGCGGGCATGGCGGTGCTTGCGGTGCGCTGGCTGCTCTCGCTTGATGGGATGCAGGACTTCCTTACGACCTACCCCGGCGAGTACCACCTGCCCGAGGGAGCTCCCGTGGGCTTCCCGGCGTGGCTCGGATGGCAGCACTTCTTCAACGTGTTCCTGATGGTGCTGATCATCCGGTCCGGCCTCACCATCCGCACCGAGAAGCGCCCGAGCGTGTTCTGGGCGCCGCGGAACAAGCCCAAGGGCAAGGTCAGCCTGACGATCTGGTTCCACCAAGCCCTCGACATCCTGTGGATCGTGAACGGCCTCATCTTCGTGGTGCTGCTGTTCGTGACCGGACAGTGGATGCGGATCGTTCCCACAAGCTGGGAAGTGTTCCCCAATGCCCTGTCGGCGGCGCTGCAGTACGTATCGCTGGATTGGCCGACCGAGAACGGATGGGTCAACTACAACTCACTGCAGCAACTCGCCTACTTCACGACGGTGTTCATCGCGGCTCCGCTGGCGATCATCACCGGCGTGCGGATGAGCGGGATCTGGCCGAAGAACGCGAAGGCGCTGAACCGGGCCTACCCGGTCGAGTGGGCACGCACGGTGCACTTCCCCGTGATGCTGTACTTCGTCGCGTTCATCATCGTCCACGTCATCCTGGTCTTTGCGACCGGGGCCCTGCGCAACCTCAACCACATGTACGCGGCCACCGACGCCGAGAACTGGGCCGGTTTCTGGCTGTTCGTCCTGTCGATGATCGTGATCGCGGCAGCGTGGGTTGCGGCGCGCCCGCTCGTGCTGGCTCCGATCGCGCGCCTGTTCGGCACGGTGTCCAGCCGCTGACGGGGGCGGGTTCGGGCGGCATCCGTCAGGACCCGGCGAGCCCGGCCGGATGTCGGGGGTTATCCCCCCGTGATTCGACCGGCTGGCAGGGACGCGAAGAACGGATGCCGGAACCTACCGTGGAGGCATGACGACAACGTACTCGCCACCTCGGCCCGTCGCGACGCCCGCGCGCGTGGCTGGCGCGATCGCCCAGCTCGCCGCGCTCGGTGTGATCGGCCCCGGGGTGTTCGCCATTCTCATGACGCTTCTGGGTCTCGGCCTCGGGCTTCTGCCCGTGATCGGGATCGGGCTCCTCTTCCTGCTGGCCTTCGTGTACGTGCTGTTCGCGCTGAGTTGGCTCGAGAACGCGCGCATCGACGGGCTCTACCGCTTCGGACTTCCTGCGCGTCGCCCCCGCCGCAGCCCCAAGCCGGGATTCGGTGGCTTCCTCCACACGATTTGGCTGCAGTTCATCGACCCGGGCATGTGGCGCGCTGTGGCAAACGGCGCGATCGCCACCATCCTCGGCTGGATCGTGCTGAGCCTCGTCGGCGTCACGGCATCCGGTGTCGCGCTCGCGTTCTCGCCCCTGTACGCCGGAACAGCGGATGCCGTTCGCCTCGGCAGCACGTGGATCGATGTGTCCACGGCGTGGGCGGTCCCGGTCGGCATCGTCGTGTCGCTGCTGGCGCTGGCGACCATCGTGGGTCTTGCCATCTTGCACGGTGTGCTGGCCCGCGCGATCATGATCCCCTCGCGGGAAGCGCTTCTGGCTGAGCAGGCCCGGCAGTCCCAGGCGCAGCGTGCCGGGGCTGTGCGCGCCGCCGACGTCGAGCGCACCCGGATCGAACGTGACCTCCACGATGGCGTGCAGCCGCGGCTCGTGTCGGTGGGGATGACCCTGGGGCTGGCGCAGCAGAAGATCGACTCCGATCCCGCAGCCGCGAAGGAACTCATCTCCGAGGCCCACACGTCGACGAAGGCGGCGATCACGGAACTGCGGCAGCTGGCGCGCGGCATCCACACCTCCGTGCTCGACGACCGCGGACTGGATGCTGCGCTATCCGCCCTGGCTGCCCGGTCGCCCGTGCCCGTTGTGCTCGACGTGAGGATCACCGAGCGCTGCGCACCGACAGCGGAGGCCGCCGCCTACTTCGTGATCGCGGAAGCGCTCACCAACGCGGCAAAGCACTCGCGTGCGACCGAAGCGCGGGTGCTGGTGCGCCAGCGCGAGGGAGGAGTGCTCTGGGCCCGCGTCGAAGACAACGGCATCGGCGGTGCCCAGGTCATTCCCGGCGGGGGACTGGACGGCATTTCGAACCGTGCTCTCGGCGCCGGCGGCACCTTCTCCGTTGACAGTCCCGTCGGCGGCCCGACGACCGTGGAAGTGAGCCTGCCATGCGCATCGTGATCTGCGAAGACTCCGTCCTGCTGCGGGAGGGTCTGGTCCGCCTGCTCGAGGATGCCGGGCACGAGGTGGTCGCCGCTCTCGGCGACACCGACGGCCTGACCGACGCGGTAGCTGACCTCGACCCTCAGCTGTGCATCCTGGACGTTCGCCTTCCCCCGACCCGCACCGATGAAGGCATCCGTGCTGCAGTCAGCCTTCGCGCGTCGCGCCCCGATCTTCCCGTCCTGGTGCTCTCGCAGTATGTGGAGGAACGGTACGCGAGCGAGCTCATCGCCGGACGCGGCGGCGCCCTCGGCTATCTGCTGAAAGACCGGGTAGCCGACGTGGCCGAGTTCCTCGAGTCCGTCGACGACATCGCGGCAGGAGGGACTGTCTTCGACCCCGAGGTCGTCGCCCAGTTGCTGGGCAGGCGAGCCCGGGATGAGCGGATGCAGCGGCTGACCGACCGCGAGGCCACGGTGCTCGCACTCATCGCCGAAGGCAAGTCCAACCAGGCCATCGGGCGCACCCTCCACATCAGCGAGGGCAGCGTCGAAAAACACATCACGGCGGTTTTCCAGAAGCTCGAACTCGAGCAGGACGACTCCGGCAACCGGCGGGTGCTCGCGGCCCTCGCCCACATCGCTCACGGCGGGATGCCGCCCCAGACGGGAGAACTGTCATGACCACGAACCTCACACCGCCACCCGCTCCCACCTCGCCGCAAGGCCCCGATGCCCCGGCTCCCGGCTCCGAGCCCGCGTCTTCCGGACCACGCGGATCCTCCACCGTCGTCGCGATCCTGATCATCGTCCTTGGCGCGCTGATCGTGCTCGGCACGATCGTCGGTGCGGTATTCAGCACGATCCGGGCAGCTGCCGTTTCCACTGCCTCGTCGACTGTCGCCGTGGCTGGAGTCGACGCCCTCTCGATTGAGTTGAACGCCGGGTCGTTGACCGTCGAGTACGCGGATGTCGACGAGGCAGAGCTCGAGGTCACCGCACCCTTCGGTGGTGATCGCTGGACTCTCGAGCGTGCCGGTGACACCCTCACGGTCGCCTCCCCGAGCTGGGAATGGGGGATGGGCTGGATCTTTGGCGGCAGCGGCCGCGCCGTGCTCGTCCTGCCTGACAGTCTCGAGGGCCTCGACGCCGACGTGCAGATGGCGGCTGGGTCACTGCGCGCCGACGGCGACTTCGGTCTCGTCGACCTCACTGTCGGTGCGGGGGAGCTCACGCTCGACGGATCCGCCGAGGACGTGTCGGTCGACCTGTCTGCGGGGCGCGCAGTGCTCAACCTCGCGGATGTTGACACCGCGGACCTGACGGTCAGCGCCGGGTCGATGGATGCCGCGTTCAGTGGGGCTCAGCCCAGCGACATCCGTGCCGGAGTGAGCGCGGGTTCGCTCACCCTCGTCGTTCCCGACGGGGCGTACGACGTCACCTCTGACGTCTCAGCCGGCAACTTCCGCAATCAGCTCGGCAGCGATCCCGGCGCTGACAGCACGATCTCAGTGGAGGTCTCGGCCGGACAGGTGATGCTGCGCGCCGCACGCTGATGCGAAAAGCGACGGAGGGGGGAAGCTCAGAGCTTCGCCCCTCCGTCGCCGCCGCTGGCCTCCCGAGCCGCAACGAGCCCCGCGGCGCGGCCGGCGGCGTAGGACTCGGCGGCGCCGGTGTGGAACATGTCGTGCTCGCGTGCTCGGATGATCGAATGGGCACCGGGCAGCTCGAGCGAACCCACGAGGTCGCTTCGTCCTCGAACGACCGCAACCGGCGTGCGTCCGGTCTTTCCCTTCACAAGGTCGGCAGCTGCAGCGAGCTCGTCGGCGACGCACGGCATCGTCACCACGAGCGGCCGGCCCTCGGCATCCGTGCCGCCGCGCAGGTCGTCGAACACTCGGATGCCGGCCGCGCCGATCGCGGCATCCGTCTGGCCCTCGCGCCACGCGCGCCCGAGGGTGTCGCTGATGATGACGCCGATCTCGGCGCCGGTCACGTCGCGAAGCCCTGCGGCAAGGGCGCGGGCCGAGGCATCCGGATCGACAGGAAGCAACAACACCGTGCCGTCGGGTGTGTTGGACGCGTCGACGCCTGCGGCCGCCGCGATGATTCCCAGACGGTTCTCGACGATGCGGGTGGTATGACCGGATGCCGCGACCCGCGTGGCGACGACACGCACAGTCTCGGCGGTGATCGCTTCCTCGCGGTCGGCGGCGGCGACGAATCGATCTTCGGCCTTCGAGACGATCTTGGAGGTGACCACCAGGATGTCACCGTCGACAAGCGAGTCTCCGGCGGCGGCGCCGATCAGAGCGACGAGGTCATCTCCGGCGACGATCTCGCGAATGCCGTCGAGCGCCCAGATCTGCAGCATCGTCACGGACGTTCAGTTCGTGTCGAGCCGTCACCTCGGGCGGTCACCGGACGAAGCGCACCTCAGTCAGCGACTCGCCGAGGAACGCCTCGTCGTGGGTTGCTCCGTCCAGAGCGAAACCGTTTCGGGTGTAGAACCGATGTGCGCGGGGGTTATCAGCGGCGACCCACAGGTACACCCCTTCGCCCTCTTCGATCGCTGCGTCGAACAGGAGCTGGCCCACACCGGTGCCGTGGAACCGGTGCAGCAGGTAGATGAAGTACAGCTCGCGCTCACGCGGAGCATCCTCGTCCCGGGCGGGCCCGGAACCGACGAAGCCGATGATCTCGCCGTCGACGAGCGCCGCGCTCATGCGGTATTCCTCACCCTGGGCTGCCCAGTGCGTCCACAGCTCGGCAAGTCTCTTCGGTGAGACGTTCTCGAGAGCTGCCTTGCTGATGAGGTGGTCGTAGGTCTCGTGCCAGCACGTCGCGTGGACGCGACCGAGTTCCTGTGCGTCGACATCGCGCACGGGCCTGACGATGACATCCGTCTGCGTTTCGGCGTTCATGGCCAGACTCTACGCGGGCGATCACGCGGAAAAGAAATCGGCGCAAAGCCGGGGCGGATGCGGCGGGTTTGTGCTGTGGGAATCCCACAACCGCGTACCCCGTCGATGCGTTCTCCCCTAGCATCGCCCCTCGTGAACGTGATGTGGCGAACGATGCTGGTGATCTGGCGAGCCCGGTGGCGCAAGCGCCGAGAGGGTCTGGTCTCACCCACGGGCGTTGCGCGGATTCGCTTGACGACGCTGCCGACAGATATCGACATCCTGCGCCACATGAACAATGGACGATATCTGTCGCTGTTCGACCTCGGCCGGTGGGACTTGCTGGTGCGCTCAGGCCTGCTCGACGCGATGCGGGAGCAGGGTTGGTATGCCGTGGTCTCGAGCGAGACCATCTCGTTCCGTAAGTCTCTCCAGCTGTGGCAGCGGTTTGACGTCGAGACACGCTTCATCGGTCACGACGATAAGGCGCTGTATCTGGAGCATCGCGCGGTCGTAAACGGCGAGATCTTCGCCCGCGCGATCATCCGGTCGCGGATGCTCAAGCGCGCGGGCGGCACGGTCAGCCACGACGAGTTCTTCGCCGCCGTTGGCCGCCCCGACGACACCCCGGACGTCTCGTCCTGGATCCACGACTGGGCAGCGGCATCTGCCCTCCCGCCCACCAAGGCCGAGGCACCCAGCATCTGGGCCTGATCGGGCTCGCGGACGCGGCGTCGCTAACTCCTCAGCCCCGGGCCTCATGGCGGGGTTTATTGCGTTCCGGATGCTGATTCGGGGCGGAGTTGCGGAGTTAGCCACGTCCCGAGAAGACCGCCCCGCGCAATCTCTTCCGCGGGCCGGCCGGACGTAGGCTGATCGCATGCAGGAGACCCCCGACACGGCGCCATCCGCGCCGTCGGGCGACCTGGCGCCGCGCGCGATCGACCTCGCCGCACGCTGGGTCGCCGAAGCCGCCGAGTTCCCCGCGGATGCCTCGGCGCAGCGCCTCGCCGGAGTCCTCAAGGATCCGAACGGTCTGCCCTTCACGATTGGGTTTGTCGACGGCGTCATGCGCCCTGAGAGTCTGACGGCGGCGGCATCCACGCTGTCGCGGATCGCCCCGCTCGCGCCGGAGTTCCTGCCGTGGTACCTGCGCGGCGCCGTCAAGGTCGGTGGGGCAGTGGCGCCCGTGCTCCCTTCCCCCGTCGTGCCGATAGCCCGCCGCGCCCTGCGCGAGATGGTCTCGCACCTCGTCGTCGACGCACGGCCCGACAAGCTCGGCCCCGCAATAGCAGCGCTCCGCGAGGGCGGCGCCAAGCTGAACCTCAACCTGCTGGGCGAGGCAGTGCTCGGTGAGCGCGAGGCGCTGCGCCGACTCGAGGGCATCCACGACCTCATCCGTCGGCCCGATGTCGACTACGTCTCGGTGAAGGTCTCGGCGATCGCGAGTCACATCTCGATGTGGGCCTTCGATGAGATCGTGGATGCCGTCGTCGAGCGCCTCACGCCGCTGTACCTCACC
>MDTF01008361.1_pt1 | contig 22153 bp, 19 predicted proteins | sample 811191 | NCBI WGS metagenome assembly MDTF01 (sample SAMN05326649, study PRJNA326480) | marine metagenome | isolation source: seawater | place: Southern Ocean | collected 2011
ACCAGCGCGACCAGAGTAGGTATCCCCCAAAACGGGTACATGCACAACACCAAGAACCGGATCGCCATTTTCGATAAGAGCGATGTTGACAGTGAACTCGCCGTTTCGACTGATGAATTCTTTAGTGCCATCAAGAGGATCGACCAACCAATAGCGCGGCCACGTTCGCCGTGTTGCATAATCAATGCTTGTGGATTCTTCAGATAAGATTGGTATGTCAGGAAAGCTGGCTTGCAGTCTTGCGGTAATCAACGCGTCTGCTGCGCAATCCGCTTCGGTTAACGGAGAGTTATCGGCCTTGGTGATCACCTCCACGGGAGAATTGCCGTTATATACATTGAGAATTTCTTGTCCGGCGTCAGCAGCAATTTTCTCGATAACTAATGGGTCTATTGTTCTTGTAACTGTTGCTGTTCCCATTACTACTCCTGTGGGTACTCCTATAAATGCTCCGGAAGCTTTAACTAGCTTTGATAACTTTACTAAAGACTAATATTTTACTTTTATTGCCACTTAGTCAAGCTGTGGTATGTTGCATTACCCATCGTGAATTACCAAGCTTTTTGGAGAAATAAATGCCCCCCTGGTCCACCATTGACACCATCATGTTTGATATGGATGGAACCCTGCTAGATTTACATTTTGACAATTACTTCTGGCAATCCCTAGTCCCTCAAATGTACGCTAAAGAGCATGGGATATCTGAGGCCGATGCAAAAATCTTAGTAAAGTTTAAGAACGAGCAAGCTTTGGGCTCATTAGAATGGTACTGCCTTGATTACTGGGCAGACGAGCTGAAGATAAACATTGTCCAGCTCAAGAAAACCATAACCCATAAGATCAGCGTCAGACCCAACGTAGAGAAATTACTTACACAACTACGTGACTGCAAAAAACGCATATTGCTTATCACCAATGCCCACCCCAGCAGCTTAGAAATCAAAATGGCTCATACCGGAATAGACAGCTTCTTCCATGATTGCATTAGTTCGCATACATTGAACTTGGCAAAAGAGCACCATGGTTTCTGGGACAAGCTGCAGCATCACTTTCCCTATGATCCAGCAAAGACAATTTTATTTGATGATTCACTACCTGTCTTACGACAAGCCCAGCGCGAAGGGTTAAAGCACCTTTACGCAATTCAAAAGCCAGACAGTAAACGGCCCCCATTGCATGCTGAAGAATTTCCCCAAGTGATTGATTTCGAGCACATAATGCCCAACCCCCTGTCCGCCCACTAGGCCCCCGTTATGACGGAATCCTCGAGCTCAGAATCAACAACAACCCGCTTACGCATAGACAAGTGGCTATGGGCCGCTCGGTTTTTCAAAACTCGCGCTGTCGCCAAGCAGGCCATCGAAGGCGGAAAGATTCACTGTGATGGCAGCCGAGTCAAAGCCAGTAAGGAAATTGGCATAGGAACCATAATCCAACTTCGGCAAGGCCTCGATGAAAAAATAGTAGAGGTTCTAGTCCTCAGCGATAAACGCCGAGGCGCACCAGAGGCTCAATCTCTGTATCAAGAGACCCCTGCAAGCATTGTTGCCCGAGAAGCACTTGCACAGCAGCGTAAATCACAGCCCAATCAATGGGCATCTGAAGGAAAACCAAACAAAAAACAACGCCGGGACATTCACCGTTTTAAAACCAAAAATTAGCGCGTTTAAGCAATCTCAGAGTCTGTTCGCACTGGCACAGTATATTTGCCATAATGTCGCCTAGATCTATAAGTCCAGCGCCGTCTATGCAGTTGTAGTATGAGCACCGTAAGGATACAGAGCATTGGGGGCCAACTTGGTTAAGCAAACTACTGAATCACTGCAGTACTATCATTTACCAGAATTTGATCCTAGCTGGCGAGCAGTTAAACGAGGCCTAGAAAAGGAAAGTCTTCGAATTGGGCCTGATGGCAATATTTCAACTACCAGCCACCCACGGGCACTTGGCTCAGCCCTCACGAATCCATTTATCACCACAGATTTTTCTGAGTCCTTATTAGAATTCATCACTCCTGCCTATGCTGATATCAACGAGTGTTTGCAGGTGCTAGAAGATGTTCATCGTTTCTCTTTCCAAAATTTGGAGAATGATGAACTGCTGTGGGTGTCCAGTATGCCCTGCCCTCTTGACAGTGATGTGGAGATTCCCATTGCTCAGTTTGGTGACTCGAATATTGGCAGAATGAAAACCCTTTACCGCCATGGCCTAAGTAATCGCTATGGCAGTTTAATGCAGGTAATCGCGGGCTTACATTATAACTTTTCTATGCCAGAGTCCTTTTGGGCGCCCTATCAAAAAATCTGTGGCCATGAAGGTTCGATACAAGATTTTAGAACGGAAAAATACCTTCATTTAATTCGTAATTTTCACCGTTATTCGTGGCTGCTGATTTATCTCTTCGGTGCCTCTCCGGCGGCCTGTAAGTGCTTTGTGCAAGGTCGAGAACACGGCTTAGATGAGCTCGATTCTGGCAGCCTTTACCTCCCTGATGCCACTTGCCTGCGAATGGGAAAACTGGGTTACAAAAGCGAAGCGCAGAAGTCGCTTTTTGTTTGCTATAACGAACTTGATGCTTATGCCGAGTGCCTTGAAAAGGCAATGCATACACCTTATCCAGACTATGAAACTATTGGTCAAAAACGGGATGGCGAGTATCTACAGCTGAACACTAATCTGTTGCAGCTAGAGAATGAGTTCTACAGCACAATCAGACCAAAGCGCGTTGCGCAACCAGGCGAACGTCCATTGGATGCGTTAACTACCAAGGGAATCGAATACATTGAGGTACGCGCATTAGACCTAAATCCCTACCTGCCTCTGGGCATCGATGCAGAGCAAATTCGTTTTTTGGACAGCTTTTTGTTGCACTGCCTTTTAGACGAAAGCCCTGAATGTAATCAAACTGAATTTTTTGAAGTTGCCCAAAACATCGCCACCGTTGTTGAGCACGGAAGAAATCCTGACTTAGAATTAAGCTTGGAATCCAAGCCGCGCAAGCTTGTTGAATGGGCACATGAACTAATGGAGAACATTAGCTTCAGTTCCGCGCTGCTAGACGGAGAAGAATCGGACCTACATGAAAAAAGCCGTTTGACTCAAATTGCTAAGATAGACAATCCAGATTTAACGCCGTCTGGGATGATGATAAAAGAGATGAAGGAGAAGAATCTATCTTTTTTCACGTTTTCTATGAAGCAGGCTGGAATACATAAAAAGACCTTTAGCGAGGGCGGCCTAAGCCCTGAAACAACCGAGTTATTGAAAAGCACTGCAGCGATATCTATTGCTGACCAAATAGAAGTCGAAGCCGCTGACGAAGTAGACTTCGATGAGTTTTTAGCAGATTGGAATGGAAGCTAAAAGCTCTGCTCAGGGTATTTCTACGGCAGCTACTGCTGAACGATAAAATCGGTAAAGTAAAGTTCTTCAATATTTTGATTGCCTCCGTTTTCCAGTGTCGACATAACGCTTTTCACTTTCTGCAGAGCCTCTCGCCTTAATGACTCGCGGCCAACCGTCGATGTCAGGTTCTCTTCGGCTTGGGAGCTGAATAAAATTACCAAGGTATTTTGAATAGAGGGTAAGTGGTGCCAAACCATTTCCTCAGACTCAGCCACTACCTTGAGGGACACACGTGCTTTCAGATATTTAAGCCTAGCGCCCTCATCGTAATTGGTAACAAAACTTGGCGAGATATCCACATAGACACTGGCCGGCATATCCTGCGCTGCAGCAGGTCCAGCAAGGCTTAGGCAATACGCAACTGCGAGAGCTGTTACCCTGGAAATCACTTTTATAAGTTTCATGCGCTTAATCTATTTCCTCTAGTTGAATTCACTAGTTTAAGTGTAGCAGCAATATTTCTTCTCACAGCAGGGCTGATGTAGTGTAGAATGCGCCTTCGAAATCAATAGCTTGGAGCTCATCATGGCGCTGGCATTACCCGGTAATCGACTCATTAACGCAGGTATATTCTGCGTCTGCGTAATCACTATCGGTATAGTGCTTTATATGGAGCACGTGATGCTTCTTTCGCCCTGCGGGCTTTGCATAACACAGCGCGTCTTCGTAATATTGTGCGGCCTTGTCTGCCTTGTTTCGGCAATCCATAATCCCGACCCCTCGGGCCAAAGGCTTTACGCCTTTTTTGCGGCGTCTATGTGCGTGTTTGGCAGCTATTTTGCGGGCCGCCAGATTTGGCTACAGCATCTCCCTGAAGATCAAGTTCCAGCCTGCGGCCCTGGGCTCACCTATATTTATGACAATTTCCCATTCTTGGAAACACTCAACTTCCTGCTAAAAGGCGATGGCAACTGTGCGGAAGTCCAATTTCGTTTTCTAGGCCTTAGCATTGCTGAAATGTCGATGGTTGCCTTTGCTGTTTTGTTCTGCAGTCTCTTGTATACGGCCTTCCGCCAGCGTACAGCATAACCTCATTTGATCATGCCCCAAGCCATAGAATTTGGCTTGGATGAGTTGATTCCATCTTTTAGACGATTCACCTTGCGCAATTGTTGATTCCTTACCTATATTTAAGACAGTCGATATAAGTAGTATCTTTGCTTAGGCCTATCGAGAATTGTTAAGTGAATGGAATCAAATGCAGGGAGAAGATAATGCTAACTCGCAGTAAACGAACTAAGGAAGGTTGGTTACTGGTAGATGATATGGTCAAACGGTGGATGCAACAAAGAGTGCAGCTAACCCAAGACTTCGAAGGAATAGTCACCCCACTACAAAGCGAAGAGTCGGCTGACTCTCTGTCCACTCGGATAAACCGTTTTTGCCAAACCTTAATCGATTACGTGTCTGCTGGGCATTTCGAGGTGTATAACGAGCTTATCACCGAAGCCAAAGAATTTAATGATGGCAGTCTTGGGCTAGGCATCGACCTTTGCAAAGCTATTGAGAAATCTACCGATTTGGCCATTGAGTTTAATGACAAGTTTGAAACCGACCGCCATGACGCCGCGCTGTTAGCCCAACTTCCAAAACACCTCGTCGATCTGGGCAGCGTCCTCAACCTGCGCTTTGAACTAGAAGACAGACTTATCTCAGCTGTTCATAGCTGCCATAGATCTTTGGTGGCTTAATTGTTCACAGCAAAATGAAATTCCGTAGCATTAAGTGACTGAAAGGCGAGTATCTTGGCTAAGCTTATTTTAGTTCCTCTGATGTCACTGCTGTTCTTGGTTTTGCAGTCATGTTCGTTTACTGATGACCCTTCCGCTTTTTTTTCAACCAGCGTGCAAGGTATTTTTGGCGCAGCATACTCTTCAGACGGCCGTCACGTATTGGCAGGCTCTATTCAGCATGGCGGCAGCCTGTGGGATACAGAAAATGCCGAGCGTCTATTCAACTGGAATCATCAAGCGAATCTTACTTCACAAATAACCGCTATGGATTTTTCAGCAGAGGGTGATTTTGCGCTCACCTCAGACGGCCGTACTCTCGTGCTTTGGGATGTTAGTAGCGGTGAAGCTCTACGCTTTTTTAACACACCCAGCACAGTCTTGCATCTTGCCTTAAGTCCTTCTGCCCAAACAGCCTTATTGGGACTTGCCAATGGCAATGCCGTTTTATTTGATGTGCAACGCGGCGGGATCATTGAGGAGCTGGATCAGGGGCATCACATTTTAAGCATGGCTGTAAGCAACAACGGTGATTATGCACTTTTTGGTCTGGACAACGGCCAAGCCAAATTCTGGAATTTACGGTCTTTGAAGCTAATCAACGAAATCGAAACCCAAGGTAGAGTTCAAACTGTAGCACTATCTAATGACGGACTATTTGGACTTTTAACGGTACAGCATATTGATGCTGTGGTTTGGGATATGCGCGCTAATGCTTTGCACTCAAAACTTAATTACAGCAATCGATTCTTTCCCAGCTTCTCGAGCTTTGTGGTTGCAAAATTCTCCAGAGACGGCTCAAAAATACTAACCGGAAACACAACTGGCGCCGTTGAGCTTTGGTCCAGAGAAAATGGCAAACGAATCAAGCGCTGGATCACCCCTGTGGGTAGTACTTTTAAACCGCGGATATTTTCCGTAGTCGCAGTGGCGATCAACGATCAATTAAGACAGGTTTCGGCAATCGTATCAAACGGGACTTCTTACCGTTACCAGTTCTAATAAGTATCGCCGGTTATCCACCACGCCGCCATCGGAAATATTTTTCTAAGAGTGGAAAGTATTTTTCAGGCAATCTAGAACTACGCCAAGCATTTGCGGTAAATTTATTAGCCTCCAACGATGTAGGGTAAATATGGGTCACCGCAGATATCTTGCCTAAACCCATGTTATGAGTCATCGCAAACACAAACTCACCAATCATTTCGCCAGCGTGGTAGCCAACAATTGTCGCACCGAGTATTTTGTCTTTTCCTGGGACGGTTAGAACCTTAACAAAACCATGAGCCTCGCCATCGGCTAGGGCTCTGTCTAGGTGATCCATATCATAGCGGGTAACGTCATAAGGGATTTTTTGCTCGATGGCATCCTGCTCACTTAAGCCAACCCGGGCCACTTCGGGATCGGTAAACGTAGCCCAAGGAACAACTCGATAATTGGCCTTGGACCTCCAAAGCCCGCCTAACATAGCATTCAATGATGCAAACCACGCCTGATAAGAAGCCATATGCGTAAACTGATAAGGCCCAGCAACATCTCCGCATGCGTAGATGTTTGGATACACTGTTTGCATTGCATCGTTGACCTGAACGGTACCTTGGGGGGTTAATGGCATGTCTAAATTTTCAAGTCCAAACCCCTCAATATTCGGCTTGCGGCCAATGGCCAGCAGAACACAGTCAAATGCTACCCGCACAGTTTTGCCCCCGAGCTCAGCTTCCATCCAGTTTTCACCATCAATCTTTTCGAACTTAAGAAGCTTGTGATCAACTAGAACATCAATACCATCTTTCGCAAACTGCGCCATAACTGTTGCCGACACCTCGGCATCTTCACGAGGCATTATTCGCGGCGCCATATCCACTTGGGTCACCTTCGACCCCAAGTTATTAAATGCCTGTGCCAGCTCGCAGCCAATCGGGCCGCCGCCCACTACCAACAACCTCGGAGGCAGTTCCGTTAAACCCCATACGGTATCTGAATTCACATAATCAACAGACTCCAGCCCAGGAATTGGAGGAACTAATGGTCGGGCGCCAGATGCAAGAATGATCGATTTAGTATGAATAATTCTGCCATTTACTGTTACCGTATAAGGAGAATTAATCATCGCATCACCCATAATGCACTCCACCCCTAGAGACGTAAAGCGCTCAACAGAATCATGTGGCTCAATGGCTTTAATCACACTCTGAACCCTAGCCATAACAGCTTTAAAATTAATGGTGCCTGTAGCGTCATCAATTCCGTATTCCTTGGCACGGCGTAAATAGGCCATCATCCTGCCGCTTCGAATAAGGGACTTGCTTGGAACACAGCCTGTGTTTAGGCAGTCGCCCCCCATTTTTTGTTTTTCAATTAAAATGACCTTTGCCTTTGCACCTGCCGCAATAATTGCCGCAACTAGCCCGGCTGAACCTGCTCCTATAATGACGATATTGGCATCAAACTTCTTGGGCTTGGTAAATTTTTTCATGACTTGTTTCGCTGTATTAGACTTACAATAAATTTTGCTGCCAATGGAAATATACCCAGTAGCACAAATGACAAAATCACACTTGGACTGACCAGCCCTGACAATGACGTTATTTTGGCCAACTCTGACCCCGCGTTAACGTAAACTGCAGTACCCACTAGCATTCCTATCTGGCTAACAATATAAAAAGACCCAACACTTATTGGAGTCAAACCCATCAACAAATTGACCATGAAAAAAGGAAATAGCGGTACCATGCGAATGCTAAAAAGATAAAAATTACCATCCTTCTCAACACCCCGATTGATTGGCCCTAAATAGGGTCCGAATTTTGATTGCACCCAGTCTCTAAGCAGTAACCGGGACACTAAAAATGCTAATGTCGCCCCTATACTACTGGCGAATGAGACTATTAAAGTTCCCCAAAGCACACCAAATATAGCACCGCCTAAAAGCGTAACGATAACCGCGCCGGGAATAGACAGCGCTGTAATTACGATGTAGGCAGTAAAGTACAAAAGTGCGGTAAGCCCGAAATTTTCGGCTCTGAACTGCTGGATCTCACTCAATTGGGATTGGATAAAACTCAGGGTCAGGAACCGACCAAGATCAAAGAAAAAATACGATGCAATGACGAATATGATAATAATGACTAGAAGTATTTTTGTTTTATTCAACGTGATTCTCTTTTTGGTTGGCTATGCTTATTTAAAACCCATAGCATTGAATATGTCTATCGTTGTCTGGTGATTACTTCATTCTATGCAAAATACGCCATATACTAGATCCTGATTACTGGTTAATCCCCAACATCCAACACATGAGAGGGTATAAGCTGTGCCAAATTTTGACTTTAGCCGTGAGTTTCCCGTTAATCGTATGCGGCGCATGCGAAAAGACGATTTTAGCAGACGTTTAATGCGAGAGACTCGGTTGTCGGTAGATGACCTGATATTCCCCGTTTTTATTGTCGAAGGTCAAAAGCAGCGACAAGAAATCTCCTCAATGCCAGGAATGTTTAGGTTCAGTATCGATGAATTATTGCTGGAGGCTCAAGAACTAGTTGAACTAAAAATCCCCGCGATCGCTCTTTTCCCCGCGCCAGATGCCAGTGTCAAAAGTCTACTAGCCGAAGAAGCCTATAATCCCAATGGCTTGGTTCAAACCGCTGTACGTGAACTTAAAACGGCATTCCCGACGCTAGGGGTGATTACAGACGTCGCTTTGGACCCGTACACAACACACGGCCAAGACGGAATCATCGATGAGAGCGGCTATGTCCTCAACGAAGAAACTGTTGAGGTATTGGCGAAGCAAGCTCTATCTCATGCTGTAGCAGGCGCAGACATAGTTGCACCCTCTGACATGATGGACGGCAGAGTTGGCGCAATTCGCTATGTTTTGGAAGAGAACAACCAAATTTACACCCGCATTCTTGCTTATTCGGCTAAATACGCCTCTAGCTACTATGGCCCCTTCCGGGACGCGGTAGGTTCTAGTGGCAGCCTCGGCAGCGGGAACAAAGACAACTATCAGATGGATGTAGCCAACAGCAATGAAGCGCTGCAAGAGGTCGCTTTGGATCTAGCTGAAGGCGCTGACATGGTCATGGTTAAGCCCGGAATGCCTTATTTGGATATTGTTAAAAGGGTCAAAGACGAGTTTGGTGTGCCTACTTTTGTTTACCAAGTCAGCGGTGAATACGCGATGCATATGGCAGCCGCTCAAAATGGCTGGTTGGATGAGGATGCTGTCGCCATAGAGTCTCTGCTTTGCATAAAGCGGGCGGGAGCGGATGCTATTCTGACTTATTTCGCCAAGAAAGCGGCGCGGCTTTTAGCCGGATAAGAGTTTACTTGGTAGCCGGATAAGAATTTGCTTGGGCTGATGGCGGGTACCTTTTTTCTCGAAAAAGGATTGTCACGCGCTTAAATGTTTCGTAAATTGCCGCTTAAGATATACGCACCACTTGAATCCTACGTTTTAGGCCTTATCATAGAGTTCAACACCCAGATGTAATTGAGCCGCTAAGCCTTCTCCCTATAGAGAGCCTTTAGGGAGCTAAATCTCCTCTTTTGCATTTAACTCTTTCATTGAAATCATAGGAATTAGATTATGAGCGACAATATCGTTCACATTTCAGATAGCAGCTTTGATGCAGACGTCCTTCAAGCGGACGGACCTGTTCTAGTCGATTTTTGGGCCGAATGGTGTGGCCCTTGCAAGATGATTGCTCCTGTTTTAGTAGAGCTGGCCACTGAATATGAAGGCAAAGTAAAAATCTGTAAAATGGATGTAGATGCGAATACCGAAACCGCGCCAAAATTCAGTATTCGCGGGATTCCGACCCTAATTCTATTTAATAAGGGAGAAGTGGCTGGAACCAAGGTAGGCGCTTTATCCAAATCTCAGCTATCAGCTTTTATTGACAGCGTAATATAAATTGCGTTTAATGCGGTGTCGTTGACGTCCAAACGGCACCTCATGACGTGGTTTTTACTATTTTGCTCAGTTCCTCAGTAGTCCTTGAGTCCACTTCAGTGTTTATATTTGATTATAATCTTCACCTTGTGAGAGTTAGGCTAAGTTGTTTCGTAAGCGGCAGCCTAAATTAATTTTCTGGACAGGCTTAACTTGTGGGTCTATATTAAGATAAATGCAACAACAGTAACTCCGAATACCTCTGCTCAGCAACGTCATTACGCAAGCAGATATCGCATACCCTATTTAACTCAGCATAAATTAAAAGTCCGAATTGCCAAAATAGAGCATGCGTATTGCTAAAGTTAATATCAGAAGTACCGAAACTAGAAACACCAATAGTAGAACAATCGAGATTAGAAGCACCGAAAAAAGCAGCTTCGAAAAAATTCGGTCAACCAGTTAACTAAATCATCTAACCTATCTCCTAAACTACAAAACTGACCCCTAAACTACAAAACTGACTCTTTCTAAGCAAATACCTAAAACCCCAAACTAAAACCACCAACGTGTGATTAATGAGTTGCATCAACTCCTGTAGCTAAAATCATCCCCTAAATTAGATCAAGTTCACTTGATAAGAAGCAATTATGAATTTAACCGAACTAAAACAAAAGCCAATCGCAGAGCTAGTCACCACCGCACATGAAATGGGACTAGAAAACGTTTCTCGGACTCGCAAACAAGACATTATCTTTGCCATATTGAAGAAACACGCCAAAAACGGTGAAGATATTTTAAGCGATGGTGTTCTTGAGATTCTTCAAGATGGTTTTGGATTTCTTCGGTCAGCAGATTCCTCCTATCTAGCGGGCCCAGATGACATTTACGTCTCGCCTAGCCAGATTAGGCGCTTCAATCTCCGCACTGGAGATACGGTAGAGGGCAAGATACGGCCTCCTAAAGATGGCGAAAGATACTTCGCCCTTCTTAAAATCAGTGAGATTAACTTTTCCAAGCCCGAAAATTCCAAACACAAAATCCTCTTTGAAAACTTAACTCCACTTTTCCCTAACGAGCGCTTACCTCTTGAAGTTGGAAATGGCAGCACTGAGGATTTAAGTTCTCGAATAATCGACTTAACTGCACCAATAGGAAAAGGCCAACGAGGTCTTATTGTTTCACCTCCCAAAGCTGGTAAAACATTAATCCTCCAAAACATTGCACAGTCGATAACACGCAACAGCCCAAAGTGCCGCCTTATCGTTTTACTAATTGATGAGCGCCCAGAAGAAGTAACCGAAATGCAGCGCTCAGTGCGCGGTGAAGTTGTTGCCAGTACTTTTGATGAGCCACCTTCGCGCCATGTTCAAGTAGCTGAGATGGTCATTGAGAAAGCGAAGCGCCTAGTGGAACATAAAGAGGATGTAGTTATCCTTTTGGATTCGATTACTCGGCTTGCCCGCGCTTACAACACTATTATCCCTTCATCAGGCAAAGTACTAACAGGTGGTGTTGACGCCCATGCACTGGAGCGGCCAAAACGTTTCTTCGGTGCAGCTCGTAACTTGGAAGAAGGCGGAAGTCTTACCATTATTGCCACGGCTTTAGTTGATACCGGCTCTAAAATGGACGAAGTGATCTACGAGGAATTTAAGGGTACCGGCAACATGGAGTTGCATCTCGATCGCAAGCTTGCAGAGAAGCGCGTGTATCCCGCTATTAATGTCCGCCGCTCAGGTACCCGCCGGGAAGATTTGCTGACGTCAGAGGAAGAATTACAGCGAATGTGGATTTTGCGCAAATTGTTAAGTTCTATGGAAGATGTACAAGCCACAGAATTTATCATCGACAAACTGAAAGACACCAAAACTAACGAAGAGTTTTTTAATTCGATGAAACGAAAATAGTAAACCGGACTTGTCACCTCATCGTTCTTTAGCTTCACACCATAGGTAACTGGCTAAGAAAATGTCGTTTAAAGATCTTCGCGATTTTATCGCTATGTTAGAGAAAGAAGGCGAACTGAAAAGGATTTCGGCTGAAGTAGATCCTTATTTAGAAGTCACTGAAATCAGTGATCGCACTTTAAAAGCAGGTGGTCCCGCCTTACTTTTCGAAAACCTGAAGGGCTCTAAAATTCCCATGTTAGCCAACTTGTTTGGTAACACTAGGCGCATTGCGCTTGCCATGGGGCAACAAGATATTGAAGGCTTAAGAGATGTCGGCAAATTGCTCGCCTTTCTTAAAGAACCTGCGCCTCCTGAAGGCTGGAAAGACCTTTGGCAAAGCCTGCCAAGCTACAGAAGCGTCTTGAACATAGCCCCAAGTGTTAAAAAGTCAGCCAGCTGTCAGGAAGTGGTTATTGATGAAGCTGATGTAAATTTAGATTTTTTGCCCATCCAAACCTGCTGGCCAGAAGACGCAGGACCATTGGTTACTTGGCCACTAGTCATAACGCGTGGCCCCGAAAAGTCCCGGCAAAATCTTGGCATCTACCGGATGCAAAAGATTGCTAAAAACAAACTGATCATGCGCTGGCTTTCTCATCGTGGTGGCGCACTAGATTTCAGAGAATGGCAGATTAAACATCCGGGACAGCCTTTCCCGGTTTCCATAGCTATTGGAGCGGATCCAGCAACTATCCTCGCTACTGTTACCCCTGTACCTGATACTCTTTCCGAGTACGCGTTTGCAGGACTACTACGAGGCGGGAAAACTGAAGTCGTGAAATCCATGACCAATGATTTACAAGTCCCAGCGAGCGCGGAAATTGTCTTAGAGGGGGTTATAGAGGCCGGCGAAATGGCCGAAGAAGGGCCCTTTGGAGACCACACCGGATACTATAATGAAGTCGATAGCTTTCCCGTATTCACTATTAAGAAGATTACTCACCGTAAAGACCCCATTTACCATAGTACCTACACCGGCAGGCCGCCTGATGAGCCTGCAATGCTGGGCGTTGCGCTGAACGAAGTATTTGTTCCTCTTTTGCAAAAGCAATTCCCCGAAATTGTAGACTTCTATCTGCCGCCAGAAGGCTGTTCTTATCGTATGGCTATTGTAAGCATGAAGAAACAGTATCCTGGCCATGCTAAGCGCGTGATGATGGGTGTGTGGTCATTTCTACGACAGTTCATGTACACCAAATTTGTTGTGGTGGTGGATGACGATGTGAACATTCGGAAATGGGAAGACGTGATCTGGGCTATTACGACCCGCATGGACCCCGCACGCGACACTGTGCTTATTGAAAATACACCTATTGACTATTTGGACTTTGCATCGCCGGTTTCAGGCCTAGGATCGAAGATGGGTCTGGATGCCACCAATAAATGGAAAGGCGAATCCGATAGAGAATGGGGCACCACTATTGAGATGAGCCCGGAGGTGAAGCAGCGCATTGATTCAATGTGGGAAGAATTAGATATTATGTAGAGCTAACGTAGAAGGTGGAGGGGTTTTAGGTTGGATGAAGACAAATACAGTTCTACTTTAGCGCCAGATTACCTCGTAGCTCAAAGCGCTGATTCAAGGATTTTCGACATCCCCTAACCGAAGAAGCTCCTCCTAAGAAAGATCCCCAGAAGTGAACTCCGGCAAAGGAAGCTCTAGAAGACTCGACCCTATAAGATCACGATAATGTTGGAAACAATGCTCACTCTGAGTGTCGTCCCCTAAGTTTTTCAGCAACCGAGCAAGCTCACCGTAGGCTTCAGCGGACGGAGAAATACGGATGCTGGCCTGGTAATATTCTCGAGCCTTACCCCAAAGCTTATTTCTCATACAAATTCTACCTAGACTCAACAACAATGGAGAGTTGGCAGGTCTTGCCTTTAGCCAGTTTTCAGCGACTAACAGCTGGACTTGATTAGAATCATAATCCATTTCTGCAAACTTAATTATCAGGCAATTACTCCAGTTTTTAGAAAGAGCTGTTTCCAGGGCCTTGGCTGCATCAATTTTTGCACCGAGCTTTACTAGCAAATCGGTGTAATGTTTCACTATTTTTTCATCTTCACGATACTTAGCAGGGGATTTTTTCCACATTTTTCTGAGAAAATCGAGCTGAGTTGAATCAGCAGATCCATCGTCATCCGATTCAGACCTTGAATGCTCTATGACTCCGCCCAGCTGCTTCACGAAAACTCGCTTTCTAATTGTCTCAGCATCGACTGCATCAATGATCTTTCTTTTCTCTAGAACAGGAACCAAGTCATCTAACTTCTGCCATTCTTCGAGATTGATATAGACCTCCTTAAGTAGTCTAAATACCCCCTTCTCTTTCGAGCCGCTATTTTTAATCTGTTCGAGAATTGCGAGACACTGCTCCAATTGATTTGACTTAAATAGTAGCTGCGCTTTTACAAACTGTATTGTTGACCGCGAAGTAGGATATTCTTCCTCGGCATCTGTTAATGCTTTTTTCCACGCATCTCGATCCTCAAGCTCATGAGCCGCATAAGCTGCTGCTAAAAAATTCGCCACATTTGAGTCGGCTTGCTTAGCCCCTCTTATTAAAAGCCCATAAGCTAGCTGCCAATCACCGCGTGCAAACGCCAGTAAACCTTCGACGCTTTTGGTCCGCTGTCTGGACTTTCTATTCTCGCTGAAATTTTTACCAAAACTAACAAGGCGAAATGGGTTAAAAGCATAAAAAAGAATTAACAACAGGCGCAGTAAAAGAAAAATGATGCCAAAAGCAACCAAAAGTGCGAACAAGCTTGTCTCAAACGTTGTATTCCCAAAAGCCACCATAAGGTAGCCTGGGTCAGCGGGAAATCCAGTGGCAAGATTAAGCGCAAGCGCCAGTACAATTGCCAATAAACTAAATATGAAAAGCTTTATCATCGGATAAGTTAGCGCTCGGCGGAGGTTAGCTGACGAATTAACATTAAAGACTCGCTAATTTCAGGCAGCACGGGATTAATGTCGGTATTGCTGAGTAGTTGCAGTTCATCAGCAATAAGTCTCCCCGCAATTGAATCCATCACAGCATACCGCCCGAGCCAATCACTGCTTTTAGTCAGAATTTCTAGGTACACAGTTTGTTCTTTCATCAACAGCGCAAGCTGGCTTTGTTCTAACATCAGCTTGAGGTTTTGCTTAATAAACTCACCCTGCTCAGAAGCCAAGATCGTATTAGGTGTTTGATCCCACTGTCTCCAAACAAAAATTGAACTTAAAAATTCTAAGCTCAAAGTGAACATATCGCTTGAGGTAGGGTCAGGCTGGACTAAGCTTGAGTCGCTGTTATTACTATTTTCAAAGTTTTCCCGCATAGAACTTACGAGGTCAATATTGTCTACTTCTTGAATCAATGCGCCAATGCGTAGATACACTCCTTGACGATCAAAAACATCGAGACTTCTAAGGCTAGTTAAATCGCTGGCTATTGCCTGACGTACTGCAAAAACTCTATTACTGCCAGAACTTAACAATGCAGCATCTGCCGCCTCGATCATAGCAATAGCAGCGGAAACATCCGACTCTAACAGCAGTTTTTGGTTAGCAATACCCAAAAGGTAATCGGCTTCGAATAGCTTCCATTCAAAATCAGGTGAGCTGATAACGGATTGCTGCAATGATTCAACGAGACTAACTTTGTTATCAATATTTGCGATATTGACGATTTGATTTTCAATTTGAGCTCTTAACTCAGTGATAGCCGAATCATCTACAGCAAGCGGCTGCTGTAACTTGGAGGTTAGCTGCTGTACTTGCAGCTCAAAATTTTGCAGCTGACGCGACTGTTGTTCTTGAGACTGCTGAAGCCGTTGATTTTCGGAGCGAACAGCCGCAATTTCTCCCACCGAAAAACGCTGTTGATAGGCAAGAAACCCTAATGCCGCCAACAGCGCCAATCCTATGAAAGCAAGTAGAAAACTACTGAGGTTGCTGCTCTTCCCTCTGACTGTGGTTTTTGACCTTGGTTTCGCAGTGTTCTTATTGGAAATTTCTTCTAATATTTTTACTGTTTCTGGTTGCTCAGCCACTTAACCCTCCCCCTGCGGTTGACTCTCTAAAGTAGTGTCGGCTAATCGCAGCAAGGCTGCAATAAATGCTTCATTGCTTGCCCCGTCGCAGTTAACGACAGCAGTAAAACCATCAACTCTGGCTTGCTCTGCAACACGAGCAGAGGGAACTAACAAACTAAGGCCAGAAAAGTTTTTAAAATGCTCGCCCAAATTAGCTTTAAGTTGGTTCACGGTTTCAATGCTGTTGGCAGCAAAAATATTAACGTCAGCAGACAGCAACTCGTCGATGAAATCTTTCTCAGGATAGCTGCACCCTTGGCGAGTATAGACCTCGAAATAATCAACCATAGCCCCACGTTCTCTCAGTGCCGATGCCAATAATTCTCTGCCGCCAACTCCCCTGAAAATTGCTATTTTCAGTCCGTCTATATTTTGCAGCTGCGCCAGCTTGAGAATATCTTCGCTGGTTACCCCACTTGCCGATTGAATGACCTTACACGGCAACAGGTCAGCGACCGCTTTTGCCGTACTAGGGCCAATTGCGATGACCTGCAAGTTGACAGGAAACTGCGGCCAGTAATTTTCTATCCACTGACTGCCAAAACGGGCCGCGTTAGTGCTGACAAAAATAGCAATATCATATTCTGCGAAACTCATGATTTTGCTTTTAATCTGATTAATTTGTACTTCAGACCTTAACTCGTCAATCACCAGCATCGGTTTACTTAAAGTTTTCACCCCGTGACGATTCAGAGTGTCAATAAGTGGAAGCTGTTGTTGCTCCGGCCTAGTTACTAGAACGGTTTGTTTTTTTAACATCTCATGTGAAGAGCTTGAACTCATCGTTATAAACTACCATCTATTGAGCATTCAAGGCTTGATATTCAATTAATGAGACACCGATGCCAGAATCTCTGCGGCACCCTGTGCCAAAAGATTATCCGCAACATCGATGCCCAGTGATTCAGCTCGGCTGATATTCGCTGAGCCCTCATAGCGAAGAATTTCTGAGCCGTCCACCCTGCCCACTAACGCACGTAGCCAAAGAGTATCACCCTTGATTTCAGCGAAACTGGCAATCGGCACCTGGCATCCACCTTGAAGTCTAAAGTTGACTGCCCTTTCAGCAATTACCCGGCTCGCCGTCTCATCATGGTGTAAACCACGAATTAAATCTTGCGTGACGGAATCACCCACTCGACACTCGATACCAACAGCACCCTGCCCACCGGCCGGGAGACAGTCTCGGAAATTCAATTTTTCTCGTATACGCTCAGCCAACTCCAGTCTGATCAAACCTGCCGCCGCAAGAATGATGGCATCGTACCCGCCTGCATCTAATTTACCCAATCGAGTACCGACATTGCCCCGAAGATCTAAAACCGTTAGATCTGGTCGTAATTGTTTGAGTTGGCACTGCCTGCGTAAGCTAGACGTTCCGACTATAGCCCCCTCTGGCAAACCTGCAAAGGACTCATAGTGATTAGAAACGAAGGCATCAGAGGGGTCCTCGCGCTCGCAGATTACGGCTAACTCCAAACCTTCCGGAAATTCCATAGGCACGTCTTTCATGGAGTGGACCGCAATATCTGCTTCTCCTCTCAACAACGCGTGCTCGAGCTCTTTAACAAAAAGACCCTTGCCGCCGATTTTTGCTAGCGGCGAGTCGAGCATTCTGTCCCCTTTAGTTGTCATCGTCACTAGTTCGACAACTAGTCCCTTGTTGGCTTCCTCAAGGGCATCTTTGACGAAATTCGCCTGCCACAATGCTAAAGGGCTCTTTCGAGTCGCTATTTTAAGAGTTTTTTCAGACATGGAATAAAAGCAGCCTCTGATGAGTCTTGGTACTTGTCATTTTACGTCAAAAATCTGCTTTTGTCTGAAAGGGTTAGCCCCATGAGCCTAAATCCCCAATGCTTATTAACTGACTTTCTTCCTGCTATAATCATTTGTCCTAAAAGCCATGGGCTTTTTTCATCAGAACATTAGTTTAGGCATGTGAAATGACACAGCAAAACGGTAAGTCCACCGACAGAATGTGGGGCGGCAGATTTAGTGAAGCCACGGATGCTTTCGTCGAGAGGTTTACAGCCTCAATCGATTTTGACAAACGTCTTTATCGGCAAGATATTCAAGGCTCTATCGCCCACGCCTCAATGCTTGAGAAAGTTGGCGTTCTAAGCTTAGACGAGACCAATCAAATTAAGGATGGCCTCATAGAAATTCAATCTGAAATCGAAGCAGGTACTTTTAAATGGTCTGTTGCCCTTGAAGATATTCACATGAACATTGAAGCCGCGCTAACTCAGCGAATAGGAAGTGTTGGTAAAAAACTTCACACCGGAAGATCTCGTAACGATCAAGTAGCAACTGATATTAAGCTTTATGTCCGAGATGAAATTGATCAAATATTGCAGCTCATTAGGAAGCTTCAACAGGCATTAGTAGATTTGGCGGAACGCGAAAATTCTACCATCATGCCCGGATTTACACATTTACAAACGGCTCAGCCGATAAGCTTTGGTCATCACATGATGGCCTGGTTTGAAATGTTAGACAGAGATTACGGCCGTTTTTCCGATTGCCGAAAAAGGATGAATGTTTCTCCGCTGGGCGCTGCAGCTTTGGCCGGAACAACCTTTCCAATAGATCGTGATTATACAGCCCAGCTATTGGATTTCGACAGACCTACGAACAATTCATTGGATTCAGTAGGCGATCGGGATTTCGCTATTGAATTTTCGGCCTCCGGCAGTCTGCTTATGATTCACCTGTCCCGCTTCTCGGAAGAACTCGTACTTTGGACTTCCGCCCAGTTTGATTTTATTGAGCTGCCAGACCGATTTTGTACCGGCTCATCCATAATGCCGCAAAAAAAGAATCCGGATGTGCCAGAACTAGTGCGCGGAAAATCTGGTCGAGTTTTTGGCCATTTAAGCTCCCTGCTCATGCTAATGAAGTCACAGCCACTGGCGTATAACAAAGACAACCAAGAAGATAAAGAACCTCTATTTGATATCATCGACACACTGAAAGACTGCCTATTTGCCTATGGCGAAATGATGCCTGCGGTAATCTGCAAAAAGGAATCGATGGTTGCCGCGACGATGAAAGGGTATGCCACAGCGACAGATTTAGCTGACTACTTGGTCAAGAAAGGTTTACCATTTCGTGATGCTCATGAAGTTGTCGGCAAAGCTGTAGGGGTTGGAATTCAAAAAGGCCTCGACCTCTCCGAGCTTACACTGGCTCAATTGCAAGAGTTTTCAGAGCTTATACAAGAAGATGTTTTTAGTGTTCTCACTTTAGCCGGCTCACTTAATGCTCGGGACCATCACGGCGGGACAGCACCGAATCAAGTACTAAAAGCGGTTGCGGCGGCCAGGGAGAAATTGTCGCGGTCTTAACGTAGATTTAAAAAACCCTTACAGGCTTTTTAAAGACCTAATGAAGCGAAACGTTATTGGTCGGGCGAAGGTTGCAGTTTGATCTCGTAGCTCAGCAGCTGTTTGTCCCGCCTGGTAACCACGTTAACCGTGTCTCCTGGGTTCTTTTTCTCAAGAATGGTCGCGTAATCATCCTCATTAGCAATAGGCTGACCATCGATTTCGACTATCACGTCTCCCAGAATTATCCTTCCACGTTGATTGGGCTTTATCCCGCGCATGCCCAGTCGCGCAGGGTCGGTACCCTCCACAACATCCATCACGATAACCCCTTCGATTCCCCACATTCGCCGATAGTAATCAGGCTGAGGGATATTTCTGATACCAAGAACCGGAGTGAGTACTCGCCCATGCTCGATTAGCTGTGGCACCACATCTTTCACAGTATTAACTGGAATAGCGAATCCGATGCCCGAGCTGCCTCCGCTAGGACTGTAGATAGCCGTATTAACACCCACCAACTCACCAAGAGAGTTCAGTAAGGGGCCACCAGAATTACCAGGATTAATCGCGGCATCGGTTTGAATGACGTCGCGAATCTTACGGCGACTAACCGAGTCTATTTCACGCCCTAACGCACTGACTATGCCGACGGTCATTGTTGTGTCCAAGCCGAATGGATTACCAATAGCAATTACTTTTCTCCCCACCTCAAGCAGGGAAGAATCTCCAGGGATAATAGGAACCAAATCGGCGGCAGGCGCATCTATTTTAAGTACAGCAAGGTCTTTCCCCGCATCGACTCCTACCGGGCGGGCATCGTAAGTGGTGCCATCTTGCAAAGTCACTGACACTTTGTCGGCTTGCTGCACTACATGATAGTTAGTTACCACGTAGCCTTGTTTACTCCAGATAAATCCGGTGCCACTTCCCTGAGGGACTTCCTGAGGATTCAAGGACCTAAATGAACGCACTAATCTTGAGTTTGTGACGTTGACAACTGATGGGCTGGCTTGCTTAAAAACTGCGATGTTGTTTTCTTCATCGTTAGTTTTAAACGCTGCGTAGTCGGGAGCTTGAGCAATGGAAAGAAGAGGCAGAACTAACGCTGCCAAGCCTAATAGGGTTGAATATAGAGCTTTCATAGTTATGCCACCTTAGTCAGACTTTAAATATAAGAGCAAAACCTAAAGATTCAAGGTTTGATGCTGCTTTCCAATAAAGAAAAACAATGAAGGGTAACGATAAAATCAGGCCCAGCTAGATTCAAATATCCTGCGCTGCCGATTCCATTTCTGTTTCCAGTTCGAACCACTTGTCTTCTTTGTCATTAAGCGTCGTTTTCAGCCGCCCCTGATTCTGCAGCAACTTAGTCAGCATCGACTTATTAGATTCAATATAAAGTGATTCATCTGCCAGCGAGGATTCAATACTTTCCAGTTCTTTTTGAATCTTCTCTATTTCTTTCTCTATTTTTTTGGCTGCCTGCCGCAGCGGGGCCAGCTGGATGCGCTTGGCTGCTGCCTCTTGTCGCAGCTTTTTTTTATCAATCCCAGCACCTTCATCCAAATCAGCTGAATTGCCGCCAACGCTCAACTGAGCATATTCTTTAACCAACCATTTCTCATATTCGCCAAGATCACCTTCAAACTGAGTGAAATTGCCCTGATGAATAGAATAAAATTCATCGACAGTATTGGCTAGCAGGTGACGGTCATGGGAAACGATGACCAAGGCACCCTCGTATTCCTGCAAGGCAACCGTTAGCGCATGAACCATTTCTAGATCAAGGTGATTAGTGGGCTCATCCAAAAGCAACAGGTTAGGCCGCCCTGTAACCACCTTCGCTAGCGCCAGCCTGGCTTTCTCACCACCTGAAAAATTGCTGATCACCTCGTCGACCCTAACTCCTCGAAAATCAAAACCGCCCAAAATGTCTCTAGCGTCTTGCTCACTTAGGCTGGCGTCAACAGACCGGAGCTCTTGTAGCGGTGTTGCTTGCATATTAAGTTCATCAACTTGATGCTGTGCATAATATCCAATCTTCAATTTTTTTGCGGGAAGCATAGCCCCAGCGAGCTGGCGAAGCTGCCCCGACAGGACTTTCAGCATAGTTGATTTGCCGCTGCCATTAAAACCCAAAAGACCTATTCTTGAATCCGACAGCAAAGACCAGTCAACACCGCTTAGTAACGGCGTATCAAACCCAATCCCAAGATCTTCTACTTGCAGTAAAACAGAGGGCAAATAGTCCATTTTAAAAAACTCAAACCGAAACGGCGAGTCAACATGGGCGGGGGCGATATCCTGCATTTTGTTCAATTCTTTCAGCCGGCTTTGGGCTTGCTTTGCTTTAGTCGCCTTGGCACGAAAGCGCCTAACAAAGTCTTCAATCTCCGAACGGCGCTTTTGCTGCTTCTCATACATTGCTTGCTGCAGCGCCATTTTTTCTGCCCGAAGTTTTTCGTAAGCACTGTAGTTGCCTTTGTAACTTTCGAGCTTTTTATTATCAAAGCTCACAATGTGGCTGGTGACGGAGTCGAGAAATGTCCGGTCGTGAGAAATTAACAGTAACGTACCGTCGTAACGCCTTAGCCATTGCTCCAGCCAAACAGTTGCTTCTAAATCGAGATGGTTTGTTGGCTCATCCAACATAAGTAAATCGGAGGGACACATGAGTGCCGAGGCAAGATTTAGTCTCACTCGCCAACCACCGGAAAAACTGCCTACTTTATTAGGGAATTGAGAAGTCGAAAA
>MDTF01005686.1_pt1 | contig 22140 bp, 21 predicted proteins | sample 811191 | NCBI WGS metagenome assembly MDTF01 (sample SAMN05326649, study PRJNA326480) | marine metagenome | isolation source: seawater | place: Southern Ocean | collected 2011
CGGCGCTAACTTTTTCAACTACTGTTGCCCCTATCGTCCAGTGCGGATTGATACCAAATTTTGTGGATTGTAAAATTGATACACTTCAGATTGACGAAGACGCTATTGAAGGGAAAATTAATACTGATACCATTGCTATTATGGTTCCTAATCTTATCGGTAACCTGCCTGACTGGAGACGTATTAGAAAAATCGCTGATAAACACAACCTTGTGGTAATTGAGGATTCAGCAGACACCGTTGGCTATGAGATCGAAGGCGTTTTAGGCAACCCTTATACTGACGTTGTAACCACTAGTTTTTATGCTAGCCATATCATCACTGGCGCAGGCGTTGGGGGCATGACTTGTTTCAATGATACCATTCTTCGGGATAAAGCTCTCAGCTTGAGAGGTTGGGGGCGACGCTCAACACAGTACGGTGAAACTGAAGACACTTCTAGGCGTTTATCGGCCACTTTAGATGGAATGGATTATGATGATAAATATATCTTTGATGATTTAGGTTACAACTTTATTCCTAGTGAAATATCAGCAGCCTTTGCTTTAGTTCAGCTAGGTTATCTCGAGGAAAATATCCAAACTAGGTTAAGAAACTATTCAGCGTTAACTGATATGTTAAGAGCTCATAGTGATTCAATAAGACTATTCTCATCCACGAACACTGCGCGTACAAACTGGCTTGCTTTTCCCCTAGTTCTACGAGGTGCTTTAGCTGGGCGTCGAAAGGAACTTCAGCTTTATCTTGAAGATCATGGTATTCAGACTAGAACAATATTTACAGGCAACATATTACGACATCCTGCTGTTGCCAGTGAAGATGTAATCGGGCATGTTGACGAATTCCCCAATTCTGATGAAGTTATGAAGAACGGCATTTTACTAGGTTGTCACAGTAGACTGTCTCTTGAGCAAATCAACTTCATGGGTGACACTATAAGTTCTTTTATAGCCGATAGATAAGATTCACATCTGAGAGTTTTAATATGATTATGCTCTTTAGCTGCACTATTTATAACGTAAATTATATTTAATCGACCGCTCGCTATCTTTGCTCCCTTTTTCTTTATTGCATTCAGTTGGCAAATTTTAGAGATAAATTAAAGTAGTGTCTCGTCGGTGTACTTTTAGCTTTCAGTGAAAAGGAAGATCTGGATTTAATATTCTTTAGTCCTTTTCCATTTTAAACTATAAAAAGCAAAATTTTTTAAAGGTTAGATTCGAGGCTAACAATAAGGAGTGTATTTAATGAAAAAAGCCCTGATAACAGGCATCACAGGACAGGATGGATCATATCTAGCCGAGTTGTTACTTGAAAAAGGGTATGAGGTTCACGGTATAAAACGAAGAGCTTCTTCCTTCAATACCGCTCGAATTGATCATCTTTACCAAGATCATCATATACGAGATCGAAAATTGATTCTTCATTATGGTGATTTGTCAGATTCTGGATCAATTACTAAAGTTATTGCAGATGTTATGCCCGATGAAATCTACAATTTAGGTGCTCAGTCGCATGTTCATGTCTCTTTTGATCAGCCTGAGTATACTGCTGAAGTGAGTGGTCTTGGAGCACTAAGGATTTTAGATGCTATCCGGCAGCTAGGGTTGGAAAAAAAAACTAGGTATTATCAAGCTTCTACTTCGGAATTATATGGTCTAGTGCAAGAAATCCCACAGACTGAAAAAACACCTTTTTATCCTCGATCTCCTTATGCTGTAGCTAAATTATTTGCTTACTGGACAACGGTTAATTATCGCGAAAGCTATGGAATGTATGCTTGTAATGGGATTTTGTTCAATCACGAATCGCCTCGTAGAGGAGAGACGTTTGTTACTAGAAAAATAACTAGAGCTCTGTCAAAAATTGCCTTCGATTTAGAGGATTGTCTGTATTTGGGGAACCTTGATGCTCTGAGAGATTGGGGGCATGCAAAAGATTATGTTGAAGCTCAGTGGCTAATGCTCCAGCAGGACGAGCCAAAAGATCTAGTCATTGCAACAGGTCAACAAATATCTGTCCGTGATTTTGTCGAGGCCTGCTTGGAGTATCTGGGTATTTCGTTGAGATGGTCAGGAACAGGGATCGAAGAGAGTGGAATTGTGGAAGAAAATAATTCTGAATTTCTAGGTTTTAAACCTGGTAACGTCATTGTGAAAGTAAGCGAAAACTACTATCGTCCTGCAGAGGTGGAGACGTTGCTCGGAGACCCATCTCAGGCTCTTAAAGACCTCGGTTGGGCTGCAACGCAATCAATTGGCCAGCTTGTAGAAAGTATGTTAGTCAGCGACCTAAATGAGGCCAAGAAACTATCTATACTGGATCAGCATGATTATTTTTATGCGAAGGGATTTGAACTATAGACCTTCGGAATCGATAGTATTACAGATTAATGGATGGATTAAATTATGAATATTACAAATTGTAGAGTCTGTGGGTCTGGCAGTCTCGAGGATGTGATCGACCTAGGCATCCAGCCTTGGGGCAATGATATGGTCACTAAGGATAATGTCGGTCAAGAGAAAAAATATCCTTTGGTTTGTTGTTTTTGTCTTGATTGTTCAACTCTTCAGGTGAGATATACAGTGCCAAAAGAAATAATGTATGCGGACCATAGTTATCTGTCGGGCTCAAATAAAACTATGCCAGAGCACTTCCAAAAAATTGCTGATTATGTCGTTAATAAATATTGCATTTCCGATGATTCTTTGGCTGTTGATATCGGTAGTAATGACGGCACGCTACTTCGCAGTTATCAAAATAACAATTTTCGCGTTTTAGGCGTTGAGGCAAGTACTGAAATAGCAAAAATTGCCTGCCGTTCTGGTGTGCCAACTATTGCTGAATATTTCAATAGAACTATTGCAGAGGATATTGAAAGATCCCATGGCAAGGCGACGGTTATCTCAGCTGCTAATGTTTTTTATCATGTAGAGGAATTACATAGTGTAGTTGAGGGAGTGAAAGGTTTACTAGATGATTCTGGGATATTTGTTGTTCAAGCATCGTATTTACCTAATCTTATTAAGACTAAGGCATTTGATATTATGTACCATGAACATCTCTTATATTATCGAATGGAAAATCTACAAACGTTACTTTCATTACACGACTTGGAGGTCTTTGATTTTACTTTTGAGGATGTGCATGGTGGTTCGATTATCGTCTATGCGGGCCATAAAGGCGCACAGCCTGTCAGCTCGAAAGTTGCTGACCTAGTCAAAGAGGAAAGAGCAGATAATTATCATAAAATTGAATTGTACAAGGAGTTCAATAATGACATTCAAATACTGGGAGAAGAGGTCAAGACTTTCGTATCTGATTTAAAAAAGCAGGGGTCCTCAATAGCTGCCTATGGCGCTCCAGTTAAAGGCACTGTTATGTTGAACTATTGTGGAATTGATGGAAGCCTAATTGATTTTGCTGCCGAAGTGAATGAAATGAAGATTGGCAAGTATATTCCCGGTACAGGTATCGAGATAAAGAATGAAGCGGAATGCCTAGAGCCGGACTACTATTTTTTATTGTCTTGGAACTTCAAAGATTTTTTTCTTGAAAAACGCAAAGAAAATGGTGGAGTTAGTAAATTTATCATTCCAATACCTTACCCGCATATAGTGTAGCTATTTTAGTTGAAGATGCCGTTCCCCAAAACTGTACTTAACGATTCCGTGTGGTCATTAGCTAATAGCGTGGCCACAATATTAAAGCCGTTTGCTTTAGTCTATTTAATTAATAATTATCTTGGCACCGAAGCTTATGGTCAGATTGCGGTTTTTCTGTCTAGTATTACTTTAGTATCTCTATTTTCTTCGCTTGGTCTCGGTTTTAGTATGAGACGTCATCTATCGGGCGATGCGGATATCAATGAAAAGAAGAGACTCTTCTATTTACCCATAAATTTCCAGATAATTTTACTACTAGTCTACTTTTTGGTAGCTTACTATTACGTAAGTTTCGACACTTCGAAAATATCATTTACAGAACTGGGAATATATAGCTTTTATTATTTGTCCTATATACTTTTTCAATACTTTCTTGAATATCGGCGTTGGATATTAAATGCCAAAAAGTTCGTTACATTGTCAGCCATCTACGCCATTGTTTTTTTGAGTACTTTATTTGCAGCATTTCAATTTGATTTTGTGCAAAATGTTTATCAAATATTAATAGTAGATGCCTTAATTATGTTCGTCATATTTCTGTATCTATTTCGCACAGTATATAAAGAACTCGGCGTCTCTTTTGGTACTTTTGATAGAAAAGGATTTTTCAAAGAGTTCAAACTTGGTATGCCTTATGCTTTAGGAGGGCTTAGCGAAATCACAGTTGCTACTTCTGACCGATTCATGATTGTTTATTTTTTTGGTCTAGCTGAGGCTGGTCTGTATTCTTCAGGATATTTGTTTGGGTCCTTATCGCTAATTGTTGTTCGTTTGATAGGTCTCTTTACCCCGCAGTATATGTTTTTAGCTAGGGATTCCGGGGATCAGAGTGCCGTAAATAATTTGATAAATTATAGTTTTTTTGCTTTTTTTGCTATATCAATCCCTTATGTTTTTTTTCTCATTCTATTTGGATCGGAAATTTTAAGTTTAGTAAACATTAGTTCCGATCAAGCACTTTTCTCTATGATAGTGATTTCTATAGCGTCAATTTTATCAGGCAGCTATCTTATGTTAAGTACGGTGACGATAATGGAGAAGAAAACGGCTGTTCAAATGAAAATTATGCTGGCTTTCTCATTATTTAATGTTTTGGCTAATTATATGTTTATAAAGTTATTTAATTCATTTGCTGTGGCAAGTGTGGTCACCTTAGTGACTTACATCTTAATAGTTTCTGTATTCATTCGATATCTAAAAAACATATGGAGTTTTGATTTTCCCGCAAAACTCATCCTAATTCCTTTGCTTTTAGCATTAATATCTTACGGATGTGTCAGCGTATTTGAATTTATATATTCATCTCCCTCTTCCTCTGTTGGTTTTGTTGTGTTCGAAGTCATCTTGTTTTTAAGTTTATATTTATTAGGATTAGTAATCTTTCTTGTCTATTTGAAAATAATTCCGTCTAGAATGATATTTAGATTCAAATAGACTTTATTCAACAACGCTCTCTAGAATTAAAATGGTTCTGTTATGTACCCAGATATGGATCTTAAAAATACTGTAATTGTGGTCCAAGGACATAAATATACATTTTTTTCGAATGGTATATATTTATGCGCTGAGCTATTGGGCTATTATAATATTGTTTTGGTAGTGCCTCAGAGTTATAGCGTGGACGAGAGATTCTTGAAGATATGTGAACTAATGTCTTTCCATGAAGTCGTTTATTTTCCTTCAAATGCATACCTAACCCCGGATCAAAAAGACTCGTTCTATGGGGTGAATTTTGTAAAACAATTCTTTCATCAAAAGTCATATTCGGAAATTAGTAAGAGGTTAATACTTAAATATCGGCCCATAGCAATTCTTCAGCATGATTATATTCACGTGGAGAACATGTATTTTTTTTATTGGGCAAATCGTCTAATAGCGAATTGTAAAAAAATCACAGTGCTATCTACTGCACCGAGTAATGAGAGAACTTTAATTGGGTTTTCTCAGATGCGTCGCAAGCGAGCATTTAAGTTGGTTCGAGACAATAGGGTGTTAGGGTGTTTTTTGTTTTGGCTGTATACGTCATTTAAGTTAATGGAAAGCAGCGTTAGGAATATATTGATTCCCTTACTAGTCCTTAGGAATAAGAGCGATTTTGGACTGTCTAGTTTTGACAATATTGATATAAAACCTAAAAAATTACCTTTTGACTACTTTATGGTGTTTGAATACGCTGAAGAAGCATTCTATGGAAAGCTATTCGGAGATCGAGAAAGAGTCATTAGAATTTCAAGTCCGATTTCTAATGGTGCGAGGATCAATAGTCAAATTTTTCATATCAAAAGTGTCAAAGATATACTGATATTATTTAGTTTGACTGGCGTGACTGGGTTTGACTCAGGGCTACTTGATCGATGGTGTGAGCTATTTTTTACCCTCTCTGAGAAGTATATTGATACTAAAATTATCATCAAGTTCCATCCAAATCTTTCTTATAAATTGAGTCACAAATTTAAGACCTATATTACCTCGAAATGTAATTATGTATATGTTATTGACAGTCAGGTAAATGACATTCCAACTGAAGAATTTATCCTTAATAGTTGGTTAATTATTGGTGATTGCTCCTCGGTACTTCCTTGGGCACATTATACCGGGGAAAAGATTGTACTTAGTATGGATGTTGGCAATATTGCGAATTCAAGAGATATGGATTGCTACTCAGGGATTACTCTGTTCTCACGTGATGACGATTTTACAAAAATCGTTGAAAATATAAATCCATTGGAATTCGCGGAAAACCACGAATTATGCCTGCCCTCGTTGAGAGACTTTATTGTTTAATTGATGCTTGTATTTTATATTAATGAGACTCCAATACTATTAGAAAAGGTTTAAAATAATAATGAATAGTTTTTCAGGTAAAAAAATAATCATCGCTGGATCTGAAGGTTTTTTAGGTCAAATAATAGCTGAATCTTTTGACGAAAAAGGCGCCAATGTCGTTAAGTTGGATCTTAAGCTAGGACATGATTTTACCGATGAGATCGCTGTCAAAAAATTAATGACTCAGCACAAAGATTCGGATGTACTCATTACTCCTTTTGCAGTTAATCCATTACCTGGCGAGGCTTCATATGACATTTTTGATATGCCATTAAGCGTTATTGATAGTTATTTGAAAGTAAACTTATTAGCACTTTTTTCTGTTTGTAGAGAATTTGCAGCTAATTCTCCAAAGAATTCGTCAATCATTAATTTCAGCTCTACATATGGCGTTAGTTCTCCAAAGCATTTTATATACCCTGAAGGATTTATAAAGAATATAGGCTATACGATCTCTAAGGCAGGCGTAATTGGAATGTCAAAATATTTAGCTACTTACCTAGCTCCTGACATTAGAGTAAATACAATTGTGCCCGGAGGTGTGCGAGCTGATTTCGATCCTAAATTCATCCGAAATTATAGTCAAATGACGCCGATGAAGAGGATGATGGAGAAAAATGAAATACTCGGTGCAATACATTATCTCGCGTCAGAAAGTGCGTCCTATACTACCGGATCCGAGCTGACTGTAGATGGGGGGTGGGGAGCATGGTAATTACTTCTTTTGTATCTGCAAGAGTTGGATCATCAAGGCTGCCAAAGAAATGCTTGTTACCATTTGGTGAGGGAAATGTTCTTCAGCATGGCATTCGACGAGCTAAAATTAATGGGTTAAATCCAATCGTTTGTACGCCGTCATCGCACGAAAATAATGTCATAGAAGAAATAGCTCTTTCTGAGGGAGTTAGATGTTTTCGAGGACATGACGATGATCGACTTCGACGATGGCGTGATTGCGCGCGAGAATTTAATATAACTGCTTTTCATACAGTTGATTTAGATGATCCATTTTTTGATCCTGAGATGATGAAGGCTAGTTTTGAACTAATGTTGAAAGATGATCTTGATTTTGTTGAGCCTACTTCTTTGTCATCTAATGGGAATGCTAGTGTGGGATACTCCATTAGGACAAGCATCGTAGAAAGTGCTTGTCAGCTTTATTCTGTAGGTGTTAACACTGAATTGTTATGGAATTACCTTAAAAAGGTTAATGGATATCGTTCAATAGTCCTCCCTCAAAGTGATTGTTTTTCTAGTATAGAGGCTCGGCTTACATTAGATTATGAGGAAGATTACTGGCTGCTCAGTACGTTATGTAGAATCTTAGGTAATGACGCATCTAGAAGTGATATAGATCGTGTCCTTATAGATAATCCAGCACTAAAGAGTATTAACTGGTTTAGAAATGATGAATGGAAAGGAAATCAAAATTCGCCAAGTTTATGATTTAACAAGCTACTTTATATACCAGAATGTAATTTGTATCCCATATTAAATAGAAGAGGAAGTGAATGTGAAATTTATAGCCGAGATCGGCGTCAATCATCTTGGCTCTGAAGAGCTAGCTGTTGGCTATTGCGTTTTGATGGCTAATACCAGCGTTGATGGGGTCACTCTACAAATAAGAGAGGATAGTTTTTATGATGGATCTAGCCCTTGGAAAAGCGCCTTAAGTAAAGAATGTTATTTCGAATGCGCAAAAATAATTAAGGCTTCAGGGAAATCATTCGGCATAGCCACCTCTGACCTAATGGTGGCGCAACGGAATGTTGATCTAAGCCCCGATTTTTGGAAAGTCTTAAGCTGGGGAATAAAAGATATTCCATTAATCCGGTTCTTGGTAGACACACTTGCACCTGTTTATGTATCGACTGGCATTTCGGATATATATGAAATAAAGTCTGTTGCTGATATTTTTGGTCAAAAAGTTGGATTCATACACACTCAACTTTCGACTGAGATTGAAGATGTTAACCTGGCAGCGATTCTTGCGATTAGAGATGCTACGGATTGTGATGTTTCATTTGGCTTGCACTGTGATAACTTCGATGTCATCAATGTTGCTATCCCTTATAAGCCACATGCGATATTTTTTTATGTCAAGGAAAAAGAAATGCATGAATATCCCGATGGCTCATATGCGATATTAGTTTCTGATATTGATGGGATAATTCGTAATTCAGAAACGCTAGGTAAAGCTGTCGGGGATGGTGTTAAGCATACATTTGTCCCAAAAACATTAAGTGATAGCGATAAGCCTGAGTCACTAAAATAGATTTCAAGCTACTCAACAACTTTAGGAATTAATTAAATGAATGATGTTAAAAAGAAAGCACTTGTATTGGCTGGCTCTAGAGGTATCGGTAAAGCTATAGCTACTGCTCTTGAGGAAACTGGCTTTTTAGATGTAGATGCTTTGTCAAGCCAGCAACTCGATACCTCCGATTTAGATGCCTGCATGAATTTATGTAACCATTATAAAAGTGTTGATGTTCTAGTGTTAAATACCGGAGGGCCACCCGCCAAAAATTTTGCCGATATTTCTTTGGATGATTGGAATAAATACCATAACCAACTTTTTCTTGGGTTCGCGTTAATTCTACAAAATATAAAGATTAATGATGGCGGGTTTGTCTTTCTTATTTCGTCTTACAATATTAAAGAGCCCGATGTAAAACTCGTTTTGTCTAATACTTATCGAATCGCATCCGCTAGTCTTTTGAAATCTTTGGCGCCTTCTTTTGCTGAGAGAGAAGTTTCATGTCTAAATATAGCACCTGGGCCGATGGATACTGATCGGTTTAATGAGCTAAATTCAGATCCCATAGCCGTTGGGAAAAGTTTCCCAATGAAAAGAGTAGGGAGACCGAAAGAAATAGGTGATTTTGTCGCTGCAATTGTCTCTAAAGATATTAAATATTTGTCAGGAGTTACCATCAATTTTGATGGTGCTATCTCTAAGGGAGTCGTGTAATGCTTGATTGGTTATTTAAAAAAAGTCACAAAGACATTATTGATCCGAGAAATGACCCATTTGGAAAATATAATGGGAATGAAATCGTGTATGTCTCTCAGGCACTGGATACTGGCAGTCGCTCTAGTCGAAAGCCCTTTACACTGCAGTTAGAGACTGCATTTAAAGAAAAATTTGGAATGAAGTATGCAATTACTGAGAATTCTGGCACATCGACGCTGCACACGTGCCTTGCGGCGGCAGGTGTTGGCGCAGGAGATGAGGTGATTTGTCCAGCACAAACAGTCGTGATGACCGCGACAACAATTTTACATCAAAATGCGATACCTGTTTTTGCAGATATAGATCCGGAGACTTTAAACATTGATCCAAAAGATATTGAGCGCAAGATTACACCAAAAACTAAAGCTATCTATGCAGTCCATATGCACGGATTGCCAGCTGATATGGATGCGATCATGGCTTTGGCTGAAAAGCATAATTTAGTTGTTATTGAGGATGCTGCGCAATGTGTCCTTGGTGTCTACAAGGGCCGTTTGGCAGGTTCAATAGGTCATATGTCTAGTTTTAGTTTCGAAAACAAGAAACATCTATCTGCTGGAGAGGGAGGAATAGTCCTAACTAACAACGAAAAGTTTGGGACGATAGTTAGAAAAACTGCTTTTAATGGTTATAAGATCTTATCTGCTGGTCAAGAGCTACGACAAATGTTGCCATCAGAATTTCAAGATCCACACTACAAGAGGCATGATACTTTAGGTTGGAATTATCGCATGAACGAAGTGACAGCTGCTGTTGCATTAGCTCAAGTTGAAAAGATGGATTTCCTAGTTGGTCGAAGGCAAAAAGTAGCGGAGTTTTTTTATGATGCTATAGATGGATGTGAATGGCTGAGACCTCAACTTGTTCCCGAGGGTTATGTAAGCGCTTACTGGTCCTTTTGCGTTTTGTATGAGGGAGAAGGCGTAACAGGCCTTTCATGGAAAGATTTTTATAACAAGCTAAAGGAAGCTGGGGGTGATGGATTTTATGGTGGTCTTTCGGTTGTCTATGAAGAACTAGTTATTAAAAATCTGGAATTTGTAAAATCCGGCTATTTCCCATCTTCAGGACCATGTGAATACTCGAACTCATTTAAATGGGAAAAGGGTTTATGTCCTGTTGCCGAAGAGGTTCAACCCAAAATGATGCAATTTAAGACTAACTATAGAAATCTGGATGATGCGAAAGATCAGGCGCTCATTCTCAAAAAACTAATTAGGTCCCTAGCATAGGGAATCCAATTTTCTTAAAGTAATGGGGGCAAAGCCGCGATCAAGGGCTATGTATGCATTGCAAAATTTCTGGTTTAAAGCTGACTGTAGCGTCTTGGTATCAAGATGTGTGCCTAAAATTAATGCTAATTATCAGCTTTAATTTTCAGTATGAGGGATATTCTCACATGAAATCAGTAAAATGTGAGCCATTAATCATAGCTATATAGCTACCGTTACATGGGATTGTATGAAAAATATAGCAATATTAGAAATATATAGCCATCACGTATTTGTTCATACTTTAGCTTCCTCACTTTTAGTAGCTGGAAACCAAGTTACTGTTTATGTCTCTGCGAGAATTTTCAAAGATCTCGAACCAATGTTTTTGCTTGATGACGTCAAACCAAAATTTTGTGTTTCGAATGAGACCGAAAGTGATTTCCATTTTCTAAGGAGAATAAAATCGCGCATTGACCAAAATTATGATCTGCTATTCATTAATTCTATTCAAGGCTACAGAATTATTTATTTCTACTTGTTTAGTTTTGATTTAACCACTCTCGCTGCAGCTGGTCGCATATCTGAATTTTTCGGATCTAGTTATAGGCTTCACGGCTTTATAAGTTTACGACAATTTCTACATCATAATTATACAAAATTTTTACTGCCAAAAGTGTTGAGACGGCTAGATGGTTTAATAGTACATACCGAAAAAGCTAAGACCCTGGCTCTAAGTGGAGAATATTCCAAGCCAATTCACTGTATGCCTTTCTCTCTTCACAATAAAAATATTATCAATACTAGATCAATGTCTAAGTCACAGAATATCAATTTCCTCATCACTGGCTCGATAACAGCTCGCTCTAGAGATTATTTTGGGATTCTTGAGGTCTTTGAAAATATATGGAAAGGCGGTACAAAAAATATAGAGCTAACAGTTTTAAGTAGTCCCAGCTCCGAATATGGATATAAAGTATATGAAGAAATGCAGAGGCTCGGTGCAAAGAAATATCCAATTAAGTATTTTTCTGGATGGATTCCAGAGGAAGAGTTTGTATCTTATTCATCGAAGGCAGATTTCTTAATCGCCCCCATTCTTCAGGAATACTATGGTGCAGGCGAGATTACTAGTGTAGAGGTGGAATCTATTCGAATGGGAATCCCCGCATTTTATCCTGACTGGTATTTTGTTGACCAAGGCAGGCAAGATAGCTGTACCTCATTTAGTTCATACTTACATTTACAAGGAATGATACTGGAGCTCTCTGCCAATATTTCTGCGGTTGAACCTGCGCGGCTTCGTGCGCTTAAGAATGCTGAGACTTATAGTGTGAAGCAGGTTGCAAAGAAACTAAGTAAATTTTTAACTCGAGTTGAATTTGACTCTAATAACACCGGCGATAAGAGGATTTTTGATGATTGATGCCCAAATTTTGGTTTTGGGAAGTGAGGGAGCAATTGGAACTCATTTAGTTAGAATGTTGCATGATTTTATGCCCTTGACCAGTGTTGTAAGAGTTAGTAGATCTGCTGTCCTTGACAATCAAGAGTCGGGTTTTGATACAGTGATGGTGGGGGATCTCCTAGACAGTCATTTTGTGGAATCTATTTTTAATAAACACAAAATCCAAGTAGTCATTTTCTGTGCAGCGAAGTGGAATGGATTAAATCAAGATCCTACAGTACTAGATGTTAATATTACGATGTTCAATAACGTTTTGTCTGCGATGACTGAATCGGTCAGTAATTTTATCTATTTGTCATCATCTGCAGTCTATGAGGAGCTTCAAATAAGTGACTCACAGGAAATTGGTGTATTACCTTTTTCAACTTACGGTAAATCAAAGCTAATTAGTGAAATTCTGCTAATGAACAAAGCTAAAATAGAGAATATTTCGACTATTATTTATAGGCCATTTCATGTTGTTTCTCCGATTGAGGAATATCTTCCTGGACGATCACATATTACTACCGATTTTGTGCATCGCTATATTGAGCTAGATTCTGATTTCGATTGGGACTCTTTGCCTGATGATGTTTTTATTCCATTTTATTGGGTTGATGATCTATGCAAAATTATCGTTGAAAATATTTTTGACCAGGAATCTTATGGAAAAACCTTTAATATTGGAGCCTCAAGTTCATACTCGATTATAGATCTGGCTAAATGCGTTGCTGTTGTTGCAAGTAAATATGGTTTATCGTCAAGAAGAGCCCCCCTGTTGGAGGGGGAATTAGTACCAATTCAAAATGGAATGATAACTCAATTACATACCACCAGATCTAAAGGTCGGGACAGGGATCTTATAGAAATTGTTGATAAATTTATTACTGAGAAGTACGGATTAGATTATGAGTGTTAAAGTTTCACCAATAGAGGGTTTTAAAGATCATCGTGCGGACCGTTTTTTTGATTTGTATCCACATATTGATGGTCAAATAACAGTTTCAATAGTTGAGCCAAACCAATTTAGCGGTTGGCATAGTCACGCCTTGCAATATGATATTTTTTTTGTGGCGTCCGGTACGTTAAAGATCGGAACAATATCACCGAAGGGTGAGGTTAGCGAAATCATTTTGAATTCTGAAAATCCAGAGAATATTTTAATTCCTACCGGATATTGGCATTGTTATAAATCAGGGGATAGTAAGGCCACATTAGTATATTACTTGAGTCAGAAGCATAATGAAGATGATGAATTTCGTGCTACGGAAGAAGAAATTTTTTCTAAATATGGTTACAGAATATAGGACCAAGAATTATGAATGTGGCACCTTTCTTTTCGATTTTGATTCCTGCATATAATAGGCCTGTAGAACTGAAAAGGTGTATTGATTCGGTCTTGAAGTCATCTTTCTCTGATTTTGAGATCGTTGTTTCTGACGATAATTCTCCTAGACAGACTGAGATTGCTGATATTTTAGTTTCATTTGACTCATTGGCTAATATAAAGTTTTATATGCAGCCTTCTAATTTAAAAGAACCTAACAATAAAAACTTTCTGGTCACTAAGGCCACAGGGAAATACAATATAGTTTTGGGAGATGATGATACTCTCTGTGAAGATACTTTATCCTTCCTTCACGAGTATATTCTGGTTAATCCTGGCAGAGATATTTATGGGTTCGGTTATCAGATCGTTGATGAAGTTGGCACTCCTCTTACTGCTCATGTCGCTTCCGAAACTATAATAATAGAGGATATTAGTTCTAGACTTTTAGTGTTAGAGGCTGGGTTACTGCCGATGGCATTATTTCATCCTGCTACTTTTTGTTGCAAATCAGGCTTAGAGTTGGACTTACCGTACAGAAACGATGTTGGTATTGGAGAAGACCTGTGCTTTTTACTTCAAGCAATTATCAATAATTACTCTCTAGCAATAATTCCTAAAGTTCTATTTAATTGGAGAAAGGTTCAAGATATTAATTCCGTGTCTCAGGGTAATCAATCCGCCGAGTTTATGGCTAGTTTCCAATCTAAATATTTAATCTATAATCTTCTTACCTCTGCGGCTATACACGATACTAGTATTAGTGAGTACATCTCAACTGTTCGTTTTCGTTTTAATTTTTTATATGTTGAACTACTCCGCTTTCCCAATATTAAGTATTTAGACTTTAAGCAGTTCATGAATAAAGAAATTCTTGATGAGTTTCTGGTCGTAAAGTCTTCGTTCTACTGGAGGCTAAATTTGTTTCTTATTAAGCCAGTAAGACTTTTCGATTTAGTTCGATTAGTCGGCTTATTTCAAGCTTTGAAAATCATAAGCAAGCGTTATCTCCTTTCAGAGAGGCTCAAGTTTAATGATCAGTGATTTAAAATATAGCTTTAGTCAACTAAGTATTTCTAGGTCTCTGCATTTTATCTTGCAATTGACTATGGTTTGCTTCGGTTTAGTTTCACTTAGCTTTAATGTGTCAGGGCTTCGCCTTCATTTGTATGTAGGAGTATCATTTTTTTTTATTTTAGGTGTGTTCTTCTATTTCTTAAAAGTCAAAGCTCTGAGAAGGTCCTCGATCTCTAAAATCGAATCCATATTAGCTTTAATTGCAATTTTATTCATAGTGGATTTTTTATCATTTTTTGGTGCTATTTCTACTGAAAATTCTTTAATTTTGACACAATTCACTAAAGGCCTTTTTCAATCGTTTTTTGTTACTTTGTTCTTGATATGTTTCTTAATTTTCAATGCGGTAAATCAGTTTAAATATGCAGAAAATTACTTATTTATATTGTGCAGTATGGTTTTTCTCTCATGTATTTATCAGGTTATGTATATAGTATTCTTGTTAAATTATGGTATTAACATTGATGATCTTGTGTGGCCAATTTTAAGTTTTGGGTCATATGTTCCACCCGAAACGTTAGGACAGATAGGTGGGAAGGCACTAGGTTTTGAGTTTGTTCGTCATGGAGGATTTGCTATAAATCCGAACTTGCTCGTTACTCAGTTAATTTGTGTAATACCTGTGGTTCTACTGTTAACAATTTGGGACTCTAGGAAACTGGTTTTTTTACTAGTTATTTTCGTTATTTGTATGCTACTGACGCTTAGTCGAAGTGCTTTTCTTGCTTTAGCCATGATTAGTATTCTCATACCAATAGTCAATTGGCGGCTTTTTTCACGCTATTTTTATCGCATATTGCTTTTTTTATTCGTGGCGATCTGTACTGTTTTTATAATAGATAATTCTTTTGACAAAGGCTTCATTTCTGGTATGTTCGAGCTAAGCATGTTGCGGTCATCTGGCGAGAGTTACTTTGATACGTCGAGGTATCATCTGCTGTTAGCGGGGATCGATATGTTCTCGAGTTCTCCAGTCTTAGGCTCTGGACTCGATTCTTCTCCAGTTTTACTTCTTGATTATCCCATTACCTCTGTGACCGGCCCAAGTCTTCATAATTACTGGATTCAGTTATTTGTAGAGATTGGAGTGCTGGGAATCTTCAGAGTTTTATTTTATGGATATATGATTTTTGAATGTTACAAAATTAACAATATTTATAGTAAAGCTATGATAGTAACTATATTCTGCTTGCTTATAAATGGAATGACCAACAACGCCTTAGCTCATCCATTCATGCAGCTATTTATAATGTGTCTTTATTGTTGCGCCTTGCGAAAAAAACTGAAAAATTCTGAGATTCGTATTTGAGATTTGCAATTCTTTCATTTGCTGATTTCCGATCATAGGAAAATATATGAAATTAGGATTTATTCTGGATTCTGACTATCTACCTCCAGATTTAGAAGCTCTAGTTAACGCTTCAAACTATTCAAATCACTTTAGTATTGATTTGATTATTTCCTATGCGGTTTTTGATACTAGAAATGAAAGTTTTCTTCAAAAGGCAATTAGGAATATCAGAAATATAGGCTTTGTAATGATTCTCCGGCGCTTAGGGTTTAATTTGATTTACGGCTTCGAATCAAGGATGACAGATGTAAATGAACTACCAAAGCCAGCGCGGCACATTAATGATTGCAATATTCCAATATTGAGAGTTAAGCCAATTTTCTCGAAATCTAAATTTATCGTAAGAGTAGATGATCAAGATCAGGAAATAATAAAAACGAAGAATTTAGATTTGCTAATACGCGGAGGCCGTCATATTCTCCGTGGAGGGATTTTGGATGTCTGTACTTTTGGGGTCGTTGGTATTCATCATGGAGATAATGAAAAGTTTAGAGGTCTTCCTTCTGGATTTTGGGAGGTCTATTGTGGAATACGGCATACTGGATACATTTTCCAAAGGCTATGCCATGAGCTGGATGATGGAATTGTCTTTTTTAAAGGACAATTCCTGACTAGGTCAACGGCATTTTCTAATACAGACTATCTGCATAAAACAGCTCGATTGGCTTTTCTGGAATTTATTGAGGAGGTCAGCAGATCTAAAAAATTTCCGGATACCATACAGCGTGAGGGGGAATTAGTTCCTTTGTATACTGTACCAACATTGCTGCAGCTATCGATCTACATAAAGAGAGTGCACTTTTCATGAGTGTGAAATTCATCAGGGTCAATCCATTCTTAATAAAAACTTGTATATTAATAAAGAAAAAGTCAGATATTGGTTCTCATTTAATTTAATTCTCATACTGAATCTAGTTTTTTGTTACTTAGGGACGGTGTACTGTGTCTTAAAGATGGCCAGTTCGTAGAAAATTTTGTTTCAAACTTGAATCTTAGGTGAAAAATTAGGTATAAAAGGAGTCAGAATTGTATTTAGTTACGGTAATTATCCCTTGTTTTAATGAAAAGCTATTTATTGAGCAAGCTTTGGCCTCTGCATTATCAACTCAAAATAATTCTTTTGAAGTTGAGGTTTTAGTTGTCGATGGACTTAGTACTGATGGGACACGAGAGATTGTAGCTAAAATGGTAACAAAGGATAGCCGGATTAGACTAATCGACAATCCTAATCGGGTGGTCCCGTACGCTATGAATATTGGTATAAAAACAGCATCTGGAGATTTAATTGTTAGGCTTGATGCGCATGCGATCTACCCCAAAGGATATATTGATGAGCTTGTAAAATCTTCTTTACGTTACAAAGTTGACAATATAGGTGGTGTCTGGGATGTACATGCTCCAACAAATGATTTACAGGCAAAAGTTAATGCCATCGTAAGTGTTCATCGACTGGGGATAGGAAATGCAGCATACAGAACTGGTGTCGATAGGCCTACAGAGGTTGATACTGTTCCATTTGGCTGTTTTCCAAGAAGTTTGTTTGACCGCATTGGCTTATTTGATACTGACATGGTTAGGAATCAGGATGATGAGCTGAATGCGCGTATCTTAAGAGCAGGAGGAAAAATTCTGTTGTTGCCTAATTTGGTCATTAAATACTACTGCAGAGCTAACCTAGTCGATTTTTTACGAATGTTTTTTCAGTACGCTCAATTTAAGCCTCTCGGAAATATCAAAGTGGGTAAAGTTAGCACCTTGCGCCAGCTGGCGCCGCCGATTTTTGTTCTAGGTTTGACTATAGTATGGTCTTTATTTTTTTTCGGGTTACTCGATCTGATTTTACCCGCGATTCTAACTCTTTCTTATTTAGGTATAATTTCCGTTGTCGCCACTAGGGTGGCCTTGCAAAATAGGTTAGGAATTAAAGGACTTTTACTCCTATCACTAACTTTTACGGCAGTTCATTTTTCATATGGGATTGGTTATTTTAAAGGTATTTATGATTTCATCATTTGTAAAAAACATAAATTGGGAACGATAAATATAGCGTCTTCGCGCTAAAGTCAAATAGTGTATAGGGTACTTATAATGGAAGCTAACACGCAGAATAAACAGGAATTAGATCGGTTAACTCAGGCTTACAGTACTAGAAAAAATGATTTGTATTCATTTCTTAATCCAGAGGTTTACTTTAGTAGGCTTGATCTCAATTGGAAAATAATAAAGTTTCTAAAGAAAAAATTTTTTAGTGTGTCTACAGGTTCTTTCTCAGACTTAAAAATGGCTGAGATCGGCTGTGGATCAGGTACTAATTTACTCGACTTTTTACAAATGGGATTTTCGCCGCAGAATATTACAGGTATTGAATATCTTCATGATCGTGTTTTGGCTGCGCGATTAGCTTTGCCTAGTGAAATTGTAATAATAGAGGGTGATGCCACTTATGCAGAAGTTGAAAAATGTTCTAATGATTTGATTTATATTTCATTAGTATTTTCTTCCTTGTTGGATGATAGCGTCCAAGACGCCTTGGCGGCTAAAGCTTGGGAAGTATTACGTCCGGGAGGAGTGATTGTTTGGTATGATTTTGTGTTCGATAATCCCTCAAACACTAGCGTCAGAGCTGTTTCTCTAGAGCGCGTTAAAGCACTTTTCCCCGAAGGTAAATTCAAATCAAAGCGAGTAACATTGGCTCCTCCTATTAGCAGGCGCGTCTGCCAAATTCACCCTGCGCTATGGGGATTTTTTAATTTATTTCCCTTTCTGAGAACGCATAAATTAATTGTGATTGAAAAAGGTAGTTGAGAAATGTGGAAAATACAGCTCTTTAAATTAAACTTTGATCATCGCGAAGTCAAAGTTGTTTCTGATGTGGTCGCGGGTGGCTGGCTTTCTATGGGAGAGGAAACTATAAGTTTTGAAGAAAGTTTTGGTTCTTTTCTTGGAAAAGAGGTCTATTGTAAAGCGGTTTCTAATGGCACTGCAGCTCTTCATATGGCTCTTTTAGCTTTAGATGTTGGTCTAGGGGACGAAGTAATTATCCCGTCATTAACTTTTGTTGCGGACGTTAATACAGTCACTCTAGTGGGAGCTACTCCGATACTAGCTGATTCACGCGATTTAGATGACTGGAATATGTCTATTGAATCTATTAAGCAAAAGGTAACAGATAAAACTAAAGCTTTAATTGTTGTGCATTATGCAGGTTATCCTTGCAAAGATATTGTAGCAATAAGTGAGTTTTGCCAAGAGAGAGGAATTGGTTTAATAGAAGATGTAGCGCATGCTCCTGGAGCATCCATAGATGGGAAAATGTGCGGGACATTTGGAGATGTAGGCTGTTTCTCATTTTTTAGTAATAAAAATTTATCTATTGGTGAAGGGGGTATGGTTTCAACCTTAAGAGCAGATCTTCATGAGAAATTGGGTTACCTAAGATCTCACGGTATGACAACGTTGACGTTGGATAGACATAAAGGTAGATCGATTACATATGATGTAGCGCAACCAGGCTTAAATTATCGTATGGATGAAATGCGTTCAGCTATAGGGTCAGTCCAGTTGGAAAAACTACCCGCTGGTAATTTAAGACGGGCAGAACTGACTCAACGCTATCGGTCGAGATTGACCGGTACATCAGTCATGATTCCGTTCGATGCACAGCCCGAAACAACAGAATCCGTATACCATATTCTTCCTGTGTTGCTGCCCCAAGGTGCTGATCGGGTAGTGATTATTGGTGCGTTAAAGAAAAAAGGTATTCAGTCGAGTATTCACTATCCGCCTTTTTGGAATTTCACAGCCTATAAAGGACAGTTTTCGCCGAATGATTCTCCGGTCACAGCCGAGATTTGTAGGAGACAACTCACTCTGCCATTGTTTCCTACTATGACTGATGAAGAGGTCGATCAAGTCACTAGTGCCTTAATAGAGGCACTGCGATGAATGCGGAATCAAAAATGTTGGGTCTATTAGGGAGGCAATCGCCTCTTTTCACCTCGGATATAAGTCAACTAGATGTTGATTTGGGTTCCATTATTGAAAGTGGACGTTTTTTAGTGATTGGAGGCGCGGGCTCTATAGGGCAGGCAGTCACTAAAGAGATTTTTAAACGTAATCCCGCAAAGCTTCATGTTGTTGATATTAGCGAGAACAATATGGTTGAGCTGGTAAGGGATGTTCGAAGTACTCTTGGTTACATAGAGGGCGATTTTCGGACGTTTGCCATTGATTGTGGTGGTATTGAGTTTGAGGCGTTGATGAGTAGTGAGGGGCCTTACGAATACGTATTTAATCTATCAGCATTAAAACATGTAAGAAGTGAAAAGGATCCTTTCACGCTGATGCGTATGTTGTCAGTGAACATTTTGAACACAATTAAAACATTCAAGTTAGCTAGAGATCATGGCGCTAAAAAATACTTTTGTGTTTCAACTGATAAAGCGGCAAATCCCGTGAATATGATGGGTGCCAGTAAGCGTATTATGGAGATGTTTTTGATGCGTGAAAGTCAAACAATGTCGCTCTCAATGGCTCGTTTTGCCAATGTTGCATTCTCCGATGGCTCTTTGCTGCATGGGTTTAATCAACGGTTTTCTAAGCGACAGCCTTTGTCGGCTCCCAATGATGTTCGTCGGTATTTTGTAACACCACAAGAATCAGGTGAATTATGCTTGATGTCTGGTTTACTTGGAGGCAATCGAGATATCTTCTTTCCAAAATTGAATGAGCATCTGGATTTGATTACATTTTCTGATATTGCAGAGCGCTATTTACGCGATTTAGGCTATGAACCCCATCACTGTATAAGTGAGGAGGAGGCGAGGGACTGTGCGGAGGACTTAATTGCGGATAAACAATGGCCCTGTTATTTTTTTGAAAGCGACACTACGGGCGAGAAGGATTTCGAAGAATTTTTTACGGATAACGAAGATCTTGATATGAAACAGTTTGAGGGTGTTGGTGTTATTAAGAATAAGCCTCTATATGATAGCGATAAGCTAGACCAGTTTCTGTCAGGAGTAGAAGGCCTAAAAAATTGCGGTAATTGGGATAAGCAAGCTATTGTGGACTTGTTTTTTGATCTATTACCAGAGTTTGCTCACAAAGAGACAGGTAAATATCTCGATGGGCGGATGTAATTATGATTCGAGTTTTTGATTTACTATTGTCCGGCTTTGCGTTAATGATTTTATCTCCCCTTTTACTGCCTATTATGTTGATCCTAAAACTTTCGGGTGAGGGCGAAATATTTTTCTTGCAAGAACGGGTCGGCAAGCATCGAACAAAGTTTAAGCTTTTTAAATTTGCGACAATGCTTAAAGATAGTCCTTCTATTGGTACTGGGACAGTGACCATGAAGAACGATCCAAGAGTATTGCCGCTTGGTCAATTCTTAAGAAAAACAAAAGTCAATGAGCTACCGCAGCTACTTAATATATTCCTTGGCGATATGAGTGTAATAGGGCCAAGACCCCAGACACCACGTTGTTTTGATGCATTTCCCTGTGATTCGCAGGAGATCATTGTGCAGGTGAAACCTGGCTTGTCAGGTATTGGCCCTATAGTGTTTCGGGGAGAAGAGGATATTTTAGATGGGCATGCAGGCACCTTGGATTTCTATGACAATGTTATTGGGCCGTACAAAGGAAAGGTGGAGGCTTGGTATTCTGACAAGCAACACTTAAGTGTTTATTTTTCCCTAATATTTCTGACGGTGTGGGTTGTCTGTTTTCCCAAGTCGGATCTAATTTGGAGGGTGTTTAAAAGCTTGCCAGCGCCTCCTGATAATTTGAGAGATGAGCTAAACTTCCCGTTTTAGGTTAATGTTTTAAATACTCCAGTTACGCAGATACTTCATTGCTGTAGAATCCGCCTGCCATCCTCCTCTAAGCATTATCTTTTCTATAGATTCTCCTTGCTCCAATAGATCAAGCGCAGCGCAAAGGTGGGCCGGTATCCCGTCGCACCACGGATACCCACAGACTAATACGCTACCAGCGCAATGGCATAGCGCGGCTATCGAGGGCGGCCCGGCAGGACTAGATTAAAAATATAACAAAACGAAGCCAATTTGGAAGGCTGTTTTTTGTGGTGCTGGGCGTGTTCTGACTCGCGATAAATAGGTTTATCAACACTCAATATGGCTGCGAGATTGTCCTTACCCTACCTAGCGCTAAAAGCTGCTTATGCTAGGCGGTGAATCAGAAAGCTAAATAGC
>MDTF01015046.1_pt1 | contig 22107 bp, 19 predicted proteins | sample 811191 | NCBI WGS metagenome assembly MDTF01 (sample SAMN05326649, study PRJNA326480) | marine metagenome | isolation source: seawater | place: Southern Ocean | collected 2011
ACGTTGATAGGCTGGATGTGGAAGCGCAGTAATGCGTGTAGCTGACCAGTACTAATAGCTCAATTGGCTTGATTTATGCACTGAAAAAAATTTTTTAAGATATAGTTGATATTTAATATTAGAACCTCATCATCGATTGACTAATTTATGGGTATTAATAAATAATTAATTTAATTATATTTATTTTTAGAATAAACCATAATATTTTGTAATGAAAAAATTTACTAAAAAAAATTGTTCTTTTTACACCGATAAACCATTTACTGTTTTTGAAATTGATGATTTCCTCCCTGAGGAGCAACACATAAGTTTATTAAACTCTTTTCCAGATAAAAAATTATTTAATGGTACAGAAGGTCAAACATCTAATAGGCAGTTGACCAGTAAAGATCAAAACTTCTCAGTTTTCATAAATAAAAAAAATGAGTGGGAGAAATTTATTGATCAACTCAATGATAAAAAAATCATTGATTCAGCTTATTATTTTTCTTTAATCCCCAATCTAAAGTCAAGGGGATTAAGCTCTCTAAAAAAGTGGATTAAAGATGATGAAAATGAATCTAAATTTTTTTTTTATAGAAAAATAAATTGGCTATATCATTTTGCAATTCAAACAGGCAAAGAAAAAATATATCCTCATACAGATTCAAGAACTAAACTCCTTTCGATGATTTATTATCTATCAGATGATGATAAAGAAGAGCCAAATGGTACCGAATTTTGGAAGATTAATAAAAATACAAATAAATGGAAAAACTGGAATAACAAGCATTTAAAAAGTGATCTAGAACTAAAAAATTTTTCTGAAGATTGTGAAATATTTCATAAGTCAGATTTCAAACCTAATAAGTTAGTGGGTTTTATAAAAAATGACATATCTTGGCATTCTGTAATGCATTTAACGGGAAATGAAAATTCATTAAGAAAAACCTTTAATTTATTTATTAGATATTGATAAAATAAGATAATTTTTTTGTTGTTTTTTATTATATTTTTTATAATTAACTAATATTATTCCTTATGAAGTTGATATCAAAAAAAAATTGTACGTCATTTGTAAGAGATCCTTTTACTATTTTTGAAATAAAAGATTTCTTACCAGAAAAACAATTTTTAAATTTATTAAAATCCTTTCCTGATGAATCTCTTTTTTCAAAACAAAAAAATTCAATACTTACTCTTTCCAACAATGAAAAAATAATAGGTGATAAAACATTTAACAATTTCCTAAGAACAAGCAATGAATGGAATTTTTTTTTTGATGAATTAAACAAAAAAGAGCAAGTAAATTCTATATTTAACCTTTCAGTAGCTCCTAATTTTAAATCTAGAGGGTTTTCAGCATTAAAAAAATGGGTAACAAGAGATCAAAATTTTTTTTTGAAGAAATTAACTAGAAAAGTTAAATTTCAATTAAATTTTTTTATACACAAGCAAAATGCAATTTTATATCCTCATACAGACGCTAAATCTAAACTGATCTCTTTAGTTTATTATTTATCAGATAACTCAGACTTGAAGAAAGGTACTGATTTTTGGACAATTTATAAAAATAAAGAAAAATGGAAAAATTTAATAGGATCAAAATTTAATGATAATGACGAGATAATGTGGAAAGAGTTTAATGAGGATTGTAAAATAACTTATAAATGCGAATTTGAACCAAATAAACTTATAGGTTTTTTTAGAAATGATGAATCTATACATTCTGTATCTGTAATTAATAAAAATGTTAATGCTTCAAGAAAATCAGTGTCTATATTTATTGCTTAAAAAATATTAATTTAAATTATTTTCTTAATCTTTTTGAAAAAAAAAACCTTAAAACATATCTGTCGTTAAGCATGGGTTTGTTTCCTTTATGAACACCAGCTTCATCAAATACAAGCAAACTTCCTTTTGAAAGAGGAATATTAAATTTCTTTAAATCGAAACCGTCTTCATTATTAAATTTAGTTATCTCTAAAAAATTTTTAACAATGTCCTGATTAATTAAAACTTTTAATTTATTAAAGGTTTCTTCTTTAGCAACTAATTTTCTGAAATCTTTTAAGGACCAGTAGGGAGAGTATTCTATCATTCCTTTTCTAATGAGATCCTTTAGATGAAATGCAATCATGTTGCTACCAGGTATAAATCCAAGACACCCATTATCTGTGCTGACGTCAGTAAGATAGAAAAAAAATTTAATATTATTTTTATTTGGATTTACAAAGGTTTTAACATTCTCTTTGCCTGAGTAAGATTGATCAACATGCCAATCTAGCACTGGTTTATTTGATTTTTCAGATACATAACCATCTATATAAGTTAAAGTCATTTTAACGCCTGTTAAATATTCTGCCATTTTTTTTAATTCATATTTTTTGAATATGTCCATTATTTTAATGGAGCTAATAATTTTTTTTGGACTTTTAATAATTTTAATTCTTTCCATAAAATTTTTTGGGAAATAATTTCCATTTCTTATTTTTGATCCACAATGAATTTTGACTATTTCTTTGAGTGTAGAAATTTCTTCAAGGTTAAGAAAGTTATCTAAAGTTGTAAAGCCATTTTTTTGGAATTGAATTTTTGTACTAGAATCTAACATAATGAATCTTATTAGTTTTAGTCATGCAACTCAATATAGAATGTAATTATTTTGAGTAATATAGTTTGTGACAGATTAACTATACTTTTATAAAAAAAACAAATAAATTTAATATTTAAAATTAATATTTCTTATATAGGCTGACTCTAAAATGAATAAACAATATAATAGCTCAATTAAACTTGTAGACCAAATCGAAAAAATACGTTCAAAAAACAATAAAAACTGGATGGACATTGTAAGACTTTCACTTAAGCTAGATTTCAAAGAAACATCTAGAATTTTATATCAAATAAATAGTCATGATAAAAAAATATCACAACTAGCAAAAAAAATTTTTATTTTAAGTAAAAAAAAAACTAAGTAGTGATCTCGTTTAGATTCTTATTCATTAATCGATATTTTTTATCGCAGATTGACAAAATTTTTTCATCGTGAGTAATAATTATGATGGTTATATTCTTTAGTTGTCTTATTATATTTATTATCTCTGTAGCATTTTTTTTGTCTAGTGCAGAAGTTGGTTCATCTAAAATCAAAATTTTACTATCCCTGTATAAGGCTCTAGCTATGCATAATCTTTGTTTTTCACCTCCAGATAAATTCGTTGAATCTTGATTTATAATTGTCTCTATTCCATCAGGAAGATTTTTTATAAAATGATCTAATTGTGAACCTTTAATACTGTTAATTAGTTTGATATTATCGATTTTTTTATTTTTAGTGATTAATGCTATGTTGTTTTTAATACTATCATTAAATAAAAAAGTATCTTGCTCTACAAGAGATATTTTATCTTGCCATGAACTCAAATAATTTTCTGAAAATAAAACATTATCAATTAAAATTTTACCTTTTTGTGGATTAAGAAAACCACAAATAATATTTATTAATGTGCTTTTTCCAGAACCACTCTCACCAACTATTCCAATTTTAGTGTTTAATTGAATTTCTAAATTTAAATTATCAAAAAGTTTTTCTGCGTCATGATATTCATAGCTTATATTATCTAATTTTAAATTTTCTTTAAAATCTATAAACTCTTCAATTGGATTATTTTTTTCTTCTGTATTATTTTTAAATTCATTTATAAGTAAATTAACACTGTATTCTGCATTTTTTGCTTTATTTATTAATGAAAAATAAAGGATTACTTGAGGTATTAACCTTAAACTAACAAAGAAGAATATACCCAAGAAACTTATTATATATTCTTTTGAATAGCCAAACTTATTTAATAAAAATAATAAAATAAAAACTATTGAAATTATAGAAATTTCAAAAGAAATTTTAGGAAGCGAATTTAAATATTTGAAAAGAGTTTTAACATGACCAAAATTCATTGCTTTTTCTGAAAAATATTGTGACAATTTTTTTTCTAATTTATATAGTTTTATAATCTTAAAACCTTTTGAAAATTCCTGCATATATTTGAAAAGTATTTCGTTATAAACAATCCTTCTTTTTCCAAGGTCAACAACAATCTTTTTAAAAAATATAAAGTAAAAAGCTAGTACAGCACTTGATATTAAAAATATTGAAACTGTGATCTTAAAATTAATAAATAATAAAAAAATTATTAAAGAAAAGATCATAAATAGAGCTTTTGACATTAATAAAAAAGACATAAAAAAACCACCAACTGCAATATCAGGTATATTTGCCATAACGTTAGTTACCTGTGAAACATTATACTTTAATATTTCAGAGTATTTTTTCTTAGTAAATTTTTTATAAATTTTTGATTTTATAGAAGATGTAAGATAATTATCCAATCTTGCATTAAAAAAACTTATATATAGTGAAAAAATAAACTTAATTAAAAAAACACTTAAAATAAAAAATCCTGCACTTAGGAGTCCATTTTCTTTAAAAAAAATATGATTAATTTTATCAATTATAAAACTTGGTAAATTTAAATCTATCGATTCAAAATCAGCACCTATTGCCAAAAATATAATTGGAAATATAGCTGCTACACTAATTAAGTCTAAGATTGAATAAAAAATATTTAGTACAATATAGTAGCTGCATTTAACTCTTTCACCTTTGCTTAATATATTTTGGTAAATTATGTTAAATAGTTTAAGCATTTCAAAAATTCTTATTGGATAAAATCTTATATTTGAAGTGTAAAATCATTAAAGTTGTAAGGAATATTATTTACCTTTTGTAAATATACTTTATATATACATAATTATTAAATAAAATATAAAAACTTAGTATCATAAAATAGACCTAATTCTCCAATGTATTGTATTTAGATTAAAAAATGAAAAAAAAAGCAATTATTTTAGGTGCAGGTCCATCGGGTTTAGTCACAGCCTGGAAACTTTTAGAAAATAATTGGGAAGTTGAAGTTTATGAAAAACTTTTAATCCCTGGAGGAATGTGCCGTAGCTGGAAATGGGGAGAACATGTTTTAGACACTGGTCCACATATTTTTCATACAAATGATAAGTACTTAAAAAATTTTTGGATAGAAGAGTTTGGTGACTTGCTTGAAGAGGGTGATTTTTGGTGTAAAAATGTTAAAGGCGATAATTTTGAACAATTTTGGGATTATCCCTTGTCTTGGGATAGTATTTCTAAATATCCAGAAAACATTAAATCAAAAATAGTAGGTGAAATAAAAAACCTAAGTCCTGAAAAATCTGCAAGAGCCAAAAGTTTTAAAGAATATATTCTTAGTCAAGTAGGCCAAACATTATTTGAAATGTTTTTTAGTAAATACCCAAAAAAAATTTGGGGGATTGAAACAAATGAAATGACAGCAGAGTGGGCTCCAAAAAGAATAGAAATAAGACAAAAAAACCTACCCTTTTATTATGGCCAGTTCAGTGCTATTGGAAAATATGGAACAGGTGCAGTTTACGAAAGAATAAGAGATAAAATTATCTCACTCGGGGGAAAAATATTTTTTGGAGAGACAATCAATAAATTTAATGTTGACAAAAATAAAATCATTTCATTAAATACAGTATCGGGTAAAAAAATTATATTAAATGATAATGATAAATGTGTTTCTACGATACCTCTAACAATCACAGCAAACTTACTAGGTCATAAAACTAATCTTAAATTTAGAGGAATTAAATCTGTTTTTTTAAAATTTAGGGAAGAGCACATATTACCAGGGAAAATACATTGGCTTTATTTTGATAGTGAAAAAGTTTTATTTAATAGAGTTACAGAAAATAAAAAAATGTCAAAAAATACAAGTCCTAAAAATGAAACTATATTGACAGCAGAAATTACTTTTTCAAAAGGTGATGAAATAGATAGGATGAGTGATAAAGATCTTGAGTTTATTATTAAAAATCAACTTATAGAAACAGGTCTGACTAAGGATAAAGAATTTATTGAAAGTAGTGTTAATGTGGAAAATTTTGTTTATCCAGTTCAAACAAAAGGATATAATGAAGAATTATCAAAAGCTAAATCTTTTGTTAATAAGTTTGAACAATTATATTCAATTGGTACGGGTGGAGAATTTAATTATGCTGATAGCCAGGTATTATTTCATAAAGCTTTTGATATTGTTGATATTTTTTGTGAAAAGAATTCAAGCACAACTCAGGTAATGAGAGAAAATCATTTAGAAAAAATGGAAAAAAATATAAATATAAATTCAAGGATAGTTGGAGATGATTATCCAGCTTATATAATTGCCGAAATAGGATTAAACCATAACAATAGCGTCAAAATTGCTAAAGAATTAATAGATAATGCGGTTATTGCAGGATGTGACGCCGTAAAATTTCAAACTTATGAAACTGATAGTAGAGTTTCAAATAAAGTAAAATCTGCAAATTATGCTGATAAGACAATCGGTTTAGAAGAAACTATTGGTGATATGTTTAACCGTCTAAAGCTAGATAAGGATAAACACAAAGAGATATTTGGGTACGCAAGATCAAAAAAAATTGAAGTATTTTCAACACCCTTTGATGAATCTAGTTTAGAGTACTTAGAGTCCCTTAATGTAAGCTTATATAAGATAGCATCAATGGATGTAGTAAATTTAAAATTAATAAAAAAAGTAGCTGAAACAAAAAAACCAATAATAATTTCTTGTGGGATGTCTACTCTTGGACAAGTAGAGGAAGCTGTAAATACAGTAAAAGAATCGGGCAACACTAAGCTTATGCTTTTACACTGCAATTCTTCTTATCCTGCTGCACCAGAAGAAATGAATTTAAATGTTATAAAAAATTTAAAAAAAGCTTTTCAAGTACCAGTGGGCTTGTCAGATCATACTTTTGGGCTAATGATATCGCATACAGCTTTAGCGCTAGGAGCTAATTTAATAGAAAGACACTTTACTTTAGATAGATCGATGCAAGGTCCAGATCATATACTTTCTTCTGAACCTGATGAGATGATTAGATTGGTACAGATAGCAAAAACTATGCCAAAAATTTTAGGTGATGGAATTAAAAAAATTCAACCTAATGAATATGTTACCTTAAATGCCCAGCGAAGAAGTGTTTATTCAAAGTGTTTTATAAAAAAAGGTGAAATAATCACTAAAGATATGATTATTATAAAAGGACCTGGTGGAGGATTATTACCTAAATATTTTGACATAATTGTTGGAAGAGAAGCTAAAGAAAATATTGATGAAGACCATCCTATAAAATGGAACAATATTTAATCAAATTATGATATTTGAGAAAAAAATTTTAGATTTATATAATCAATTAAATAAATTAAAAAAAAAAAACTAAAAAAAAACTGATTTTCAGTATTGGAAATACAACCAAAATAGATTCAGAAGACTACTATTTTACACCATCAAGAATATTTAAAAGTACAATTATATTTGGAATAGTTGTTTTTAATGATGAATTTGCAAAATTAGGAACTCAATTATTAGATGGTAAAGTTGACTATATTATGGTTGATGCGGAGAAAAAAATTTTACCCAAAAGTGATGAGATACCTGGGAATATAGAAAGAAGAGTTAGAGAGAACATAAAAACTTCAAAAATGTTAATATATAAAGGTAATGACTTGACGGTAGATTCTATTGACTTGTTTTTAACTTATTACTTCAATGATGATATAAGAGGCCTTGGAGGAAAAAAAATTACGATTGTAGGGGCAGGTAATATTGGTTCAAAATTAGCCTTAATTTTGTTAGAAAGGGGATCAAAAGTTATTATTTGTAGAAGAGATTTTAAAAAATCTAGCCTAATAGCCAAAACTATTAATCTAATAAAACCACAGAATACAGTTGAAAAAGTAATTGCTAATAAAAATATTGAAAATGCTTGTAAGAACACTGATATTTTGATTGGTGCAACAAATGGTAAGCCAGCAATAAACGCAAAAATGATAAATTCAATAAAGAATACAGCAATAGTAATTGATGCAGGTAAGGGTACATTACAGGATAAAGCAGTAGAGCTTGCTCAAAGAAGAAATATAAAAATTTTCAGGACAGATGTAACTGCAGCACTAAATGGTTTGATTGATAAGTCTCTAGAGATGGAAAAAATGATGGAAAAAAATTTTAATATTAAAAAAGAAAAAAATTATACCTTAGTTAGTCAAGGTCTACTTGGATCAAAAAATGATATTATAGTGGATGATGTTAATAACCCCAAAACAATCTACGGAGTTTGCAACGGTAAGGGAGATTTTTTAAGAAAATTAAATAAAAAACAAAGTCAAATAATATCAATATTAAAAAAAAAATACAACCTTAAGATATGAAAGATATATTTTCTCAAAAAATAATTGCTGAAACAGCATGTGGTCATAACGGGGATATTAAAATTTTAAAAAAACTTATTAATATTGCAAAAGAGTGTCGAGTTAAAACAATAAAAATTCAAATGTTTGATGTGAAAGAAAGAGCAATTCCTGGAACCAAAGAATGGTCTATTTTTAGTAAGCTTGGATTAAGTGATACAAATTGGAAAACAGCAATAAATTTTGCAAAAAAAAAAAAACTTAATATCATTGCAGATGTTTACGGCGAAAAAAGCTTTTCTCTAGCCTTAAAAAATAACGTTGATGCTTTTAAAGTTCACTCAGAGGATTTTTTTAATACTTATTTTATAACAAAAGTGCTTGAAGCGAATAAACCAGTTTTAATTTCAACTGGAGGAACACATAGGTCAGAATTATTTGATCTAGTTACATGGTTGAAAAAAAAAAATAAACTGAATAAAAATATTTATTTAGTTCCTGGTATACAGACATTTCCTACACCTATTCAAGCACATCATTTAAGTGAGATAACAGATTTGAAAAAAAAATATTCAAAGTTTGGAATTAAAATTGCTTATGCGGATCATATATCTGGTGATGAATTGTCTTCAGAAGTTTTTCCATTTATGGCATTGTCTGCAGGAGCAGAGTTTGTTGAAAAACACTATACTGATTCAAGAAAATTAAAAAGAATTGACTACCATTCTGCACTAGATCAGAGACAGCTTAAAAATTTTATGATTAATATGAGTAAACTTACACCTACTTTAAATAATCAGGGTAAATTTTCAATTCATGAGTCCAAATATAGAAAAATGTTCAAAAAGATTCCCACTATTAATTTAAATAAAAAGAAGGGTACTAAAATTAAACCCTCAGAGATAAAGTTTATTAAAAATACAAAAATTCAGTCGAACCTATCATCTAACTATTTAGTAGGTAGAAAAATAAACAAAGATCTAAAAAAAAATCAGGCAATAAGTTTATTAGATATAAAACAAAAAATTGGAGCAGTCATAGTTGTAAGATTGAATTCAGTTAGATTTCCTAACAAGGCCATCAAGAAAATTAACGGAGTTTTTTCAATCTCACTTTTGATTAGAAGGTTAAAAAAAATTAAAGAACTTGATCAAATAATTTTAGCAACTTCTAAACATAAAAATGATGATGTTTTAAAAAAAATTGCAAAATTTGAAAATATAGATTTCTTTAGAGGCTCTTTAGATAATGTTGCAAAAAGATACCATTTTGCTGCAAAAAAATTTAAACTAGATCAAATTGTACGTGTCACTGGCGATGCTATATTATGTGATGAGGTGATGATTTCCAAAGCAATTCGAAGTCAATTAAGGCATAACTCAGATGTTACTTTTATAAATAATATGCCATATGGTACTGCTAAAGAAGTAATGAATTATAAAACAATTAAAATAATTAGTGAGCAGTCTGAGCAAAAGAAAAATACAGAATATTTAGAATGGTACCTTGAAAAGACAAGAAACTTTAAGGTAAATTACATTAAATCAAATTATAAGTTTAATAAATCCGCAAGATTAACACTAGATTTTAAACAAGATTTAATTCTATTTGATAAAATTTTTAAATTCTTTAAAGATAAAAATGCAAACTTTACATTGAAAGAGGCTCTAAATTTACTAAATAAAAAAAAAAAATTAATTAAAATTAATAGTTTTTTGACACCAAAGTATAAAAGAAACCAAATTAATACGGAACTGAATATATAGAATGTCCAAAGAACAATTAAAAACTGAAAAACAAGATATATTAGTTGGATCATCTAAAATTAATTCTGGAGACAAAAAGTTTGATAGAATAAAATATTTTGAAAACAATATGCAGTATAATAAGGCATACCTGTCTTATTTAGAGAAAAATAATGCTCAGGATTTAAATGGAAAAATATTACATAAATTTATTGAGGATTATAAAAACTACAGGGATGAATGGACTAACCCTATTAGTAGAAAAAACAACAACAAGCCACTTTCAATAGACATCGAAACAGCATCTATTTGTGATTTAGCGTGCCCACATTGTAGTCGTGAATATATTATTACTCCTGACAAAGTAATGAATGAAGAATTGTATCAAAAACTTATTGAAGAAACTGTAAATATAGGAGTTCCTTCAATTAAATTAAATTGGAGAGGTGAACCACTTTTAAATCCTAAATTATCAAAAATGATTTTATATGCAAAACAAAAAGGTGTATTAGAAGTTTTGATAAATACTAATGCAGTATCATTAACCGAAAAAAAATCTACTGAAATTATTGAGTCTGGACTTGATGTGATGATTTACTCCTTTGATGGAGGTTCTAAAAAAACATATGAAAAAATGAGACCTGGAAGATTCATAGATAATAAGTTTGAAAAAGTTTATGAAAATATTAAAAGATTTTCTGAAATTAAAAAGAAATCTAATTCAAAATTTCCAGTCACAAAAATACAAATGATACTTACAGAAGATAGTAGAAATGAAGTAAATAACTTTTATGATTTATTTAGCTCTATAGTTGATGAAGTTACTGTTACACAATACAATGAAAGAGGTGGAAACTTTCAGGAATTAACGGGCGATCATCAAAAATTAATAAATGAATACCTTGATTTAAATAAATTACCTAAAGAAACTCCACATTTAGTTGATTTTGATAATAATATTTTTATTTCAAGAAAAAGAAAACCTTGTGAGCAAATTTTTCAAAGATTAATGATAACTTTTGATGGTCGAGTTGGAATGTGTTGTCATGATTGGGGAGCGCAGCATGGAATCGGCTTTGTAGATGAAAAAGCTTTTAATCAAACTAAACTCACGAAGGATGTCGAAAAAAAAATAAAAGATAATGCAAAAGGATTTAAATTGTTAAGTAATGCGAAAAAGCCTCATAGTTATAATGAACCAAGTCATAAAGTAGAGAGTTTGTCAGATTTATGGAATGGCCAGCAATTGCAAAAAGTAAGGAACTTACATCTTAACGAAAAAGTAAATGATGTTGATGTTTGTAAAGAATGTACTTTTAAAGATACATATGAATGGGAAAAAATAAATTAAAATAAATTTTTACTTTTTAATTTTATTTTTTTATTCTCCACCAGAAATATTTATTATCTGTCCGGTTAGAAGAGAGTTTTGAGCGATACAAAGATTATATACATATTGAGCAATTTCATCTTTTTCAGTAATTCTTTTTAAGGGAATTAGTTTAATTCTTTTAGCCATATTTTTATTAGGAAGTTTTTTTTGCATTTTTGTATTAACCAGTCCAATTTGAAGTGTATTAATCAATATATTTCTTGAATATAAGTCTTTGTAGTATGAAGGAAAAAATTCATTATTAAATTTTGATAAAGAGTAGCAAAAAGATTCTGCACCCCCTCCAAATTTTGTTCCTATACTTGAAGTGTTAACAACTCTTCCCCATTCTCTTTTTTTCATACCACTTAGCACTGTCCTGATAAATAAATAGCTTGAAAGAGAATTAGCATTTATATGATCATAAAATTCTTTAATTTTGAAATTATTAAATTTAGTACGCTTAAAATATCCTGATAAATTAACAAAAGCATCAAATTTCATAATCTTAGATTTATTTGTTTTTAAATATTTTTCAACGAAATCAATTTTTCTTAGATCAAGCTTTAAAAAATTTATTTTATTTATATAATTATCAATTTTAAGTAAGGACTTTTTATTATTATGATAATGTGCAGTTAATTCCCAATCATTTTCTAAAAAAATTTTACTCACTGCACATCCTATGTCAGAACTAGCACCAAGAATTAAGACTCTTTTTTTATTTTTTGTAATATTCATTCCAAGCTTTACTGTGAGATTTACCAATAAGATTTCCCTGTACGTCACAAACATTACATGGAGAAAAATTTCTGTCTCCAGTAGTTAGGCTTTTTCTTGAAACTTTTGATAATTGAGAATTCCAAATTTCAATAAAAGTTGAATTATTCAGATTACCTAAAATATTTTTTTTCCCCCAATCATGAGAACACATTAAAACATCACCATTATAGTCCATAAAAAAAGTATAACTTGGGTAAAAACATGGTTTTTGTAGGCTTTCAGATAAAGGTTTTATTTTAAATTCAGCATTTTCTAGGAGACCACTTCTATTACTTAGTGTTAAACCAAAATCCTGATCAGCACCCAGATATCTATGTCTAATTAAGAATTGATCTTTTGTTAGACCTATAGAATTACATAGTTTTAAAAATTTTTTTGCATCATCTGCACTGTCGTATACACTTATATGTATCAGAGATAACCCAGAGTCAAAAAGCTTTATTAATCTAGTTTTATTCAAAACATCTCCGTTTGTAACAATTTCTATTCTAGACTTTGGAAGATATTTTCTTGCATTTTTTATATTTGAGTAAATATTTTTATTTAACAGAGGTTCATTAAATCCAGAATAAGCAAATATACCGGCATAATTATACTCAGATAGTTGTTTGCATAGACTTAGATTTAAATCTTTATCAATAAATTCTTTTTTATCTTCATATTTTGGATCACTTCTTGGGCAAAAGCTACAAGTCCTATTACATGTTCCTGAGTCACTTATTTCAACAAGTGAAGGTAACGGCATATTGTCTGTGTTAATGAATTTTAGTGAGTCATCTAATATCTTGGATTTCCTTTTTAAATTTGGATCAACATATTTCCTCATAAATTAATGTGACTTAAGTTTGTGTAGAATTTCTTTTAATTGATTAACACTTAAAAAATTTGTGTTATCTCTAGAGTTATACGAGAAGTTAGCTTTTACTTTTTTATAACTAAATTTTTTTTTATAATAAGACAATTTTTTATTGTCATTAATATTTTGAAGAATTATATAATATTTTCCAATATCTATAGAGTTTGCCGAATCAGCTTTACTTAATAATTCTTCGTCAATTTTTTCTCCTGGTCTTATACCAATTATTTTATAATTTTTTTTATTATTTGTAGCTTTAATTAAGTCTAAAATTTTAAACGAAGGTATTTTAGGAATTACAATTTCACCACCAATAGAATTCTTTAAAGACCAAAGCACCATTTCAATACTTTCATCTAATGATATATTAAATCTAGTCATATCCTTATTTGTCAAATTAAAACTTTTATTTTGTTTTGTTGCATTCAAGAAATAAGGCATAACAGAGCCTCTGCTTCCTGCTACATTTCCATATCTTACAACACTGAAAGTAATACTTCTCTTACCTTTAAAGTTATTTGCAGCTAAAAAAATTTTATCAGAACAAAGTTTTGTTGCCCCGTAAAGATTAATTGGTGAAACAGCTTTATCTGTAGATAAAGCGATTACTTTTTTTACATTATTTTTTAAGCAAGATTGAACAATATTTTGTGCACCAATTACGTTTGTTTTTACAAATTCAAAAGGGTTATATTCAGCGGCAGGAACTTGTTTTAATGCCGCTGCATGAATTAAATAATCAACTCCATCGGTAGCTAAATCCAATCTTTCTTGATCTCTTATATCTCCTAAAAAAAATCTGATAAAAGGATATTTTTTTTGAGGAAATTTTTTTTCCATCTCAAATTGCTTAAGTTCATCCCGACTAAAAACTATTAATTTTTTAATATTTTTATATTTTTTAATCACTGTCCCAACAAAATTTTGTCCAAAAGAACCAGTCGCTCCAGTAATTAAAATTATTTTATTATTTAGCATTGGGTTTTTAAATTGTACCTACATTTATATTATTATACATAATTAATTATAATTTATATTTAAATATATATTTATAATATTATCTAGAATATTGCTCTGATTATCTTTTTTATAAATAAATGATTTATAAAAATCATTTAAATCATCTTGATTTATTTTATTAATTTTTTTGTTTTGTTTAAATTCCACAATTGATTTAATTACATCGTTATCTGAACTGGCAATTTTGGTAATTTTTGGGTAATCTGAAAAAAAACTTGCATAATTATCTTTTTCTGGCTGTAAATATTCAAGACATATAGTCAGCTTGTTTTTTTGAACAGATTCAACAAGTATTGATGTAGCAGAAGAAACAACTATATCCGCCCAATTTATTAGTTCGGTTGTGTTAAATTTATCTTGTCCAAATAAAGAAATTTTTAAGGGAACAATTTCTCTAGGTTTATTGCCCGTTCTTAAATTAACAATATCCAAATTTTTTATCCTGTTAAATAAATTAAGTTGTTCATTAAAATTATAAGCAGTAGTTCTCTGAAAAAAAACTACATTAATTCTATTTTCTGGATTTTTATTAATATATTTTTCCATATAAATTTTGTTTAATGTGTCTATCCATTCTTCATCATATCTAGGTGAACCAACTAATTTGAATTTTTTTGAATTTAGAATATATTCTTGGTAAGGAGCAAATAGATTTGGAGTTAAAAAAAAGTCTATTTTATCAAAATTATCTAAATCTATTTTTTCTTTTTTTTTAACTGTAAATAATCCAGAAGCAATATTTATAATGGGTATATTTAATTTATTACAAACATTGATAATTTTAACTTTTCTTTTTTTATTCAAACTATTTTCAATAGTGACTGTCTTAAAATTATTTTTTTTAAAAAATTCTGTCAATTCTTTCTCAGAGAAAAAATCTTTATTATGATAAATGTAATTCCAAAATTTAAATAATCTTAATAATATAAAATTGGGTAAAGTCATAATTATCTTTAAAAAAAAATAGAAACTTCTATTCCTAAACCCAAGACATAAAAAATTATTTGTTTTATTTAATTCATTTTTATTTAAAAACCCAATTAGTTTATGTTTAGAAAAATTTTGGAATGGATTTACAAAATAAATACTTGTACTTTTTTTATGATTATTTAGCTTATTTATAACCGGTGCAAGTGTGTCCAGACTTATAAAAAGGTCAATTATGAATAGATGCATTAATTTTTTATTGAAATTTATTCTAAAAATTTAATTTATATATACTTCTTTTTAAATAGAGATAGAAATATTTACAAAGTTAATTAATAATTAAATCCTTATAATGACCTTTATATTATGATATTTGTTGATATAACATGAATTTATGTATTTTAAGATTCTGATAAATCTAAAAAAAAGTAAATTTTGGTATTATTTTTTATTATTGATATTAAATCCTTTGTACTCTTTAATTTGGAAAAATTTCTTCAATTTCCATGGACGTATTTTATACTTTTTGTGGTTTGCAAAAAAGAGAAATTGTATAAATTTAAAAAATGAGTCACTATATAAAATTGAGAATAATGAATTCTTAGTAAATTTTGCAAAAGAAATTAATAAAGCATGCAATAAAGATTTTTTGAATGAAGCTGAAAAAATTATTTTTAACCAAAGTGAAAGAAATGACACAATAACAGGAGCTCAAAAAAAATTAATAGAAACTGATAATGTCAGTAATAGTAATGAAAAAAAATATTTCTTACAAATATTTGATCTACTAGACGAAAAAATAAAAAATAAAATAATTAATTTTGCAAAATCTGAAATATTAGTATCAACTGCAGCAAAATATATGGGTGTTTTTCCGATGGTTTCTTTAGTCGCCTTAACATATCACGTTCCGAGAAGCACCGACGAAAGAAGGGGAGCTATGCTATTCCATAAAGACGAAAAAGGTTATAGAAGCTTGGATCTTTTTTTATCTATTTCTGATATAGATGAAGATAGTGGCCCATTTAAAGCCTTAAAAACTAAATATGATGAATTAGGACCCTTTGCTTTAATTGATAATAGTAATTTTTCTGCAAAAAAAGGAAACAGAGATAAAATTCCTGACGATTTAATGAATAAAAAAATAAACAACGAAAATTTATTAATGAATACTGGAAAAATTGGTACAGGAATTTTTATTGATAGTTTCAAACACTATCATGCAGGGGGACATTGTTTAAAAAAAGGTAGAATTTTATTAAGAATATTATACGCAACGGGAGATAGCACCATAAATTCACAAAACCACAATAAAGTTATTAATTTACAAAAAAAAAATGAGCAGTCAAATCATTTTATGAAATATTTATTATTTAATAAACCTATAATATTTAATAATAAATTTATTTCAAATATTCTGCTGAAGTTCTATCGAATAGCCCATTTTAAATTTTAAATTTACCTAGTTATGAAAAAAAAATTTTATGATATATTGTTTAATTTTATAAAACCATTAATTTTAAAGAGAAAAAAAACCTCAAAAATTTTATTAATAGCTGATAGAGGAAATATTGATGTAGCAATTAGAGTATCAATGTTTGCAAAAATTATTAATGAAAAAAAAAATTTAAATGTTGTTGTTATTTCAGATTTTAAAAACCATATTTCGCATGAAATTTATAAAAAAAATAATATTTTAAAATTGATAAAATTTAGTGAATTTTTTAATAAAAAAAAATTTAATCCCATCATAATAATAAAATTTTTAGGAATTTATTTTAAATTTATTTATAATTTCATATTTAATAAAAATTATATGGAAGAATTTATTAAGGAATATTCTATTAATGATATTAAAGTAGGAGATGTACTTTATGATTTTTATATAAGAAAAAATCTTAATTTTTTGAATTTAGAAGGTTTTAGTTTACATTTTTTAATCGTCTCATTTAAAAATATATTTTTGGTTTTGTTAAGATTAGAGTTTTTAAAGTATATATTTAAAAAATATGATGTTAGTTTATCTCTATCTTCTGCGAAAGGATATATTGCCCTTGGTAATTTATTACTTAGATATTCCTCTAAAAACAAAAAGAAAGTAGTTCTATTCAGTGGTCAATTTATGAAAAGATACAATAAACATACAGAGTGTTTTAGAACAGCACTAAGGTTTACTGAAAAAAATATCAAGAAATTTGATAAAATCTTTAAAAAAAAAGTTATTAATGAGTATTATACTAAAAAATTTATAAAACTTAAGCTTAATTATAATAATCATGGTCCGTATATAGTGCACAAAACTTTTGAAAGTGCTTACAAAAAAAAACAAAAATTAGATAAAAAATTTCAGAAAAATATTTTGAAGAAGAAAATTTGTGTATTAGCTTTAAACTGCTTTTCAGATGCACCACATTACCAGGGACCACTTTTATTTAGAGATTTTTATGATCATTTTGTACAAACAGTAAACTTTATAATATCTACAGAACCACATGATCAAATTTGGCTTATAAAGCCACATCCTGCTATTAAACTTTACGATGAAGGTGGACTTATTGAAAAATATATCTTTAAAGCAAATAAAAAATATTTACAAATGTCACCTAAGAATGTGAATAACCTAGAACTCTTTAAGCATACAGATTATTTAATTACAGCTATATCTTCTATTGCTTTGGAGTACGCTTGTTATGGTAAAAGACCTATAATCTGCTCTGAAAATGCATATACAGGGTACGGATTTACTATGGAACCAACTTCAATAAAAAATTATTTTGCAACAATAAAAACATTAAATTTTCAAAACAAATTGACACAAATAGAAAAATTAAGAGCAAGAAGGATTTACTATTATTTGGACAATTTTGCTAATAATAATTTAGAAAAAAGTAATTTATTACCAATAAGAAAAAATTTCTCAGATGAAGTATATATAAAAAAGCTATTAATTAACCAAAATAATTATTCTAATAATAATCTAATTATAAAAGATAATTATTACAAAAGCTTAGATTCTAGAATTAAAGAGCTGAAAATATAAAACTTTAAAACATATTCTTTTTAATAGAACTAAATGCTTTAATTTTCTTTTTTGATTTACTACCCAAAACTTTAAAAATTAAATTGGAATTCACACCAACAAAAGGTCTAAAATTTGCTACATTTGATGAGGTAAATTTTTCTCCTTTATCAATATCTTTTGTGGAAAAGATAGAACGCCTTTGGCTTAAATTAACTTTTTCAGATTTTTTTAAATAAAATTTTCTCTCTCCTATCATTTTATGGTAGTGATGAACTTTACTTGATAAATCTTTGAATTCATTGGGTAAAAGTGAGAATTTACCATCTAGAGATTTTTTGTTAAGTGTAAAGTGTTTTTCAATTAAACAGCTACCATAGAAAATAGATCCCAAAGAAGCTTCATCTGAAACAGTATGATCAGATAATCCTACAAATTTTGTATTAAATTTTTCTTTTATTAATTCAATTCGCAATAAATTTATTTCTGATAAGGGAGTAGGATAGCCCGAGACACAGTGTAATATTATTATTTTGTTATGATACTTTTTTATTAAGTCTACAGCAGTTTTAATATCCTTATAAGAAGCCAGTCCAGTAGAAAGTATGATTGGTTTTTTTTTACTCGCCACATAGCCTATTAAATTTAAATCTGTAATTTCTAATGAAGCTATTTTATAGATTGGTACTTTAAATTTTTCAAGAAAATCAACACTTTTTAAACTAAATGGAGTGCTAAATAATACAGCATTAATTTTTTTAGCAAGTTTAAAAGCATCATTATGCCATGAGTAAGGTGTCTGTGCTTTTTTATAGATTTGCCAAGGTGATTTATTTTTCCAAATTCCTTTTTTTATTTTAACCTTATCAGAATATTTTTTAATTGTAATATCATTAGCTTCATAGGTTTGAATTTTAATCATGTCAGCTCCTGCCTTATGAGCTTCTAATATATGTTGTAAAAATTTTTTTTTACTGCCACCGTGATTTGCCGAAATTTCAGCAATTAATAAAGGTTTTTTTCCTATTTCAATTTTTATTTTTTTTGTAATTTTAATTAACATAAAATTTTATTTATAAAGTATCTTATTTTTTATTTAATAAGTGTATTTTTTTTGCAAGTTCTAAATCTTCTTTGTTATCAATATCTATTGATTTAAAATTTGATAAAACCTCCACGCAAGAATTTTTAGTAAAAGCAGATTTTTTTAGTAGCCAAGAATTTGTCTTGCCCCAATAAAATTGCCCTGCATCATGATACATTGGTTTTAAATCTTGTGTCCTTACTTTGTAGAATTTGAAGTTTTTAAAGTTTATTCTGTTATCATTTGTTAAATTAAAACCACGTTGTGGTGGGTGAGAATATTTGTTAGCAGCAAAAACAAAATTAAATTTATTTGTTTTAATTTTTTGATAAGCACTTATTAAATCTGCTTCACACAAAGAGACAGCCGTAGGGTAGATACAGCATACATATTTTGGGTTGTAAAGATTTTTTTGAACCCATTCAATTGCATGGTTTATTACACTAGGTGTTCCTGTATAATCTCCAGATAAAGATTTTGGTCTTTTAAAATAAACTTTGGCCCCATACTTTTGAGCAATTTTTTGTATTTTTGCAGAATCTGTACTTACTATAACATCATCAAATAATTTTGATTTAATAGCTATTTTAATAGAATTATATATTAATGGCTTACCAAAAAAATTGATAATATTTTTATTTTTTATTCTTTTGCTGCCAGCTCGAGCTGGAATTATTGCAACATTCATATTAAAACTACTTTAAAGTTTTTTTAATTTAAGTCAAAAATATATTTTTAATTATCAATTTTTATATATAGTTAGAAATTAAATTATAATATCAAACAAATTTAAGGTTAAATTAAAAATTTCTAAAATGAGAAATGAGAAACTAGCATTATTTGGTGGACCTAAAGTAATTAAAAAAACTTTCAAAAGATATAATTCAATTGGAAAAGAAGAAATTAACGCAGTTAATGAAGTAATGAAAACTGGAATTTTATCAAATTACATAGCTAATCGTAGTGATCAATTTTACGGAGGAAAAAAAGTAAGAGAATTTGAGACAAAGTGTCAAAAATATTTCAATGTAAAAAGAGCTATATCTGTAAACTCTTGGACCTCAGGTTTAATTGCAGCTGTTGGTGCTCTTGATATTAATCCGGGTGATGAGATTATTGTTAGTCCCTGGACAATGTGTGCTACAGCGACCGCAATAATTCACTGGAATGCAATACCTGTATTTGCAGACATAGAGAATAAAACTTTTAATCTGGACCCAAAAAAAGTGGAAGAAAAAATTACAAATAGAACGAAAGCAATCATGTCTGTGGATATTTTTGGACACCCAGGTCCAATGGATGAACTAAAAAAAATTGCCAAAAAATATAAATTAAAAATAATATCAGATGCCGCACAATCTCCAGCAGCAATGTATAAAAATAAATATGCAGGAACAATGGTCGATATTGGGGGTATAAGTTTAAATTGTCATAAACATATTCAAACTGGTGAAGGAGGTGTGTTATTCACAAATGACATTAAGCTTGCTGAAAGAATGTGTATGATAAGAAATCATGCAGAAGCAGTTGTTGAAGGAAAATCACCAAAAGAATTAGCAAATATGATTGGATATAATTTTAGATTAGGTGAAATAGAGTGTGCCATTGGAATTGAACAATTAAAAAAATTAAAAAAAATCATTCACTCACGTAGACAAATTGCAAAAATATTAAATAAAGAATTAAAAAATTTAATAGGACTTAGGACACCAATTGTGAAAAAGGGATGTACACATTCATACTATGCATACCCAATGGTAATAGACACAAAAATGTTAGGTGTATCCAAAAAAAAAATATACAAAGCACTTATTGCAGAAGGTGTTCAAGGATTGCAAATAAATTTTACGAATGTTCATAGACTGCCTATGTTTATAAATAAAATTGCATATGGAAAAAGAAATTTTCCATGGACCTATAGCAAGAATTCAAAAAAAATTAAATATGGCAAAGGCACTTGTCCTGTAGCAGAAGATTTGTTAGATAACACTTATATGGGCTTTGGCATGTTTGTTCACGAATATACAAAATCTGACATTGATTTAATTATTAAATCTTTCAAAAAAGTTTGGTCCAATCTACATACACTAAAGTAGATGCTCTCTAAGAAAACAAACATCATAAAATCAAAAAGAATTTATCTTAAAAACTTTACTAAAAAAAATTTAATAAAAAGATATTTTAATTGGTTTAAAGATGATGGACATCTTAAATTTAGTCGACACAAAAAAAAAAATTACGAATATAGTTATTTTTTAAGCTACTACCTGTCTATGAAAAGCGCAAAAAACTTATTTTTTGCAATATATACAGTTAAAAAAGATTTTTTTTTAGGAACAATAACTGCATATATAGATAATAAAAAAAAAAGTGCAGATATCGGAGTTTTAATAGGAGAAAAAAAATACCTAAAAAAATCTTATGGAACTGAAGCATGGAGAGCGATCATGAAACACTTATTTAAATATTCTGATATAAAAGAAATTACTGGTGGAGCAAAAACTGAAAATAGAGGAATGATCAAAATTTTTAAAAATAATAAAATGAAACTACGCAAAACAAATATCCAAAAAAAGACACAGATATTTTTCATAAAAAAAAATGATTTCAAAATTTAAGAATATAGGAATTGTGGCGCATGATGCAGCCTCAGGAAATATAATTTTACACTGGATAAAAAAATATGATAATATTAATTATTATATTAAAGTAGAAGGTCCTGCCAAAAAAATTTTTAAAAAATATAAGATTAAGGGAAAATTAAATACAGATTATAAGACCATAATTAAAAAAAGTGATTTTATTATCTCAGGAACAAGTGCCAAAAGTAAGATTGATCATAAAATTAGAATATTAGCAAATAAAAATAATATCCCTAATGCAGGTGTTTTAGACCATTGGGTTCTATTTAAAGAAGGATTTTTGTTTAACAAAAAATTAATACTTCCTTCTGAAATTTGGGTAACGAATATAAATGCTTTTAAATTGGCAAAAAAAATATTTAAACA
>MDTF01014100.1_pt1 | contig 22068 bp, 16 predicted proteins | sample 811191 | NCBI WGS metagenome assembly MDTF01 (sample SAMN05326649, study PRJNA326480) | marine metagenome | isolation source: seawater | place: Southern Ocean | collected 2011
CCCCCCCTCGCCACACACACACACGCCAGCCATGTCTGGCGTAAAACGAGGGGCCGAAGGGGCAGCATGGCGCCCAACTGGCTTCAAACGGCGCGAGGATGACAAGAACGACCGCGAGAAAAACGCCCGGATTTTCCTGTGCCAAACCCACGCCAAACTTCACCGGCACGCTGGCGCGATGTGGTCCATCGGGATGAGCGAGAACTTCAGCCTTGCGGAGGTGCAGCAACTGTGCCAGATGTGCCTTGGCCCGATGCGCCATCTCCTGTCGAAGATGCGCACCTGCATCCTGTGTGAGTGCGAGAGGCTGCAGACGCACTCAAAGTGCCCAACTGGCGCGTATCGCCTGAATGTCGTCGCCGGCCTGCTTGACGCCGTGGGTTCGCTCGGACGGCCAGTGCGCTTAACTGCCGCGAGGACGGCTGAGATCGCGGAGATGGTGCAAATCTGTCGTGCGTGGGCGTCGGCGTTCGCAGGAATTCGCCTCACCGCCGCGCAGTCGACCGAGTTTGCGAAGCTCGCGGGGCGTGCGATGACGTGCAACGCGCAGAACCTGTCCGTCTTCGATGCTGTCTTGATTCCTTGCCACAAACTCAACGGGAAAATGAACATTGCCGCGCTCCTCCCGGCGTCCGACCAGACGCCCGCCGCACTGGAGAAGGCCCTCGCCAAACAGGCATGTCTGGCGCCGATCAACCTGCAGGACATCGACGCCAAACACCACGCGGCCTATCTCTCGATGTGGTGCGGGTGTGGCGACGTGCACAAGTCCCACAAAAAGGACTACGGGGTCGACTTTTCAACAAACCAGGTTGAGGCAATCAGGGCGGCGGTCGTCACCCCTCGGCGGCACAGGGTGCATGAATGCCCTGTGATCTGGTGGCGGCCCGCTGACCCTTTGGTGTCGCACCCGGCGAAGTACCTGAAGCGTTGGACTGTCGATGGAGGGAATCTCGGAGACCACCCGAGTTTCTGTCTGCTGGTCGAGACGTACGGGGCAGATCCATGGGCCGACTTCCACCACGTCATGCGCAGCACGCGCCGGGAACGGCTCGAGCACGGCAGCACGTGTGAACGAATTGGGCGGGCGTTCACCACCATCATGATGGAGTGGCGCGGGCTGCCTCCACGGATGTTACTCCGACAGCTCCAACACCACACGGGGTTCGAAATGGCCTACCGAAAGATGTACAGCGGCCTACCGAAAGCGCATGGACACATCCACATCTACGACGAAGCAGACAGAGATCCGCTGTGGGACCCATGCCGGCACCAGCACACCTCTGCCGAGTACAAGGATTTCACCAGGACGATTTGCCTCTGTGTCGGCCGGCTGTGGCACGGGCTCGACCTCACACTGCAACACGACTACGGTCCCGGTGCACACCCCGTGCCGGGCAACGTGGCACTGCTGAACGCCATCGACCTGCTGAGAATGCTCGGGCCACTGACACGCCGTGAATGCATGCGCGCACGCCGTGCACACGACCAGGCAGCGAACCCCATGCCTCTGCCCACGCACCACGTCCACAACCGTGCCCCGTGCTACAGAGTCGGCCCACCACCAACGACCGTACAAACCGAGTCCATGAGCACCTGACGGATTGGGGGTGTTGCCCATTTTTGTTTATTTTTGTTTGTTTCCTTCACACACAAAACAAAAAACCCGTCACATTGGGCCGAGACCGTAGTTGCCGTCGAGGTTAAATCTGGAGTAGGTGTAGCGGCTCCTGTCCACCGCGTCCGTCGTGTCTGTGTCTGCCTCCGCGTCATCCGCCGTCACCATAGGGTCGTCCTCACTGCCGCGTCGGGAGAGCTTGGTGGCGGCGGCCTTCCCCGACCCGAAAATCTCGGCGGCCACGGGAGGGGGGATGGGCCTCTTGCCGATCAGATAGTCGATGAACGTGGGCACGTCGATGTCATGTGGTTGGACGTGGAGCATGTGGGCCATCGTGTGGCCGTACTTGGCGGTCAATGCTTCGGCGGAAGGCGGGTCGGCGCCTACCCACATGTCGGTGTGGAAGTGCTCCACCATGTCAAGCAGGATGGCGTTGTCGTGGTGCACTTTCCCCGGTTCAACCGTGCCGAGGTTCCACGCGAAATTCGGGTCCGTCTCCATGAGACGCAGCCCCAGCACCCCCCTCCACAGCTCGGTGAGGGCGAGCGTTAGTTCGGCCTTGTCGGCGTCACTGCCCATCTGCAACGCCGACTGTCCGCCGCCTTGCGCATGCACGCCCGCACTCTGGGCACTTTGGTATTGTCTTCGTGCAACGTCGAAGGTGAGTTGATCTTCCCCCCTTGTTGTGCCCGCCGCCTCTCGGACATGACTCAACCCCGAGAAAGCAGGGCGTCTGCTGTCTTTGTTCACGGCGGCCCTTGCGCTTTTGCGGGCGTTGATGCACTTGCGTAGTCGTTTCGTCATGTTGACAACGAGTCGTTCGGGGGAGGTGTCGAGGACATCAACGCCGCGGGTGAAGAGCTCGTCCATGCCGTTGTTGAACTGGTAGCCCCCGTGTGCGTCAAGATCGCCGACAAACGAGGGGTGGAAGTGTTGGTGGCCGGTCGTTGACACCACAACATACAGCCCTGTCCCTATGTTCTCGTGCAGGTAGCACATGAACGTCGGCGCGCCGTGGACCGGAACAGTCACCCGAAGAGGCTCCGGGAAGCGGTGGAAGGCGTGCCCCTCGATGTTGCGGCCCTCCAGAAGGCCCGTCCAACCGTTTCCAAACCGAAAAGGCGACCTGTACGCAATTTCAGGGTGTGCCGTGACTTCCACGGATTGAGCAAACGCCCGTTGCCACTCGGTTGAGCTGGTGATGGTGCCCGCGGCGTCGCCGGCGCTGACTCGAGCGAGGAACTCCTCCCACTGAGGGAACTGAGGGAGGAACACGCTGAACGGCAAGTGAAACGCACTGTTTCTCACCGTGCCGGAGACACTGAGGGGAAGGATGCGTTTCGGGCCGTCGGGGCGCACACGGTTCCTTGTTGAGTTCACGTAATGGTTCCATTGGGCGTCGGTCTTGCAGCCGGCCTCAAAGCAGCAGGCACGGGCGAACGCCAGGGTCGCGTCTTCTTCCTCTGCGGGTGTGGTCAGGAAGTCACGGTACGTGGAAAAGCCCTCGAACTTGTACTCGAGGGCGGGGTTGACAGGGAGGAGACCCACCCCGTGGAGTACGCCGCCGCCATTGCCTTTGTGCCACGCGTTGTACTCGTTCTTGGTGGTGAAGCCGAGCGAGCTCGCGTGGAGACGGGCCAACTCAAACGGCATGCACCGCGAAGCCGAGGACCGCAACGCGCCACGTCCGTACCTGTATGCCGCGAATTCGGCGTCAGGGGGGGGTGTTGTCGCGGGACGGGCCCTCGCCGCTGGCTTGTGGGTGGGCTGGCGAAGGGTTGGTTTTGGTTTGGGCTTCACCCCGCCGCGCTTTTGGCGTTTGTGAATCTCGTTGATCCTGTCGATGAAGCCAGCAATGGCGAACCACGACATGCCAAGGGTCGGGATCACGTCGCCAGGCGCTGGCCACGGGTACCTTACTTTCCCGATTTGTGTCCAGCGCTTCGAATGGTTCACCAGGAACGCCGCATTGTACGCGGCGATGGCCTTTTTTTCGGCTGCACGTCCGACGTTGCTCTCAGGACTGCCGACGTTCTCAAACGCCTTCAACATCTCTTGTGCCGGGAACCGGCGGTCGCCACCCATGAGATTAATGAGGTGTGCGATTTCGTCGACCTCGGCGGTGATCTCGATGTAGGGCTGGTGGACGACGGGGGGGGCGAGAGACCGCGAACTCCCATCTGGCAAGGTGTCGGCAAACCCGCCGCTGAAGATGCCCTCGGCAAGCGGGGAGGCGCGCGACTCGAGGACACACGGCAAAATGCCAAGGATTATGTCGGGGGGGATGTCCGGGAGCAGTACGCTGTGCACACCGAATTGTCGGCGATCATGCGCGCTGCGCGGCATCCCCACCTTCAAAGTCATGTTCTTCCGTTGCACTTTGTCGTTGACCTCGCGGTGAATCCGCTCACGCCAACCTTTGAGTTCGTCGAGATCCGTGATGCTGTCGCCAAAGTAAGTGTTGATTAATTCCAACACATCTTTGGTCGCCATGGACAGATACCCCACAAGTGTGCCGCCGTGTGCCTTGAACCGTTCGGCGTCATACCTCTCCGGGTGGGTGAGAATGTAGACAAGGTGGCCTTCAGCCCCGGGTGCTGCCCGTTCGTATCGGCGACGCACTTTAATCATGTCACCCTTGGTCACGACAAGGGCTCTGACGTAATCGGCAAATTTCTTGCGGATGTCTTCGACCTGGCGTACTTGCATGTTCGCGAGTGCGTGCGCATCATTCATCCATGCCTCCTTCCACATTGCATTCGGTTCGAAAATGAAGAAGGCGCGCGTTTTCGCTGCGTGGTTGAGATGGCCGCGGAGGAGCAAGAAGGCGTGTGCATCTACGATTTTCTCGGCGACCCCCTCCGAGATGCCCACACCTTTTCCCGGTTTGCCAGGAGGTTGGCGAGGAGGTTTGACACCAGCTTTGCCTTTTGCGGACACACCATCCAGGTGTGGCGTGTTCCGCGCGAATGTGGCGCCATGAGGTTCCATGTTAGCACGTGTTTGTGTCAACGCGGACGTTTTTTGCTGCGCACAAACAAGTGGACGGCGACGTGGTTGGCATCGAGGCCGCCTTATACGATTTTCAGGGAATGTCTGTGTCGGCAAAAAATGTTGCAAGCTCGGTCCCCCCGCTGTGCTGTGCGGCGACATTGAAGGGCAAAAATCTGCCCACCCACCCACACTACACCCCCACCCCTTCCACCCTTCCCTCTCTTTCGCTCGCCTCGGGTCATGAGCACGCATGATCAAAGTGTACTGGTGATGGGAACGAATTTATATGACAACACCGCGCTTGTCCTCCGACGGCCGGGCACACTTGACTGCTTCGTCGTCGAACTTGACGGCGAAACCGACGCGGACGCGTACGGGACCTTAGAGCTTTTCGCATGTTGTGCTGGTAAAGTGCCTGTCGACATTCTGGAGGGCACGTTCTGCGGGGGCAACTGGACGGGCTCCGTCCGGTTTCTGTCGACCGGGGTGACGTGTGACGTGCACGGGAAAGCCCATCTCGCGCTGCCTGGGGTGGTTTGCCGCGCAGAGGATGGGAGGTGGTATGCACGGTTCACAGACAAGAACGTCCTCTGGTTACGGCCTGTGGGGCCGTCCCACATGAACAAGATCCACACCGCCGGGTTTGATGAGATTGCGACAACCCATGACCTCCCACAGATCGCCGCGTGGGTGATGGTCTCGATGTGCGGCAGAGATGAGGAGGGGGATGAATGGTGCACCGCGAGGCCGCAGTGCCCGCTCATGCGCAACGTCACATAAGAATCTTTATTTTGGATGACAAATTACACCGACCGTGGAGCACCGTGTCAGGGCGATTTAGGCGGGTCCGAACGTAGCCTGTTCGGTGGATGCTTTGCAGCCGATCCCCTTGGCTATGAGAAATTTGTCTGCTTCGGCTGTGCAGAGTGTTTGCACCGCCGCTGCTTCGACAATTTCAAGTGAGGAAAAGTGGGGGTACCGCACGCGGGAGCTGCACGACGCGGCCACCTTCAGCACAGCTGCAAGGGCCACGTCCACGGTTTCACCTTTTGCGAGGAGCATCGGGAGCCCGACATACGCTAGGTACAGGGGCTCGATCCGCAGCCTGTTGAACACCCCGGCTAACAGGAACGGGTGCACGTTCACAGCGGGTGGCAGCGACGTGTTCGCGCCGATGATGTTGAACGGCATGTGATTAATGCACGTGAAATCCACGTCCACTCCTTCCGCACCGACCGTCTCCCCTTGCAGCATGGCGATGTTTTGTGTGGTGGTGTCCAGCACCGGGCACGCGCCGGCGCTTCCGAACGCGTCTTCACCAAAATGGAACTGATAGTGCATGCGAAGGACATCTGTGGGCGAGGGGTATTTTTGCGTAAAAAACTTGCACGGATCTTTGCACCGATCACCCAGCCCGACAGGCGACATGACCTTGGCCACGGCGATCGTCTCTGCCCACCCCGATTCGAATGACTCGAATGTCACGGCGGTTGCGAGAAGCAGGACGAGGAGCGCGAGGAAAAAGGTTGCGATCACGTGGCAGCGCCAGCGGGTGTAAGATTTCAGATCTTTGCGTGTCATTCTATGCAGTGCGACGGGCACCGGACGCATCTCGTAAACCGCGTCCTCGTCACTGTCGGCTTGAAGGGATTCGCTGTCATCATCTGAGGACATGGTCGCCGCCTCTGTTCACAACAAGCTCTGTGTCTCGAGGAAAGCAGGCACCTTAATATGAAAGGTGCCGGCTAAACCTTTTTCTTGCCCGCCTCTGGCGTCGCAGCCCAATTCTCGAACTTGCGGAACGCGTCCACCGTTTCAATGAACGCTTTCCTGTGCTCTTCGACGACCATTTTGGTGTCTTTGTCGATCATGCACGCGTTCTGTTTGATCATGATCGAGTGGAAGATGTTCCGCACGATCGAAGGGAAGAATTTGAACTGGTTGGAATGGATCAGGTGCCGGCGGATGCTTTCTTTCGACCATGCTGGGTTTTGCACAACCGCCCCTGTCGCAGGGTTCGTCCACACGAGGTGCGACTGGACGTTTGTCCGGAAGGAGCTGTGCACTACCTGGACAATCAGCGGGAGTTCTTTTTCCTGCTCCCCCAGGTCGTTGACGAGGTCGACAATTGTCTGGTACAGGTCGTCGTCCGACCCGGCAGCGGAAGGTTCAGGCTCGAACGAACACAGGAAACAGAAATCTGGGTGGCTTTGGCACTGTGGCCCACCGGAATCCGTTGTGGCATCGAGACCATACGCGGCCTGAAACGCTTCCATTGTGACGTGTGAATCCGGTGGGTGGTGCGGGGACACGTCCTTAGCAATTGTGTGATGGTACATATAATGCATAGACGACGGTGCCACATGCGCCGTCTTTGGGTGACGATGGCATGGCAGGCGACGGCGACGTCGTTGCACTTGCTGCGTTGTCGATGATAACCGGCGTGGGCGCCGTTCTTTGGTTCGCGGTTGAAAGCACGCGGCGCACGTTCGTGCCATTTCAACAAACGGAAACCGGCTACCTCTACATTTCCATGCTGTTCGCCCTGCCTGCGTCTGTCAACGCCCTGGTGGCGATCCCCGTCTTTGCCGTGTCTGTCACAACCCCTGCGTACACGTGGTGTGCGGTTGGGTTCCATGCACTCGAATGGCTGTGGCTGCTGACGAGTTCACGTCAAACCCACCTGTACGTCACCGCGACCATCCTGATCCTCGCTGCCTGTGCCCTGACGGCGGTTGTGGCGGTCGGCATCTCCTTCCTCATCGACAGCGGCGAGTGCCCCGGGTACTTTTTGGCGGCGTTTATGTTCCCCCTGGCCAATGTGTGGCTGAACGACGTTGCCTTCTACCTGCACGGGTACACCAAAAGCCTGCAAGGGCCACGTGCAACACTCGGCAAATTGAAACCTTTGGGTCTCAGGTTTTGAGTTGAGCCATGGCTGACACGGAGGCGACACAGGGTGAGACGGCGGGCAGGAGGTCAGCATCAAAGTTTGAGGGTGATGATTTGTGGCACGCTCAAGATGTTCAACACCCGAGCGTGCCCCAGGACACGTCCATTTCGGGCGGGACGGACCACACCGTGCTCTGTGACCAAATGCACATGACCACCGCCGCTGGCTACCCCGTTCGTACCAGAAAACAACCCCAGTACTACAAACCCCCCATCCGACGCAAAAGGCCGCCAGCAGGACGCTACAAACACGAAGAGACGCGGCAAACACTGATGCAGGTGATCGCTGAAACGAAAAGACAACTCGATGAGACGAATCAGCTGAAACAGAAACAGGAGCAGGAACACGAAAAGACGCGGGAAAGACTGATGCAGGAACTCGATGGCACGAAAAGAGAACTCGGTGAGACGAATCAGGTGAATGCTGAATTGCAAACAGATCTCGAAGAGACGCGCGAACAACTCCGCCTTGAACGCATTGGCGCAGCGGAGAAACTAAAGGAGGAAATTAATGCAGCACACAGCGTCAACATGAAACATCAGGAAGAAACCAACACTCTCTTGCAGGAAAAGATTAACATGGGGGAACAAGTAAACATTGCGCTCACAGAAGAAATAACCCAGATGAAGCTGCAGGTAAAGCTTACAGCAAAAGAAACTGCCCGAAGAACGTCGGTTGACGCAGATGAACTGAAAATTGTCAACAACGTCAACGCGAAGATGTCCAAAGAAATTGAAGATTGGAAATCTAAGGTCCGAAGGGCCGCCGAGGTGAAGATGGAAGTCAACAAGGCCAAGGAGGAGTTGAAACACCAAAATGAAACCCAACTACGTGAACTTGCACGGGTGAAACTTGAAAACGCAGAAAAAATTGAGGGGATCAAAGTACAATTGGGAGAAGCTTACAAATCAGGGGCACAGCGGGCACAGGAGCAACTGCAAGCGGCGGAACACTCTGCGGCGTTCGAACTGCAAAGGGCACAAGTGTTGCGGTTAGATGGGGAATACCTGCTACGATTGAACGATGAGTTGACCGAACAATGCGATGCGAAAGATCAACAAATTGAAAAGCTGACGCAACAAAACGAGCTGTTCCGTGAGTTGACTGCTGCGAGTGGTAAGCCTGAGGACCACGCTGACATGGACCACGCTGACATGGACACACTCGAATCTCAGGTTCAAGCAGCGGGCGGAGGCGAGGCAATCGCCGGCGGAGATGAAGCGCCGGGCGCGCCTGCGCAACAGACATTAGAACAACAGACATTAACCTCGATCCTTAAACGCTGCGAAACACCCAAAAAAGGCCTTCAGTCGAACATCGTGGAGAGGGTTAGGGAAAGGGGAATGGGGGGCAACACACCTCTCGAGGCGGTGCCGATCGACCCGTACACCTCAAGCATTTGGCTGTGTTCACAGGCTGGGGCTTCAGAGGACACGACGGCAGAGTGGGCGTACCTTTGCGTCGGCTTCAAGATGTATTTCGTGGCGATGACGTTGAAAAATCAAGGCCAGACGTGCTACGCCACGGAGACGTGGCCGATGCCGGTCATGGCAATGTACAGGGTTGGGATCGTTCAACACACATCCTACTTCAAAACCCTCGTTCACTGCGCGGCAGCGTGCAACACCCTGTTGCTGCTTGCCCGGAAGAAACTCTCGTACAGCAACAAGAAGCATGAGACCGACCCGATCTGCGGACAGACGCTCCTCCCCACACCCAAGAAATCGAGCATAGAAAAGTTGTGTGGGTTCGTCGCCAGCCTGCACGCGGAAATGGCAAAGACGCAGGACGGCCGCGAAGCGTTGCAGTCTCTGATCACGGCTGCGGTCGAGTCGGTCGGTGTCGTCACGACGAAAGAGGTCGTGTCGCGTGCACGCACTGATTTCAGGCAAAAACATCCCATCCCCGACCTCGATGGGGGCCCTTTGCAGAAGCACGCAGCCGTGCCTGTGCGGGTCGGGGTAATGACGCCTGACCCGCTCGGGGGCAACACAAACTTGTACAGCATGCTCTGCGATTCGCAGCAATCCAGCGTCTCCCGGTCTACGACCGCGTCTCTCCTCGGCCTTGCTGCCCACCTCGTGTTTGAACTCAGCCTGACGAAGCCAAAACACCACCGGAACACCATCACGACCATGCCGCTGCCGAGCATTGTGGTGGGCATGGCGGCGGCGGATGCGCTGCGCCGGCGGTACAAGCCGATCGACAACGGCAGAGTCGGCACCCTGTCTCTGTGGCCCAAAGAAGAGGGTGGCCACGTCGGGAACAGGTTTGTTGGGTACCGGCCCGACTTTGTCTTCAGGACAGACAAAGACATACTCGTGAGCGTTGAACTCAAGACCGTGTGGAGGCGGAGTGGCCAGGTCCCGCGCACAGTGGACTACCAGCACAGGCTCCAGACAGTCCTGCAGGCGATCGCATGCGGCGCTGACGAGGCGGTGCTGTTGCGCATCACGGTGCCATACGGCGAAGACCTCACAACCCTTCGGGTGGAGTGCATCCGTCTCGACATGAGCAGCATCACAGGGATCGATGGGGGCGTCCACACTAAACTCGAGTACAACATGAAAAAGTTGAAAGGATTTGTTGACAACAGCGGCATGAACACCACGGATAGCGTTGACGAACTGTTGAAATTAGCACTCGCACAAACAAAATCACAATTGTCAGACGCCGACAACAGGTCCTGGGTCATCTACAACCGCCGAGCAGAACACGGTGTGCAGGCGATGTTAAACCCGGTGACAATGCGCGACTTGCATGAATACAGGCGTAAAGTAGCGTACATTAAGGGGGTGGTCATTCTGGCTTCGCAGCCACTTTCGTGGTTGTAACCAGCCACCCCGGCGGCTGAGGTTTTTTTCCACGGGGGTGTGCGTGATCTTATTTTCTTGTTTTTATTTATTTTGACAACAACAAATTGGCGTGGCCTGCTAGAGTGTGGCACGCTCCGCACCGGACAGGTCCTCCGAACACTCCGAGCACGGCTCCTCGTGTGACTCGACCACGACGTCCGGGCGCCACAGACGAAACGCAGAGAGGAGGCGCCGCTCGTCTGTCATCTCCGTGCAGGCGGGTGCACTGTTGTGATCACTGCAGAGGCAGAATTTTCCGATGCGGAGGCTCCGCAGGTGGAGAAGACCGCACAGAGGTTGAAGGAGATTAACGTCGTCTTGCAAAGGTATGTCTTCCATGTGGATTGTCTGCAGCTGCGGGAGGCGGCCGAGGACTCGGATGCCGATGCCTGTCAGGTCAAAGTTGCTGCACACGACGACCTTTTTTAGCGTGCGAGACAGGGGCATGAAAGCCTGAACAAGAGCATCGGTGATGTTGGCGTCCACACCGATGAAACCGCGGAGACGTGGAGAATTGGCGGCGATGTGTTTCATGCAACGGGGGGAAAACGTGTCCACGCGACTAACATTGATGACGGCCAAGTTCGGGAGCTTGAGGGCGGCAAACCCGGCATCGGCATCGTCGATGGTGCAGCCCGCCAGCCCCAGCACCTGGATCGTCGGGGCCGCGGAAAGGTGCCGCAGGCCGCCGGTCAGCCTGTTCTGCCCGAGCCGCAGGACTTTGATCGACCGCAGATGCACAACGTTGCCCATGCCATCCGGCCAGGCGAGGAAGGGGAAACATTCGATGTTCACTTCCCTGCAGTTGGCCATCCGTTCCATGTCTTGAAAGCTGCATGGGTCCCCCACCCCGCAGCCGGACACGGTGACCCGTTCGAGTGAAACATGCGGGACAAGTGGCAAGGCGCCGGTGTACATCGAAGACGGACCGCTGCAGTTCAAGAAATGCAGTTCCTTGAGATGGCGGCTGCTGTGCACCAAACTCGAGAGCCATTCGCCGTCGATGAATTGCACCTCCGTCGCCGTCAATGTGCGGAGGCGTGAAAAACGGTGTGCATCAACGTGCCTGAGTCCTGGCACGCGCATGTTGCGAAATGCGAGACCGGCGATTCCGGGCGCAAGCCTGCTGAGTTGGTCGGCAACCAGCGGCCCCACCGCGTGGGGGAAGTCTTCGAACGAGTTGGTAAAATGGAGATGGTGGATCCGATGCACACGTGCCAGCACTTTCGCAACGAGAAGATCACTGACCTCGTCCCTCATGACGACAAGATGTGAAAGGAGTTTTGATGAAATGGTGTTGTACAGCGGCGCAAGCCGGACCTTTGGCATCTGAACAAACTCGCGAAGCGCCGTCTGCCAGGCGCGACAGACGCGGGGCACCGTCATCAGGGCGAGGCGGGCGTCGAGAAACCCGAAAATTAATCCCAGTAGCTCGAATGGTAAACGATCCATGATGGTTGGGGGGGAGAGGGGAGGGACTACAGGTTGTGAATGGGAGGCCTGGTTGGCGCCAAGGCGCTTAGATGGCGACGAATTGTAACATGCGTGTGTCCCCTCTGGTAATCCCACAGCGCGGCGGGTGGTTTTTTTTTGCTGAGGTGGCTGCCAACATCGACGGGTTTCGGTTCAGCTCTCAAATGGACGGGCATTGTAGATGCAGAACACATTATCGAGCACACTTCCACCAAGCATGTCCAAGGTCTGCCCCCCACCCCCCCCCCACCCACCCACACCCCTTCGCACGCACACCGATGCGGACGCACACAGACACACACAGACACACGGACATGATCCGCCGTGTCCACTGACTGTTCGAACACTGTTGCCTGTGCCCCGTGCCTCCCCGCCCCGCCGTGTCACAGATCGTCGTTCCACTCCCACTCCCCGCGTTTCTTGACGACCCCGAGTGGCTTTTCGGCGAGCCTGCCATGGAGATTGCGAGCCAAGACATGCTGAACCTTGGCGTGGACGTTTCCCAAGTCGCGATCGAAGTGGGGGCGGACATCAACCTCATGCTGGAAGTGGTCGACGACGTCCTCCTGCGCGATTCCGTCAAACCCGGCAACGCGGACCAGCCCCTTCCTGTCTCGACGTCCGGCACACATGGCACAATCACAATCACAAAGACAAAGACAAAGACAAGTCCAACGACGAGGATATCGAAAGCGTTCATGGCGGGGAAAGAGAAAGACACCGCCATGCTCGACGCCATGAAGATGGTGACGTTCGACGCCGATGGGCTGCGCGAACTCTGCCGCATCTGCATGGAAGGCGGAGGGAAGTCGGCAGCCTTCGATGCGAAATCGCCGATGAGTGTCTTTCTCCGCTTTGAAGCGGAGACAGGATGGCGCCAGGCCTCCGCCGCGGGCGGCGGCGGGCGCAAGGCGGGCGCGGGGAAACCCAAGCAAACCCACGTGCAGAGGGCGTTCGGCGCTTGGACTGTGGCGCGATTGGAGCGCATGTTCGGGTCAACGTCCCACTCCCAGAGCGGTCACGGGCTGTTTCCCGGGCAGACGCCGGCCTTCCTGGCGTGCACCGAAAATCCGCACACGGCACGTCTGGTGGCCGAAGATTGGGGCATCAACGAGTACGGCGTGGCGACAAGCCACCTTGCCGAGTTTGACTACGGCTTCCGCACCTTCCACATCGACGCCGACACGGACGAGGACATCCCCCTGCGCTTCAACTGGCTCGTGTTCAGAGGCATCCGCGAGTCCATGCGCGCCTCCACCGTCTACACATTGCACCGGAGCGTGCTGTCCAGCCTCGTGTCGTGTGGATGGGACAGAAAATATGTCCTTGCGCTCCTGATGCGCGACGAGGCGGGCAACGTGTTCAGCACACACGGCTGTGGCAAGGCCCACGCGGAGCGGTACTACGACATGATCAATGGCAAAAGCTTCGTCCATGCCGTCATCTCCACCGGTTCGTGCGAGAAAACGCCGAAGAAAGCGACGGCCCTGCCGCAGCCGCCGGCCCGCCGCCGCGCCACGAAAAGGAGGCGGTTGGCAGCGAGCACACCGCCGCACCCGCTTCCGGTCACGACCAATGCCAACCCGGGCCAAGGCGCCAACGACGGGACGCACGCGCGACACCTGCCGGCGGACTCACGGCCGGCGCAGAAACACGCACCCGACAGCGTCGACCCCCTCCTTCTCTGCAGGGACATCCACTACATCGTCCTTCCGATCGGCATCGATGCACTTGGCGGCATCGCCGTGCTCGCCTGTTTCGCGTGTGTCGCCGGCAGGGAGTCATCATTCTGCGTGCCTGGGCTGATGCCGGTGGTGTCGGTGTGCGATCTCCACAGCATCAGCTACGCCTCGGCGTCCCTCATCGAAGCGTGCGTCGATGCACACCGCGTCGTCGCGTGCGACCTCCTGAGCGGCAAAGCGTACCCGACGTACAAGTTTGGGGCGGGAGCTGCCTCAGGCAGCAAGATGACAGTGATCCCCAACGGTGAGGCGTCGGCGGTCCGCGGGGAGGATTACAACAACCCTGTCGGCTACGCCTACATTGTTTCTGCCACCGGGTGCCTGTGGGACCCCGCCCACTGCAGCGTCACAGCCAAGGACATCAACGACAATCGTGCACGGGCTCGTGCGCCACGTGCAAACGTGCACCAGGGGTTTGCAAACGTTTTCACGGCCATGGCGACGACAGCCAACACGCCCTTCGCCCCGGAAAACTTCCACGTGGACACGAATTGCCTCTCACCCAGCCGCGTCGCGCGGGCCACCCACCATTTCGGGGGTGATGGGAAAAGCGGCATCACCGCGGCGTCGCTGGTGCCGCACATGGAACACACACTCGGATGCGTCCCGGGAATCCGAATGTGTGACGGCGAGTACCTCAACGCGCTCCAGGCGGCGATCGCCATCTACAAGGTCATCGTGCTGAACGACAGCGAGACGACGCTCCCACGCAGTTTCGGCGCGTTCACCGAGACCGTGCAGCACAGAAGCGCGGTGCGCGGGATGCTCCTCAACATGATTGAATCGGAGAATTGCGCCCGCAACGCAGCGGGCGGCGCTGCGATCTGCCACTGAGCGTGCGCCTCCAATTCTTGCGATTGTTGCAATAAACCACCTTTTTATGACGACACGGCTGTGTTTCCACGAAAACTGCTGACACGTGCTAAACACTCAAATTAGGTTTTGTGGGCTCGCTGGGTCCACAACCGAGCTCACAACAGTGAGCGGTGAAGATGGCGTCCCGCGTCCCAGGCAAGGCCGACGGAGAGACTCCCGCGATGCTTAGAAGTTGGTGCATCGTCACCGGCACCAGGGTCAAGATCAGGGGACTAGAGAAGCGAGGCGACCTCAACGGCGTTGTCGGGAGCTCGTGTGGGAAAACAGGCACCGGGCGCATCGCCGTGGACGTCGGGGGGGCTCGCGTCTCCGTCGGCCCCGACCACCTGGACATCTCGCCTTTGCCGAAAGCCGTCTACCCAATGGACATTTGGCTGCCCGCCGTGAATGAATTTGAGTGCGAAACCACGCACGCCCAAACGCCCGGTTGGTGGCGGTTTGCTACGCCGGGCACAACGCGCGAGTCCTTTGTCGCGGCGCTCCTGTCATTCGCACTGCAGGTGCTGCCAAAGCACATCGCGTTCCTCAAGCGCCTCATCCGCGACCCCGCCGACCCTTACGCGGCCATCCTCCGTTCCCAACTCGGTGACCTCGAGACTGCGATGCTTGTGGCACGCACCGTCGGCGACGGACTGGCTCCGGCGCTCGGGGCCGGCGACAGCGACAGCGGACCGGACGCTGAGGCCATCCTCTCGCAGAACCTCCCCCCCCTCCATGCATTCCGTGGCCCGTGCATGGATTGCCCCCACACACCTGTGTGTGGGCAGCGGCAGCGCGCAACGGTGCGGTTCGGCGCGGATTCCGTGACCGTCGACTGCACGCGCGTCCTAGTGCCGATCGCGCACCCTGGCGGCAGGGGCGGCGGCAAACACAACGGCTGAGGATGCGTACGTTTTACCCGCAATTTTACATGCATCATTCAACAATAAAAAAAATATCAGATGGCGGGGCCCCCTGTCAGGCAGCGGCTTCGGTGGCACGCACGGTCAGCGACCAGTAGACCACAAGCATCAGGGCCATGGCAAGGTCGTCCTGGTCGCCGGCCTGTGTTTTCCCCGATATCTCGCCGTTGTCCTGGTCCTTGACTCGCTTCAATTGGTCGGCGAGAAGCTGGATCATGTCGCTGACGGGGACGACGGAGAGGCGGGAATCGAGGTCGGCGCGGCAGCAGGTGACCGCCGAACTGCTGATGACAAATCGCCCGTCCATGAGGTGTGAAAACACCTGCTGCACCATCGCCTGCTTGTTGTCGTGCGTTGTCGTCACCCCGATGCCGTCGACGATGTGGGTCCTGAATCGATTGGCGGTGAAGGGCATCCACACCGGCTTAAACCGGGTGAACACGCGCACGATGCTCATTGCGAACACCTCGTTGAGGTTGCATTCGACAATCGGGACGATCGGACTGAGCTTGTGCACGTTCGGGTGGCGCCGCAGACGCCCGAGGAAGACAGCGATGAGCGCCTGGATCTGGGCCACCTCCGCCTGCGCGACGCTCACGCTCGCCAGTCCAAGGATCACGACCATGCCGGTGTCGGGGCAGATGCAGCTGGCGCAGACACCCATCTCGCTGACAGCGTGTCCGGCGGGGTCGACCGACACGTAGATGGTGGGGATTTTCGTGCTTTTGAACACTCGCGAATGGCGTTCGCGGCTCTGGAACGCATTGACGAGTTTTTTGGGGAAATAGCTCGCGACCTCGACGCTCAGCACGCCATACACCTCCGTCTGGAAGGTGGCCAGTTGTTTCGGCGGGATGAGGTTGCGCATCTGGATAAAACGCATCATGCTTTTCCACGGGGGCACAAAATGGAGGTTGTGGCAGCACTGGTCCGCCTCCATCATCTCGATGCAGGGGGCACAGGCCAGGCTGTGGTTCTCCAGGAAAAAAAAGTTGTCGCCGATTGCGTTGCGCTTCCGAATGTTGTCAACAAAGACACTGAAAAACCCGTCGACAGGCGGCGGCGTGGTGGTGCACGTGGCCACACGGGCGGTGACCTGGAGCAGCGGCAGTGCAAACTTGTACCAGAATTTTTCTTCGATGAACCCGATTTCGTCGAAAAAGGCGGCGTGGGGGGCGTCGCCGCGGCACGAGTCGGGGTTTTTGGGCTTGGAGGCCACCTCATTCACCGGCGCGTTGGGGCCGCCGGTCTGGATCGCGTAGGCGTTGTAGTTGTTTTTGATGAAACGGATGCTTCTCCACTCGTCGTGCGCCCCCTCGGTTGTCTGCATCCAGTTGACGTACGCCTTCGCCGACTTGGTGAGCTCGATCGCACGGTCCAAACTAGTCGAGTAGACGTTGCACAGGCTGCCGCCCTCCGGAGACGCGAGGCTGAGGGCGGCGATGAACTTGCCGAGGGTGCTGGTTTTCCCTTGCTGCCGGTTGGTGATCCAGACAACGTTCTGTGAGCCGTCCAAACACAGCTGAGGGTCGATCAGATGGTAGTATTCCGAGCGCTCAGCACCGAGGTGTGCTTTGCCCGTTATTAAATGGAGGTGGGAGGCGGTGAGGCGTCGGATCATGCGGTCGTTGACACCAAACACAATGTTCGCCCACGGCGCGCGGTCCAGGTGGTCCAGCAATCGGAGGAAACGCTGCAGGCGCCGCATCCCGACGCTCAGCGTCTGTGTTTTGTCGATTTTGCACCGCTTCGCCGCGTTGGCAATGCGGCCGGCGCCGAGGACACGGGCAACCGGGGCACCGATGCCCTGGGTGCCGCCCCCGCTTTTGGCGTCAAGTTTGCCACGGATTGCGCCGAGCCGTTTCGTCTCGATCAAGGGGACGGCGAAGGAGGACTCCCGGACGCTGACGATGGTGCCATCCGTTTCCTTCCACTTGCAGTACTCGCACACCCGACACGGCCGGCCCTGATTCGCCGCGCACATGATGGAGCGCCGGCTTCGTGTCGCGGACATCATGCCGTCGACTCACACGACGTGTCTCTGCGGTCGTTCGGCTCGCTCGTGAGGCGTTCCGTGAGCGCGCGATTGTGTTCGTAGCACGCAGTGTTGGCGGAGTACGCGACAACAGAGATTCCGAGCCACGCCACAGCGATGCCACACCACATCAGGGTGTGGTAGAGACCATTCGCTGCCTGTGTGCAGATTTGGCACGTGGGATGGCCGGGCACGGGCTGGTCGGGCGAGTTCGCGAGAACGTTGTGCGCCGCGCGCGCGTAGGCGGTGCACACAACAGCGCTGATGAAAGAGAGGAGGACGCCAAGGTTCGCCTTCGTCGTGTGCCTGCCACACGCAGCCCCCGAATTGTTGACACACGACTGGGCGGCCGTGAAAGCACCGGAAAACGTGAGGACGAGAAACAAATTAAACCATTTGCTGTGAAAATACGTAAGATTCCGCGTGCAGTCGAGACGACCGGTCTGGTGCACGGCGTGGCATGAATGCGCGACAAGAAAGGCACCCGTCCCGACCAGGCCGAAACTGATGCAAGTCGCGACGGTGCCGTTGGCGTGCACAGCCGACGTGGCCATTGCTGAGGTGTGCAGTGGCGGTCGCCGGGCCGTTGACTTTATAGACATCCGCGCCTGCACACCACCAAACGCGCATTTGCCCCTTCTACGCGCTTTTGACGCCGCCACATCCGGGCAAACGCCCGCATCGATCTTTGACGTAGGCAAACACCCCCCCCGGTTTGAACACAACGAGGTCGAGAGCGAGAAACACCCCGACCACGATGCAACCGGCGACCGAAAAGCCGAGCGTGGCTTGTGCCCCCCCGCCGCCGTCGTCGCCGCGCTCGCGCTGCCCACGCGCCGTCACCCCGGAGGCGAAGGTGAGCATCAGTGGAATCTTCGCAACGAGCGACAGGAACGAGTAGGCGACCTCGAACCGCATGTTGTCCGCGAGGTTGTTCGTGTAGGTGGTGCTGATCTTCCACAGGTGTACGAGAGGGAACAGGAAAAACGTGCTACAGAGCCACGCCAGCAGAATGTAGACGACGACAGGCGGGTCGCTGGCGGCAGGGGACGTCGTCCCGCCGAAACAGCTGGCAACCGGAGTGGCGGAGTCGTCGCCGGACACGGCGACCGCGAATTGCACCCACGGCGCAACCCACACTGCCGAGTAGGCCACCGCCGCCGCGAGGAAGATCGCGATGGCGTCGTCGCTGTTGCCAGCGGCCCACGCAACCTCCGAGCCGTAGCCGCCCACAATGACGAGAAACTGGACGGTGAACCATAGGATCAGGGTCACGAGGTCGGGTGGAGCAACAAACAACACGCTGTTCACCATCAGCATGAGCGAGGAGGACATGGCGTAGTCGGCCCAACGGAACCTGTTGACCCCTTCGAGGATGTACCGTTCCGCACGAGTGTCAGATGTCGCGTACGTCGCAAAATGATTAGCAGCGCTGAAAATACTGAAGGTAGAGACAACCACACCGAGTGGCAGTCGCCGTCGCAGCTCCACGCGCGACTCCACAGGCACGCGGTTTTCTACAACCACCGCAGCATTGGATGTGGCGTTGGTTATGTTCTCTAAATTCCGCCACGACGAGAATGTGATGTGCACGGGCACATTCCAGTCGCCGTGCCGCGCCACGGTGTGTGCAACCACAGTCGAACCAACCACGTGGAGGACGCCAAGCAACAACTGCCATCGCACAAACCGCTCCCACAGCTTCTCGTCGCCGTCTTCCTCTCTCCCCATGGCAAATCGTGCAACCGGGCGTGGACGTGGAAGTGGCTGCAGGCCAGGTGCTCCAGTCGTCGGCGAGGCATGCCGATTTATACGGCGACGACCGACTTAGTTGGCGGAAGACGACGCGAGGCCACTAATCAGATGCACAAACATCACCTCGTCCACCACCACCTCGAGACACGTTTTCGCTACAACTTCCACCGTCTTCCTCGAGCCCCGCTTCCGCTTGGGGCTGTAGCGGCCGCCGATCGCCTGTTCGAAACGGCGCCTGAACGGCAGCGCCGTCGCACCTGGCATGCCGGTGTGCCACGCGCGAAAAACATTGGCTGGCGTGCCCGCCTCGAGCGCTGCGACGAGACTGTCACTCAAGTATATCAAACCAAGGCACGTCCACTGCAGTTCCCACGTCGGCGTGTCTGGATTGGACGCGAGTCGTCTCAACTCCGCCGCCGTAGGTCCAGGGTCCGCTTGCACGGGAAGCGGTGCGTCGCCAAACACTGGCGTTTGTGGCGGAAGCAACAGAATCGCGTCCGCGGCGTCGGCGCACATGCGGCGGAGCAGATCGGTGTCGAATATCACACTGCGGATGTCCATCGTGGCGTGTCTGCTAGAACAAAATGGACGAATTCGGCGATGATCCGGAGGTTCTCATGAAATTTTTGTTCGTCCTCCCACTGTGTGCGTACTTGTTGGGCCAGGTGTGGCACGAGCCGCACATCGGCGGCGCTACTTCGGACCAACAGCCGCGGCGGCACACAACAACATGGCTAAACTTCTAGGGCCCTGCGATGTGGTGCCGTGCGAAAATCCGGTTGTTGTTCAGTGTGTCGTTGAGAAAGGCACCAAGACCTTTGTCCATCACCCGGCGTTCACAAACGGCGAGACCATGGAATGCTCGGGGGTGGTCGCCATGGTGGTGTTCTGTTCTGCCAGACACCTGACGGACACATCCGTGTTTGTCGGCATCATCGCGTCCGACCCGACGGCACACGGCAGCGCGCACGGCCACGTGTCCGTGTTCGTCCGCGGGTGCGTGACCATGGCGTGTGACCTACAGTGCCTCGCGGACGTGCGGGACACCATGGCAACCATCTGTTTCATGCCCAGCGTGGGAAACACCAGCCGTTTCGTCGGCATCGACGCACGGCATGTGCCGCCGTTGGTCGAAAGGGCGAACAGGCGGAGTTGCCACAGGGTCATCGGGACACTCGTCGAAAAAGGCAGGGCCCCCAGCAGCGAGGTGCGCGTCATACTCGAGCCGAACCGGCACTACCGGATGAGCACACCGGAATGGGCGCGAGACATGTCCGCAGACAGCGGCAGCCCCAACTTGGAGGACATCGTCAGTAATTCCACCATCAATGAATTAATGAACGTGGTGGGGCTAGACGACGCCGTCAATGCAAGCCTACACAAGTTGGTAGCGGAAGTGGTGGCACATGCGCGCTCCATGACATCTAACGAGGAAGATGCACTTGCCGTCGAGTACTTGGCAACAATCATGGTACGCGGTGAAGAAGATTACTCAGATCGCAGCTAGGTCGTGCCAGGATGGATGGCCGTCGTCACCGACGCCGTGCCGAACACGACGAGGACAAGGCACTCGGCAGGATGGATGTGGCGCCTGTACCGCTGCACCTGCGCCTCATACTGCGGACTGCCCGACGTTTTGCCGACCTTTATCTCGATGACACAGTTTCCGACAACAATGTCATGGCGATGAAAGCCAATGTGTGTTCCACGGTAGGTGATGGGGCGGACCACCTCCATGGCCACCGCAAGCTGCATGCCCAGCAACTGCAGCGCGGACTGAAGCTCAAGGCACAGCGCATTGCGGTAAACGACCTCCGCCATGCCCGGGCCAAGGGCACGGTAGACTGCGTGCGACGCCCTCTTCACCACGGCGTGCATTTTCCCGTCGTCAGGTGGTGGTGAGAAGGCCATTGTTGAAAACGCGGCTGTGAACGACGCCCCCGCGGCTTGTGAACACATACGACTTGAACTGGCGGACGGAAACGGAGATTGCTCGACACTGAACGCGGCCAACAAGAGACATCAGCGACGGGTGGGGGATGTGTTGTGACACCATCGTGTGGCACGGCACCACGATCGTGCCGTCTTTGACAAGGCCCGTGGACAGCATGGTGAGCCACGTGCACACACCCACCTCAACGGTCGAGGTCATGCAGGCGGGATGGGCCGACATGTAGTTGCTGATCAGGCGCGACAGGGACGCACAGCTGTCACCGGAAGTTCTCTGCGCGTGGGCGGGTCCGTACGTCGACCGCGCGCGCGAAACAATCCTCCTCAGCGAGCTGAACGTCATCGCCCCCGTCTGTCTCGCCTCCTTCGCCACACGCTTCGTTGCGCGGGCCACCATGACGTTCCTTGCCGTCTTGTTCGCTGCACCGAACAGCACGTCCTCGATGATGCGGAGGCATGCGGCGGCCGTGAACAAACACTTCCGCCGCTTTCTCACCTGGAAACGCCGTGGACGCTTGGTAATCCGGCGGCTGCCCCCCCAGTGGTTGACACACCGCCCGTCTGCATCAAACAGAGGCGTGGCGACCGCGTCGGGCCCGCCCACGACGATCCCCGAAAGTGGGCAGACATACCCCTCCCCCGAGGCCATGCGTTCAGGTGGGAGGGCGCAGTCTTCGCCACAGATGTGCACGGCATGTCCCTTCACACAGGTGCACGCCGGCGTCTTTGGGTCGATGTACATGCGGCATTGGGGGGTGCACTGCAAATGGTACGCATCGGGAGCGGCGTGGATGCCGTTCTTTAGCTTCCACCGCATGAATCTGCCAAAAGCCGCAGCGGCTCGTGCGCTGCCGTGGGGCTCCATCGTCGTAGGCGGAGTAGTTGTGCCAGATGCCTGCTGGTCACTCCGCACAA
>MDTF01010002.1_pt1 | contig 22046 bp, 18 predicted proteins | sample 811191 | NCBI WGS metagenome assembly MDTF01 (sample SAMN05326649, study PRJNA326480) | marine metagenome | isolation source: seawater | place: Southern Ocean | collected 2011
AAAAATTAATTTCTCAGAAAAAATCCTTATTAAAAAACTTAAACTAAATGAAAAAAAAATTATTTTCATATCGGGGGATGATGATAAGCTTAAAAATTATTATCTAAATTCAACAGCATTAATTTACCCATCTAAAAATGAAGGATTTGGTTTCCCCCCACTAGAAGCTATGAATTATGGCTGTCCCGTAATTACAAGCAATAATACAGCAATATTGGAGGCTACTGGGCTAACTGAATACGCATTTAATCCAGAGTCCCCCCAGGATATTGCATTGAAAATAGAAAGTATAATTTATTCAAAAAATAATATTAATTTTTTAATTAACTACGGTCTTAAAAGAGTTAAACAATTATCATGGGAAAAAACTTCACATGAGATTTTAGAAGTTTATAAAAAATTAATAAATTAATTTATTTTAAATTAATATTTTATCTAATCTAAAAGTATCTTTTTCATAGTTTTTTCCACCTCTTATACCGTCAGCAAAAGCTAACAGATTTGAAGGTGCTAAGGCCTTAAAGGCATGCGCATGAAAAGGTTTATGAGTTATAAGTGAATTAGGTTGTAATAATTCTTTTTTAAGTTTTCCAATAAACTTTCCACTTTTATCAACCCTACATGAAAAAAGCATCATTTTTCCAGAAATTAAAAAAGAGTATTGGATGCTTTTTTTATGAAAATGGTTACCACGGATTGCACCTTTATTGAATGTTACAAGTGTACAATGATCCTTTGGTTTATTAATGAATATATCAATAATCAAACCTCTTTTATCTTTAAAGTTACTTTTTAGTAATTTTTTCATTTTTTTTATTAATAATTTTTGCTATTGATGTATACATAATTTTTCTTTTTTTAAATACTTTTTTTATTAAATGGTTGCTTATATTCCAAGGTAATATTAATGCTGCTTTAATTTGTAAATTTTTATCTTCTTGGATGATTTTAATTCCTGATAATGGAGTAAATTTATTAATTTTAAATTTTGATTTATCTAATATAAATTTAATATGTTTATCTGTAAAACCACAACAGTTTAAAAGAGTATTTCCTTTAGTTGCCGCACCAATTCCATATATAGGATTTAGATTTTTTATGTTATTAGTTACAAAAAACTTAATATTTTTTATTACATATTCAATTTTTTTTTTAAAATTTCTAAAATCATTATGTGTAATGCTAGAAAATTTTTTTATACTTTTTTCAGTACAATTAATTTTTTTAGCAAAAACTCTTAAAGATCCTGCCATATAATTAATTTTTTCAAGTTTAATTATTTTAAAATTTTTTTTTGTTAAAATTTTATTAATAGATTTTTCTGAATAATAGTGACGATGTTCGTGGTAAATTGTATCAAATCCAACTTTTTTTACCAAAGATTTTAAATCTGGAACTTCTAATATTAGTGTTCCTTTTTCATTTAGTAAGTGATTGACGGAATCTAAAAATTTTAAATTATCATCAACATGATTAAATACATTTGCTCCATAAATTATATCAGCCATTCCATATAATTTTTTAATTTTTATTACGGATTTGCTATTAAAATAATCTATTAAAACATTTATATTTTTTTTTTTGGCTAATAAAGATATATTCTTTGATGGATCAACTCCTAAAACTTTTGCTTTAGAAATATTTTTTATTTCATTTAAAAATGTACCATCATTACTTCCAGCCTCCACAACAAAACTATTTTTATTTATCTTAAAACGATTAAATATATAATTTGCAATATTTTTAAAATGTAGTCTTGAAACGGGGGAATTATCTGATGTATACGAGTAATCATATTTTTCATATCTTTGAAAACTTGGAACTTTAAAAATTGAAGTTAAGTGGGAACATTCACAATATCCAACAACTAATGGATATTTCTTTAAATTAATTGCCTTTAATTTTGTTTTTAAAAATGTATCTGCGCATGGGTGGTTACCAAGGGACAATGTATCAACAAATTTATTATTACAAATATTACACTTTTTTTTCATTTATACTTTTAATTAAATATTTCCTTAGGATTGTTAATGATTTTTTTTTATAAAATAGTGTATTTTTTTTAATTTTAACTTTATTTATATTAGCTTTTTTTGATTTAAAAACTGATTTAAATAATTTTTTATTTATTTTTATATAATAACTATTAAATAACTCTAAAATTTCAGAAATCTTAACTAAGTCTTTATTCCCATAATTTCTTATAAAGCTATCTTTTTTTAATGATTTTTTATATAAAATTTTCACAAAATCGTTCACATCAGCATAACCTCTTTTGTCAGATAAGTTTCCAGCAAAAATCCCTTTATCCCTATTTTTTAAAAACATTTGTCTAAATAAGTTATTATGAAAATGATCAGAGTTTACATATTTATCTCCTATCAAATTAAATGGCCTCCATATTTGATAACTAGAGAACAAATTTTTTTTGCGTAATATAAAATCTTCACATTTTAATTTTACAGATCCAATAATATGATTTTTTTTATAATAAACACTTGAAGATGAAATATATACAAGTTTATTAATTCTAATGTGCATAATTATTTTTTTTAACCATTTAAATTCAAGTTTAAAATTATCATCAATAAAATTTTTCTTAAGAATTCTTGGGCTTGCGAAAAAATAACAATTATCAATATCTTTAAGGGGGAAACTTTTTATATCAGAGTTTAGATTAAACTTTTTAAATCTTGGATCATTTTTACTAAAAAAAATAAAATTTTTTTTTTTTTTTAATAGATTATAAAAGGCTGTTCCAACTAATCCAGAAGATCCAAAAACTATATTTTTTTTCAATGGCACCTCTAAAGTTTGTAAATCTTATTTTTTTTATACCAATCAAATGTTTTATAGAAAGTATCATAAAAATTTGAATACTTTATTTTTGAAATATTTTTGGTTAATTTTTTGTTACTTCCGTGTGTTTTAAGAATGTCTGCTTTATGGATTTCAGTCAACTTAACTTTCACTATATATTTTTTCTTAAAGTTTTTTACTATATCATAAATATTAACTGGATTATTTGAGCAAATATTAAAAATTTCATGTTTTTTAAATCTTTTTTTTATTAATTTATTTACAGCATTAACTACATCACCAATATAAGTAAAATCTCTAAGATGGTTTCCATAATTATTTAAATAAAAAGTTTTATTTGTCATGTGTGATTTAAATAATTTCATCATAAACATATCTGGTCGACCCCATTCCCCATAGACTGTGAAGAATCTCAATCCTATAAAGTTTATATTGCTAATTTTTTGGTACATTTCAGCCATTTCTTCACTTAATTTTTTACTCACAGCATAAATATTTTTTGGATTTAACTCTTCACTTTCTTTTAATGGAAAATTTTTGTTTTCTCCATAAACAGAACTTGAAGAAGCATAAATAATATTTTTTATTTTATTTTTTTTTGCTTCTTGTATTATATTAAGGAATCCAAATATATTAGTATCGATATATTTGCCAGGGTTTATAAAGGAATACCTAACGCCCGCTTGTGCTGCAAGATGAATTATCATATCAAATTTTTTGTTTTTAAAAAAATTATGTAATTTTTTTACATTAACAATATCTATTTTAGAAAAATTAAATTTTTTATTTCTTTTTAAGATACTTAATCTTTTTTTTTTTAACCCTATAGAATAATATGAATCGAAGTTATCAATTCCAAGCACCATGTGATTTTTTTTTAATAAATCTTCTGCAACACTATAACCAATAAAGCCTGCTACACCTGTTATTAGAATTTTCATATTTTTGATATATTCTTTAAGTATTTATAAATAAAAATTATTAGTACTAAAATTTTATTTTGTCCATTATCTAGCCTAATTTGAATTTCTTCCTTAAAATGATCAAAAAACTTAATTGTACTGGAATATCCACCTCTTCTAAAAGTTCCAAATATTTCATCTTTTTTTGTCCCAATTCCTTTTAATTTTTTTTTCACAATCATTCTATAAAAGTAATCATAATCAGATGAATACTTATATTTTAGATTGTACAAACCTACTTTTTTAGCAGCAGACGTTTTTATAAAAAATCCAGTAGAATGACTTGAATAAAATCCCCAACTCCAATAAATTTTATATGGTTTATAACCATACAATATTCCCCAGTGTTTTTTCACAGCACCAAAAATGAAATCTTTATCTAAATTATTTTGAATGTAATTATTTAAAATTTCAAGAGTGTTAGAAGAATAACAATCATCAGAATTTAAAAAACCTATATATTCTCCTCGTGCTAATTCCATACCTTTATTGAATGCATCATAAATTCCATTGTCCTTAGCTGAACACCAGTAATCAATTTTTGATTCATATTTTTTTATTATATCTAAAGTTCCATCTTTAGAGTTACCATCTATAATTATATGTTCATAATTATCATAATTTTGTTGGTGTAAACTCAAAATACATTCTTCTAAATATTTTTCGTTATTGAGTACAACTGTAATGACTGTAATTAGTGGTTTGTTTTTTTTTGATTCCTTAAATATATTTTCTTTTCTTAAACCACCATCAGCAATACATCTATCTAATAGATTATTTTTTTTTATAAGTTTTTCTTCAATCATTTAAAATCTTTCTCATTAGCTAATTTTTTTATTATATCTTGATAAAAAAGAGAAGGTTGCCAATTAATATGTTTTTTAATTTTGTTTATATTTGCATAATTTTCTTTTATTTCAAAATTTCTAAAAAAATTCTTATCAATGACCGTAAATTTATTCCATCTTAAATTGTGATTTTTGAAATATTCATTAATAATACTTTTTAAAGAAACTGTTTTCCCTGTTGCTACAATATAGTCTTCAATTTTTTTGGAATTTAGTATTTTATGACATGCTACCATAAAATCAGGTGCCCAACCCCAATCTCTTCTAACCCTTATGTTTCCAACATGAAGTTTATGATTTTTATTTTTCAAAATTTTATTAAGGCCATCTATTATCTTCCGAAATATAAATTTTTTTGGTCGCAGTGGAGATTCGTGATTAAACAAAATTGCAGTGCAGACTGGTATTTTGTACATTTGTCTATAAGATTTAATTATTTCGTAACCTATTAACTTAGAAAGACCATATGGACTAATTGGTTTTTTAAGACTCTCCTCTTTTATCTTTTTTTTTTTATTTATATTTCCAAATAATTCACTGCTTCCTGCGTACAAAAACTTGGTTTTTTTTTTTTTTTGAGAAATTATATAATCAAGTATATCTTTTAATGGCTTTATTTGACTTTGATATGTTTCAGCTTCTTGTTTAAAAGAATCTGTTACACTTGATTGACCACCTAGAAAATATATTTCATTAAAATTTTTTTTGAGAATTTTTTTAATTTTTTTTGTGTCAGTATTTTTAATTAATTGAATATCTATTTTATCAAATATCTTTAATTTTCTTAAATTAACAAATCTTTTTCTTCTGCAGACGCCTGTTACTTTATATTTTTTGTCGATCAAATGTTTTGCTAGATAAGATCCATCTTGACCACTTATACCAATTATTAGAGCTTTTTTTCTTATCATATTTAAATTAAATTATTATATACTTTTAAGGTTTGTTGTGCGCATTTCTTCCATGAAAAATTTTTTATATTTTCTAAACCTTTTTTTACCAAATCTCTTCTTAAGTTGCTGTCATTTACAATTTGTCGAATGCAATGTGCAAGTTGTTCTGAAGAATTTGGAGTAAAAGATAAAGCAGCATCTCCATAAACTTCAGGCAAACTACTTGAGTTACTTGAAATTACCGGACAACCACTATTCATTGCTTCTAAAATTGGTAAGCCAAATCCTTCATATTTTGACGTGCAGATAAAAGCTACTGCAAATTTGTATAAATTCACTAAGACCTCATCTTCTCCATCTATTTGGTGAATCTTATCCAGATTTAATTTTAGTTTTTTGAATAAGTCTAATTCCTCTTTCAGAAACATACCTCCACCAAAACAAACTATATCAAAATTATTTTTAATATCATTACTCTCACTAAAAGCCTTTAATAATAATATAAAATTTTTGTATCGTTTTCTTGAACCTACATATAAAAAAAATGGATTTTTATTGTCAAGTTTACCTATTGTTTCACCAGTTAATTTAAAATTAGATAGATAAATAACTGATGTTTTTTCTTCTTTTATATCATACTGCTCAATTAAGTCCTTCTGTGTATTTTTAGAAATACAAATAAAATGATCAATTTTACTAAAAATTTTTTTTTTATGATATTTTGGCATTTTGTACTCTGATTCATATTTTTCATGTATCAGGTCATATACTGTTATTACAGTTGGTTTTTTTTTTATTACATGGTCATCATAATAAGTTGTGTGCAGAATGTCGTAGTTATTGTTGTTAAAATAATGATTGGAAATCAACTTATTGTAATAATTAAAAAATTTTCCAAAATATTTTTTATTTTTAAAGTAATGACCTTTTTTGTATTTATCCTCAATATCTCTTAAATATTTGTTTACATAAATGGGTGATAATATTGTGGTATCATCATTTAATTTTATCATTTCTTTAATTAATTCAACGAAGTATCTTGAAGGACCCCCAATTGATTGGTTTAAGAATATCTTATAGTCGTAAATTAATTTCATTAAGTTGTTGTTAATTGAGTTTTTCTAAGTTCAAAAATTTTATCACAATATTTTAATGTGCTTCTACGATGAGAAACAATTATTATTGTTTTATCTATATTTTTTATGGCCTCTATTATTCTTTCCTCTGTTTCGTTGTCTAGTGCACTTGTAAATTCGTCTAATATTAAAATTTCTGCATTACTGTATATTGCACGAGCCAGACTAACTCTTAAAATTTCTCCGCCCGAAATTTTTGAACCTTTTTCTCCAATTATTATTTCATACGATTGATTGGTATTTGATATAAATTGATCTAATCCACTAATTTTTATTGCTTGTTTCAGTCTATTCAAATTTATTTGATTGTCATCACTTTCAAATGTAATATTCATTTTTAATGTATCATCTAAAATAGCCACAGTTTGTGGAACATAAGCTATTAAACTTTGCCAATTGATCAAATAATCTTCAAGATTAAAATTATCAATTGTAATTTTTCCTTTTTTGGGGCTTAAAAAACCCATAATTAAATTTAATAATGTAGTTTTTCCAGATCCACTCTCGCCCATTATTCCTATTTTTTGATTTTTTGTTATCTTAAAATCTATATCATTAAGAATATTCTCATCCATTCCGTTGTGTGCATAACTAACATTTTTGAAATTTATTTCTTGATCAAATAAATTTTTATCTATTATTTTTTTTGTTTTTTTATTACCAAGGTTTAGATTTAAATGAGTTTTTTTTATAAACAATTTCCCATATAAATATGACTGCGTCTCAATTATTAATTTATTTAATGAGGGAAGAATCCTTAAAAATGCAAACAAATACACGGCAAATATAGGAATAATCTCTAAAAGGCTTTTAGATAAAAAATAACTCATTATAAAAAAGGCCATCATTATAAATATAATGAATACTTGCTCTATTAATATTCTGGCAGTTTCTTGTAATAAATTAAGTATTTTTATGTTCATAAAAAATTTTTTAAATTTATTATTAATTGATCTTAAAAATATTTTTTGAGCACCATATATAATTAGTTCTCTAAAACTTGAAAAACTTTGTTGTAAATTTTTTATAATTTCCGAATTTAATATGTGTCTTTGATTGCTTAAATTAATCATCTTTTTTTTTGTAAAAAAAGTATGAAAAACAAAAAATACACTTCCTCCAATAAAAAATATTGAGGCAACTGTTTTATCCATATAAATTAGGTATGCAAAAATTCCTAAAATCAATAGTGATTCAACTAGAATGTTAAACATTGCTACAAAGCCCCTCATGCATATTGCTATATCTTCTGTAAACGTAGCTATTAGCTTGGAGCTATTTCTATCAATAAAAAATTGATAATCTTGAGATATAAAACTATCAAACATTTTTTGTGATATCTTATAATGCAGCTTTATGAAAAAATTAGTTTTATAAAAAATTATAAATAATGAAATAATGTTTTTGAGAAAAATAAACACTAATAATGACACGATTGCAATTAATGCTGGGCTAAAATTACTTATATCAAATGTATCTGCTATCCACATTAAAACATAGTTGCTTGTATCAAAATTGTTATCCACCATTAAATTTGATAGGCTATATACTATAGCTAAAGAATAACTTTCAAAAAAAATTACAACCATAGACAGGAAAAATAAAATAAAAAAACTTTTTTTTTTCTTTAGTTCAAAGAATATCTTAACTAGATCTATAAACTCTTTTAAAACATTCTTACTATATAAAAAAATATTTTTAATAATCATTATTAATTTTTATAAATTCAAATAACATTCTAAATAAACTTTACTTTTTTAATCCTATAATTCTTTGAATTAATATTTTATTTTGTATTAGTATTTTCACAGATTAAAATAATGTTTTTATATTGTTCAACATATGAACAACATTGTCAAGAATTTAATAGATAAAGTAATTATTAATTGAGCTTAGTTTTTTAATGAAATTAGTTTTTTAAATTTTATATCCATTGGATAGTTTTTTGTTTTAATACTATTTTATCCATATTTTTACTAAATATGAAAGTAGGACATGGCATCATAAACTTTTCGATCAAAAACATTTGGATATCTATAAAATTTAATATGTGAACCTATTTCTGAGTTGTTCCAATGAGCATATCTTGGGCCTGATAAAATTCTTTTTAAAAGTTTTGAGTCAACTTCATAGATGGCATATTTTTTAATTTTTAAAATATCATTATTGTTTTTAACATGTATCTCATCATTTTTATTATCTATATGAATGAACTTCTCTTCAAATTTCAAAAGAACATCTGTATCTAGAGTTATATTTAAATCATTTTTTTTTTTAATAAATCTTTTAATCGCCTCTTTTGCTAAACTTAATAATTCTTCAAAAGTTACTTCTTCATCTTTTTCATATTCAAATTTTTTTTTACTTAAAACATTCTCTATATAATTTCTAATTTCATTATCTTGAATTACTTTGTAGGGTTCAGAATATTTTTCTTTATTTAAAGAAAAACTTGAATCAGGATTAAGCTTGATACATTCATGATTAGTTTCATTTAAGTTTTTCTCTAAATAATTGTATGCCTCTTCTAAAGATGGCACACCTCTTAGGTTTTGTAGTTTTGAAAGCTTTCCAGTTAATACGTAAGTACCCGCAAATGGCATATAATATTTAGGTTTAATTTTTTCTATGTACTTCATTGACATATCAAGAAAGCTTTTTTTTTTATCTAATGCTTTAGAAGTTTTTTCTGAAAAATCTAAATTTTCAAAACATTGAGGATAAGGTCCAGCACCTCCATAACCTAATAACAAAACATCAATTTTATAAAGTTTATTAATTTTATCTAGTGTAGAGTTTGCAAGTTCATATGGGCAATCATTGATATTTAATATATTTTTTTTATTACATGTAATTATAGACAAACTGTCTATTTGTTGACTTTCTCCTTTAATATTAATATCAGCACAGCCATTAAATCTATAACACAATTGAGGATTGCAATTATCAGCTGCTATAACCGTTAAAGAAAAGTTCTCAGCTAACTTTATTTTTTCAAAATTTGAAACCTCTATAACCTTAAAACCCAACCTTTCTATCTTAAACTTTAGAAATTTTGCATGATAAGAAAGAATATAAACTGGTATATTTTTAGATATTTTTTTTAAGGTGTCTTCTGAACAGTGGTCAGGGTGAATATGGCTTATGTAAATTGCATCATACGAATTTATCTCATCGATACACTCATTTAGGTCAAATGGTGGATAGTGTGACCATGAACCGTAATATTCTCCATCGGTTAACCAAGGGTCACATAATAATTTAAATTTTTCTGATATTATACCAACAGTAGCTGACCTGTAATACTTTATGTTACAATTATCCATTATTTTTTACTATAAAGTTTTTATAAATTTTTTTCATCTATAATTTTATTGAAGGTGATTACTCTTTATTCGATATTGGTTAGAATTAATATATTCTAAGTATTTTTTTGAATTGTTTCTAAATTTATCCTCCTTAAACTCATTCATATAGAATTCGTAAAATTCATTGCTAAACATAGCGGACCAGTATTTAAATCTTTTAATAGCTTTGGAGTAGTCAACCATCCAATTTAATGAACTATTTTTAATAAATCTTATATAATAATATTCATAAATATTTTGCTTATTTTTCTTGTTTATCTTACAGTTTAAGTTCTTTAAATTTTTTAATGTATATCTATATTCTTTTTGTGACTTAGGAGTAATTATAAAATCATATAATCTGTGCGTATGATTTTTTGTTGCCATAATTACCGGTATATTAAAAAGAGGATATTCAAAAGCAACTGAGCCATACGTTGTTAAAACGAAATTAATTTTTTCTTTTATAATTTGTTGATGGGAATAAGAATCAGGTAATAGTTTGATGTTTTTATATTTTTTTATTAATTCTTTTATATGAATTAAATTTAAAGGTTGATATCTTGCGTATTTATCACCGGGCTGACGTGGGTGCGTTTTAATATACCAGTCATAGTTAGATGTTTCGTTTGAAATCTTGCCAAGACATTCTAGCCATTCATAAAAATCAGGAAATAAATTTTTGCCGAATATATGAGGTGCGTCAAAATACTCATGAGTACAAATTAAAATTTTTATTTTATTATTCTTTTTAATGATTGGCTTAAAAGATTTATTATTGAATGCAGATTTTTGTAACTCTGGATAATCAATTTTTAACCCCTCTCCTCCAGAAAATCTTTGATTAAGTTTATTTTTTGCTTCGGTCATACCTTTTTTTAATTCAAGTTTACTTAACGATTTCGCAATTTTTTTATAATCTTTACAGTCTGAAAGCTGGTATAGATTTTTTTCTGTAACCTTAAAAAAATGTTCAATATCTAGAACATAAGCCGAAACTTTCAAACTAGCTGCAACTCTCAGTGGTAAAGCGTATGTGTATACAGGGTGGCTAGCTATAACTGCTTTTACATTGTGATTTTTAAAGTAAGTTTGCCAAAAAATAAATAGTAAAAGAAAATCATAAAAATAAGCTTTAAATTTAGGATCTTTAATTTCAATAGTAGGAAGAAAATTAGCCTTAATATATGTATCGTAAATTAAATCCCCTAAATATACTCCATTAAGTTTTACTTCTAATATATCGTCTTTTTTTTTAATTTTTGGCCAAATTTTTTTAAATATTTTTTCTGCTTCAAGTGTGGTTTCTTTATTTATAGTAGGTTTAAATATTTTTTCTGTATTAAATGATCTATAAATTTTAAATGTTTTTAAATTTAAAAAATTACCAAAAAACCATTTGACAGCTCTGACCATATTGTATTTTAGAGGTGATACAACAAATGAATAACCAATATATGCACTAATTTTTGCATCAAATTTTTTTGCAAGGACATTTGACATAGCTGCAAGGCCAGTATGATTTACTTGAAAACCATTAAATTCAATCAAAATTTCACTATTCTTATTACTAGAATACTTTTCTTTAAATAATTTTTTATTGAATAGACAATATTTATCTATAATTTTTTTGGTTTCAAAAAATTTTTTAATAATTTTTAATATTTTCATGAATTTAATAACCAAATAATTAGTAATAATTATTATTTATTTTTTTTTAGCTCTGCTTTGAGTTCATCATACTCTTTAATCTTTTTTTTCATAAAATTTAATGTGAGTTTAGTTTTCTCTGAAATACCTTTTGGTGTAAGTAGGTATATGTAATTTAGTTTTTTTGGGTTCTTTTCAAAATTCATAATTTTGATTAATCCTTTTGCTTTTAAAGCTTTTAAACAATAGTTTAATTTGCCCAAACTAAAATTAAGATCAATGGCGAGTTTTCTTTGTGATGCTTGTGGATCATTCTTAATTTTTCTAAGTAGATCTAAATAATCTTGATTATCTTTCATAATATCAAAAAACCTTATAACGTTCAATTAATGAACTGTAAAGTTTTATATTCGAATATAAAGTGTTTAATTCTATTTATATTTTAATGTTTCTCTAATTTGCTAACAAAATTATAAGATATTAAGAAAAATCATTTCTGAAATTACAAGTGTATGATTTTTTTATTTGATATATTCTTATAAACACCCCTTGTATCAAATATCAATTTTGACTCCTTTAGGATTTTCTTATAATTAAAACTAGAATGATCTGTTAATAAAATAACACTATCATAAATCTTAAAATTCTTAATATTTATTGTGTAATAATTTATATTTTTAGAATTCAAAACTTTAACATATGGGTCACAAAGATCGATTGTAATATTTTTTTTATCATTTAATTTTTCAAATACTTTAAGTGCTGGCGATTCTCTTAGATCATTTACATTTTTTTTATATGCAACTCCTAAAATAAGACATTTTATTTTTTTATTTTTTGGACAATGTTCTAGAATTTTTTTTATAATCCAATTTGTTACATCCGTATTAATTTTAGAGCTTAAATTTATAAATTTTGTTTTATAGTTATTTTTATTGGCTAACCATGTCATGAAAATTGGGTCTATTGGTATACAATGCCCTCCAACACCAGGGCCTGGAGTAAATTTTCTAAAACCAAATGGTTTTGATGCTGCTGCATCTACTACATCATGAATGTTTATGTTTAGTTTGCTTGTGATCATTTTCATTTCATTAACTAGCCCTATGTTTACTGCCCTGAAAATGTTTTCAAATAATTTGGCTGTTTCTGCTATTCGAATTGACTTACAGGGATAGATATTTTTAAAAATTCTTTTGTATAAATAAAGTACTTTTATTAGACACGAGCCACTAAAGCCTGCAACTAACTTAGTTATCTTTTTATACTCTAATTTTTTATCTAATTTATCTGTTCCAGGGTCTATTCTTTCAGGTGAATATCCTAAAAAGAAGTCTTTACCGATGTTAAATTTTTTATTCAATTTCTTCTTAAAAATTTCTTCTGTAGCTCCAGGATAAACACTACTTTCTAAAATTATTGTTTGATTTTTTCTTAAATATTTAAACACCTTATTGAATGCCAAAATAATATAGCTCATGTCTGGAGTATTTTTTTTTAAAGGAGTTGGCAAACAGAAGATTATGTAGTCACATTTAGAAATATTATTTACTTCTTTCATCGAAAAAATATTATTTTTATTAATTTTTTTCAACTCTTTATTGGAAACATCTGAAATGTAAGAAGAATTTTTTTTTAGTAAATTAATTTTTTCTTCATCTAAATCAAATCCAAAAACTTCATATTTTTTATTTACCAATAAAATTAAGGGCAAACCAACATATCCCAATCCAATAATACCAATTTTGATTTTTCTAGATTTCATAAAATTTAATTTAACCTTTGAAAACCACTATGACAAACTGGTCCATCTAATTTTTCATCTATTGACTCTTTTTTATTTTCAAAATCTGATATTTTTTTAAATAGTTCATCTAAAATATTAAAATATCTTTCAAGCATTTTTTTATTATGTTTAATTGACACAAATATTGCATTTGATGCTAAAAAATTTTTCTTCAACATCTCTTGTGTAATAAAGGTTTTATATTTTAGCCAATCTTTTGAAACTATTGTAAAGCTTGACAGTGCTGGTATTCCAGATACTTGAATATTTAAGTTGTTTCTTTTTGCAATTATTTTCCATTTTTTCTGAATATCATGACCAATGCTTGTTATTACTTCCCAGGATTTGGTTCTTTCCATTATTTCTAAAGTTTTAATTGCTGCAGTAGGGCCTGATCTTTCTGTCCAAAAAGTGCTACTTATAAAACTGTTTTGTGCATGTTCCATAATATCTCTTTTTCCTATAATTGCGGTTATGCCAAAACCATTACCTAAAGCTTTTCCAAACCAGGCCATATCAGGGTTAACTCCATAAATCTTGTGTAAGCCTCCAAAAGATTGTCTAAAACCAGAAGTACACTCATCAAACATTAAAATAATATTTTTTTTATCACACAGTTTTCTTACCTTTTTTAAAAAATCATTTTTAGGTTGTTGGTTTCTCGATACTTCCATCTTAATTGTGCCTATGTCATGTTTCTTAACAATTTCTTCTAATTCTTGGAAATTATTGTAAGTAAATGGAAAAGAAGTATTTTTAAGTTCCTTTGGAACTCCTACAGGTTCCAAGCCTGGTAATAAGTGTGGTTGTAAATTACTAGTTCCTTTTAGGTTTGCCGAAAGGTACCAATCGTGCCAACCATGATATCCGCAAAATGCTATTTTGCTTTTTCCACTTGCGGCTCTAGCAATCCTAACTGCTATAGCGCTTGCCTCTCCTCCAGTTCTGGCAATTCTTGCCATATCTGACCATGGATGCATATCAATAAGTTTTTCACAAAGCTCAACCTCTTCTGCACAATTTAACGTGCTGATATTACTATTTGAAATTGCTCTTTTAACGGCATTATCAACTTCAGTATTTGAATACCCAAGAATATTTGATCCAACACCCATAATAGAAACATCTGAATATTTTTTTCCATCTAAATCCCAAATAGTACAATCTTTTGCTTTTTTATAATAAGCAGGCCAATTGTTTGGGTGAAATAATTCTGGTCTTTTTGACAACAGCATATTACCGCCAGGTATAATTTGCTTAGCTCTTTTCCATAATTTTTTACTTTTAGACATTTTTGCACCTTCATTTCTTTCAATAAAACTATTTGCACTGTATTTCTTTAGGTCTTTTTTAACAAGTCTCATTGTGTCAAGCCAACTAAAGTGAATATTTGGCTTAAATTTTTCAAAAATTAATTTAATAACTTTAAAGTCTTCTTCTTCATCTAAAGACCATCTCATTTTTGATAGATCTATCTTATTTTTAATATTATATTTTTTAAAAATATTAGATGTTTTAATAAAGGGAGTGACATGCTCTTTATCATACTTCCCTTTGGCTTGTTTGTTGGCAATTCTTAAAGATTTTATATTAAAAATTTCTATATCCAGCCCATCTGGAAATGTTTCTGAAAGTGTATTGCTTAAATAGTCTACTTTTTTCTTCTTAAATTTTTTAATAAAACTATCAACTAATTTAGGATCTATTAAAACACTATCTCCTGTAATTCTTATAATAATATCAGCTTTTGATTTTATTGCTGCATCACAATAACGTTTTAGTACATTTTCATCTTCACCAATAAAAAAGTTTAATTTCTTTTTTTTTAAAAAAGTTACGAGTTTTTTATTATTTTTATTTTTAGACGTGGCAATTATAATTTCATTTATTTCTTTAGATTTTTTTAGTCTTTTGTGCAATAGCTCTATTACTGGGACTCCAACAATTTTTTTCATTACCTTTCCTGGTAATCTGATCGAGTTACACCTTGCTTGAACTATGGCTACTACTTTTTTTTGTTTTTTTACCATTTTGCAGGATTTATCAAATTAATTTCTTTGCTAGCGTCAACACTACTAGCATCGATTTTAATGTATCCACTTTTTGATATTAATTGCTTAAACTGGGAAGACGAGTCAATTCCTAAAATCACTTTATCTATAAAAGGGTTGGAAAGAGCGTATCTTAAACATATTTCAACTTTTGATCTTTTTGTTTTTTTTGAAAGCTTGTCCCAATTGTTAAAATATTTTTTATATTTATTAAATTTTGAAGGTATGTCTTTTTGCTTCATGGTTAATAAACCTTGTAAAAAAGTCGACCTTGTGTGAATTTCTATTCCCATGCTTTTTAATTTTTCTAAAGTTTTTAATTTTATTGTTCTTTGATCAAAAATGTTAAAAGGAAGTTGAACAAGATCAATCTTAAATTTCTTTAAAACTCTATTTAATTCTTCTGTTGTATATACTGAAACACCAATTTTTTTTATAAGCCCTTTATTTTTTGCAGATACTAGTGCTTTATATATTTTTGATCCATTTTTATTAAGTAAATATTTTGTATTGTGAACATGAAGGCAATAAAATTGTTTTGTTTTTATTTTTTTCATTGCATTTTTAATGCTCTTTTCAACCCATTTAGAGAGATTTTTATCTGGTCGTGTTGCTGGCAATTTAGTTACTATGTCAAAACCATTAAAGTTTGCTTTGCCAATTCTTTCTTCACAATCACCATATACATGCGCTGTATCTAAAAGATTTATTTTATTTAATTTTGCAATTTTTTTAATTTTTTTAATTTCACTAAATGAAACTTTGCCTCGCCTATTTGCTATACCATAATTAAGGCCCATTTGAAGTGTGCCAATGCCTATTTTACTTAATATATTATTTTTTTCATTAAAATTACCTTGACGTAATAGTTGTTTTATTCCTGTTTCAAGATTTATTAGAGGTTTAAAGTTAGTATCGCTTTTAATCTTTTTAATATCTGGGTATCTCTTAAAAATTTCTCTACTTAGAGTTCTGTCACTTTTTATATATGGAATTTTTTTAACTTTTAATTTTTTACCTGAAATTCTGACCATCTTTTTTGCCAAATTAAAAATTGATATAGGTTCATTATTATTCCCAATATTATATTCTGTGTTAACTTTTCCATTTTTAATAACCTGAATAATTCCATTTGTTGTATCTTCTACATTACAAAATGATCTTATTTGTTTTCCATTTCCATAAACTAACAAATCTTTATTTTCTTTGATATTTTTAATAAATTTGGAGATAACAAAATTTTCTTTTTGACCACGACCATAAACATTAAAAAATCTAACAATGTTGTAACTAATTTTTTCTTTCTTAGAAAATCCTTGTATATATTTTTCTGCTACAATTTTACTTGTCGCATAAATAGATTTATTTTTTAATTCAGCATCTTCTCTAATTGGAAATTTATCTTGCTCTCCATACACTTCTGATGAAGAAGAAAAAATAAATCTTTTAACTTTTTTTTTAATTGCTAATTGTAGTATTTTTTTTGTTCCATATATATTTGTATCAAGACAATCTAATGTGTTTTTATCTGTATTTTCTACACCTAGCGCTGCTGCTAAATGAATAACCATCTCACATTCCTTCATGGCAGAATTAACTATTTTTTCGTTAAATATAGTTGCTTTGAAAAATTTAAAATTTTTATTTTTGATTATATTTGGTTCACTTAAATCAAGGCAATTTACCTTATATTTATTTTTTAGCAGATTATTAATTAGGGATGTTCCAATAAACCCAGCTCCACCTGTGACTAAAATTTTTTTCATCTTGAGGCATGTGTATAGTCAATTAAACAAAAAGATAAATAAAAATATGAATAATATGACCAGGAAATCTGATATTCTCTATCTACAGGCCAAGAGTTTGTCAGCACTTTTTCATTATCTGAAATAATGCCGGTTCTTATTGATTGATATAGCTTTTTTCCCATATAAATACTGACTATTTTGAAAAGATTGACTACTTAAAAATTATAGGATACTGTACAATAATTGAACAGTCAACACCTTCGTTAAAATTTAAAACTGCTTTAATATGAAAACTTTAAAAACACTTAGTAATTATATATAGCTTTGTGTATAAATTGATGCCTATGGAAAAAAAAAAACATTTACCGATCCTTATTACACTTATCAAATATTTCATGAATCGGAAAATTTTAAGAAATGGAAAAATGAAAACACAATTTCTTTTAAAAATTATAGAACTAACTGGGTAAAAAGACCTACTGATGAAAATCCAGGAGAATTTCCCTTAAATTTAAATATAGAAATTACAACTAAGTGTAATCTAGCATGTACTTTTTGTTACCACAGAGAGCTAACCAAAGAACAAAAAATACATATGGATTTTGAACTGTTTAAAAAGATTATTGATGAGGCTAAAATATATAAGCTACCTGCGGTAAATCTAAATGGATTGGGAGAGCCCATTACTCATCCAAAGCTAGTTGAAATGATAAGATATTGTAAAGATGCAAATATTGAAGATATCATGTTTCATACCAATGGAACTGTAATGACAGAAAAATTAGCAACAAAACTTATCGAAGCTGGACTTACGCGAATAATATTTTCACTTGATACAACTGATAAAAAAATATTCGAAGAAATGAGAGTTGGTGCAAATTTTGAAAAAGTGAATGGAAATGTAGAGCTTTTTATTAAAACAAGAAATAAGCTTAAAAGTAAGCTGCCTATGGTTAGAACAACAATGGTACTAACAGACAAAACTATAAATCAAGCAGAGTCTTTTAAAAAAAAATGGGAAAATCTTTCAGATGACATAACTGCACAAGACTTAGTTTATTCCTTTGAAGATGAAGATCAATATGAACAAAGTAATAGTCAAGATACAGTTACAGACAGTATGAAGGGATTAAATTGGAAATCTGGAGAAAAATCATATTATGAAATAGACCGAAAAAAAATAATTGAATTAGAAAAAGATAATAAAGAATTTTTTAGATGTGCTTATTTATACCAGAGTATGAAAATTCATCCTGACGGATTAATTGATCCCTGCACACCAAGAAATGCACCTACTATAGGTCATGTAGATAAGGGAATAAAAAATGCATGGAATAATAAAAAAATTTCAGAAATGAGAAAAGCTCACGAAAGTGGTAAATGGTATACCGTAGATGAATGCAAAAAATGTGACCATCCCTATATAGCAATATTCAAAAAAAATAACAAAACCGTAAAAGTATAATAACGCTATAAAACTTTTTTTTAAATAAAATGAGTATTAAAAAAAAAATTCTCATACTTGGTTCTTCTGGGAGCTTAGGGTATGAATTATACAATAAACTCAAAAATAGTTTTTTAGTTATTCATAATGGGCTACAAAAACGAAAAGTTGACATAACAAATTTAGAAAATTTAAAAAATATAATAATAAAACATAAACCAGATATTATTATTAATTCCGTAGCATGTGTAAATTTAGATCTTTGTGAGAAAGATAGAAAAAATTGCTTTAATATAAACACTAAAATTGTCAAAGATTTATTTTTAATAAAAAACCAAATTAATCAAAATTTTAAGCTTTTGCATTTCTCAACTGATCAATTTTATGATGGTAAATTACTTTACAGAACAGAAAATTATAAAATAAAAATAAATAATTATTATTCTAAAACAAAACTTTTGTCAGAAAAAATAGCATTAAAGAATGGATCTACTGTATTTAGAACTAATTTCTTTGGAATTACAAAAAATAAAAATGGTCCCTTAAATAGATTTTTGAAAAACTCTTTAAAAACAAAAAATTGTGTTTTATTTGAAGATGTTTATTTTAATCCATTAAGGATAAAGACTTTATCTGAAATAATTAAAAAAATTATAAAATCAAATAAAATATATCCAGGATTATTCAATCTAGCTTCAAAAAAAGGATTGAGTAAAAAAGATTTTTATATTTTATTTTTCAAACATTTAAATAGAAACATTGAATTTAAAACTGTTAAAGTTAATTCTTATTTAAATACAAAAAGATCTAAAAATATGTTAATGTCAGTAAATAAATTTGAAAAAAAATTTAAAATTCAGTTACCATTAGTTGAAAACGAAATAAAAAAAGAAGTTGCCGAAAATTATGAAAAAATTAAAAATTGGTAAAAATATAATTTCACAAAAAAATAAAACGTATTTTATTGCAGATATAGCAGCTAGTCATGATGGTAAATTATCGCGAGCTAAAAAACTAATTCGTCTAGCAGCTAAAGCAGGTGCAGATGCTGCAAAATTTCAAAATTTCTTTGCAGATAGATTCATTTCTGACTTTGGTTTTAAGAGGTTGGGAAATAAATTATCTCACCAATCAAAATGGAAAAAGAGTGTATATGACGTTTATAAGGACGCTGAACTTCCACTTAAATGGACCAAAGAATTAAAAAAAACTTGTCGATCTGCAGGAATAGATTACTTCACAGCTCCTTACGATCTAAATATAATAAATTTTTTAAATAAATATGTCTCAGCTTGGAAAGTAGGATCTGGAGATTTAACTTTTCATGAAAACATACTTAGGTTAGCAAAAACTAAAAAGGTAATAATAATTGCTACAGGGGCATCAAGCTTAAATGAAGTTATAGAGATTTATAAAAAAGTAATTAAAATAAATAAAAAAATTGTAATTATGCAATGCAATACTAATTACACAGCTGATAAAAAAAATTTTTCTTTTATTAATCTTAATGTTTTAAAAAAATATAAAAAAATATTTCCTGAGGCAATTCTTGGTTTATCTGACCATACTCATGGCGATGAAACAGTGTTAGGAGCTGTTACACTAGGTGCGAGAGTAATTGAAAAACATTTTACTGACGACAATAAAAGAATTGGGCCTGACCATAAGTTTTCTATGAATCCCGTAACCTGGAGAAAAATGGTTACGAGTACTAGAAATCTAGAAAAAGCTCTTGGTGATGGTATAAAAAAAGTTGAAAAAAATGAAAAAGAAACAATAGTTATTCAAAGACGATCAATAAGGGTTAATAAAAATTTTCAAAAAAATGAGAAAATTAATCTTAAAAAAGTTTCTTTTTTAAGACCTTGTCCAAATGATGCGATTCCTCCTCATATGCTAAGTAAGTATATAAACAAAAAAATAGTTAGAGATATTAAAAAAAATGATTATTTAAAAAAATCTCATTATAAAAAATAGTACAAATATTCAAATTTGTGAAAAAAAATATTATCTTTGTTATCCCTGCTTTAAATGAGGAAAGGTGCATTAAGAAAGTTATTTTAGAATTTAAAAAAATTGGCAACGTTCTTGTTGTAAATGATAATTCTAAAGATAGAACGAAGTACCTTGCCTCAAAATACTCAAACTTTATTATCAATAACAAGCGTAGATTGGGCTATGATAAATCTTTACGTGTTGGTTTGAAGTATGCAGCAACTAGAATTAAAGGTTGTAATATAATTTTTTCAATAGATGGTGATGGTCAACATCAATCAAAAAGTGTAAATGTATTTTTAAAAAAAATAATAAATAATGATATTGTTATTGGAAAAAGACAATTTTTTAATAGGTTTGCTGAATATTTAATTGGTTTTTTTTCTAATATTTTAGATGGTATTTCCGATCCTCTTTGTGGCATGAAATGTTATAAAAAAAATAAATTAATATATTTGTTAAAAAATCTAAAAGATAATTCTGATTATATTGGCATGTTTTTTTTAAAAGGAAAAAATAAATACACAGAAGTAAGCATTAAAGTTAAAGAAAATAAATTAACACGATTTGGTTCAGGATTTAAAGCAAATATGAGAATGATATTTGCATATATAAAAATTAAATTTAAAATAATATAATTTAATCTTTAAAAATTTTATTTCTAGAGTCTATTATCTTTTTTAACTGTATTTTTTTATAGTGAAGTGAAGATGAAATAACAATTGCAGAAATATAATTTTTAAAATCTTTAAACTCTTCTACGTCTCTAAAACCACCACCAATAAGAATAGGAACTTCTTTAAATGATTTAGCAACATCGACCAAATCTTTAGACAGCCCACTATAGTGTCCATCTCTATTAATTTCTGTGATCAATAATTCTCCACATCCAAATTCTATATTTTTTTTAATCGTATCATCTAAATTCAACCCGGTTAATTCTCTTGCCATTTTATAGTATGTTAAGTCTTTTTTTTGGTCATATTGAATTGAACCAACAACTGAAGAGGATCCAAAAATAGAAACGATTTCAGAAAAAGTTTTTGGGCTTTCGTAAAGTAATGAATTAATTACAATCTTATCACATCCACTATTAAAAAGTTTTTTAGCATCATCTGAATTTTTTATTCCACCACCACCAGCAATTGGTATAGATATTTTTGATCTAATACTTTCAACTATTTTAACCTCTAAAAGTGTATCGTAAAGAGACCCTGTATTATTAATTAAAAAAATTTCATCTATATTTTCATTGTAGTAATTAAGAGCGAATTCATAAGGATTTCCTATTTTTTTTTGGCCATCAAATTGGATACTCTTAATCAATGTTCCAGTTTTAATATCAAGTCTTGCAATAATTCTCATA
>MDTF01014219.1_pt1 | contig 22044 bp, 15 predicted proteins | sample 811191 | NCBI WGS metagenome assembly MDTF01 (sample SAMN05326649, study PRJNA326480) | marine metagenome | isolation source: seawater | place: Southern Ocean | collected 2011
AGAGCGTCCAGAAGTTTGAATGTGATACTTTAACATTTGTGCTCTTGGGTTTGCACCGTACTTAATCTTCATCGCTTTTGCCCAAATTTTACGAGCAACGCGCCCAATTACAGAATATTCTGGATCAATTCCGTTTGAAAAGAAAAACGATAAGTTTGGCCCAAATTTATTGATATCCATTCCACGTGATAAATAATATTCTACATATGTAAATCCGTTAGATAGTGTTAATGCCAATTGTGTAATTGGGTTGGCACCAGCTTCCGCAATGTGATATCCAGAAATAGAAACCGAATAAAAATTACGTACTTGTTTTTCGATGAAATATTCTTGAACATCACCCATTAACCTTAAGGCAAATTCTGTAGAAAAAATACAGGTATTTTGTGCTTGATCTTCTTTTAAAATATCAGCTTGTACCGTTCCTCTAACTTGCACTAAAGTGCTTGTTTTTATTTGTTGATATACATCTGAAGGTAAAACTAAATCTCCAGTTAATCCTAATAGCATTAAACCTAAACCATTATTTCCCTCAGGTAATTTTCCTTGGTAAACAGGTCTTTCTAATCCTTTTGAATCATAAATTTCTTGAAACTTTGCTTCAACTTGTTTCTCTAATTTATTTTCTGTAATGTATTTCTCACAATTTTGATCGATGGCAGCATTCATAAAGAATCCTAATAACATTGGAGCGGGTCCATTTATTGTCATAGAAACCGAAGTCATATGATGACTTAAGTCAAATCCAGAATATAATTTTTTAGCATCATCTAAACAACAAATTGAAACTCCTGCATTTCCTATTTTACCATAAACATCTGGTCTGCGTCCGGGATCATTTCCATATAAAGTAACAGAATCAAAAGCCGTTGAAAGGCGTTTTGCATCCATACCTAAACTTACATAATGAAATCTGCGATTCGTTCTTTCTGGGCCACCCTCACCAGCAAACATTCTTGTTGGGTCTTCACCTGTTCTTTTAAAGGGATACAACCCTGCTGCATAAGGAAATTCTCCTGGAACATTTTCTTGTAAATTCCAACGTAATAAATCTCCCCAAGCTTGATACTTCGGTAAACTTATTTTAGGTATTTGTGAGTGTGAAAGCGACTCGCTGTGTGTTTCGATATGTATTTCTTTATCACGAACTTTAAACGTGTAAATAGGGTCTTTGTATTTCTGAACCTTTTCTTGCCAGTTTAAAATAACTTTCCAATTATAAGGATTTAAATTCAGTTTTATTTTTTCAAATTGGGCAAAAAGCAACTTTAAAAACGCTGTGTCATCTTCAGATATTTCAAGAGAAAAAATTTCATCAGAATTTAATCCTGATTTTATAAGGTGAGATTGCTTTGTTCCCTGCAATTGTGAATTACTTTCGTTTTCAGTTAACGATAAAATTGTTTGATAAATTCCATATAATTTTTGAGCAACAACAACTTGTTCATCAACTTTTTTATCGTAGCCTCTGTTGCTTTCTGCAATTTCAGATAGATAACGAACTCTTGCAGGTGGAATTACAAATATTTTCTCAGACATTTCTTTGGTGATTTTCATAGTAGATTTTAAATCTACAGCTGTTTTTTCAACCAATTTATCCATAATACTTTTATACAAAGTATTCATTCCTGGATCATTAAATTGAGATGCAATTGTACCATACACAGGTAAATCATCTTGATGAATATGCCATAAATTATTATTACGCATATATTGTTTTTTTACATCCCTAACGGCGTCTAAAGCACCTCTCTTATCAAATTTATTAATGGCAACTAAATCAGCATAATCAAGCATGTCAATCTTCTCTAATTGCGTAGCGGCTCCAAATTCTGGAGTCATTACATATAAAGAAGTGTCAGAATGTTCTATGATTTCGGTATCGGATTGTCCAATTCCAGAAGTTTCTAAAATAATTAAATCGAATTCAGCAGCTTTTAAAACTTGTACAGCTTCGTTTACATATTTAGACAATGCTAAATTAGATTGACGAGTTGCCAAAGAACGCATATAAACACGAGGGTTATTAATGGCATTCATACGAATTCTATCTCCTAAAAGTGCACCACCAGTTTTTCTTTTTGATGGATCAACAGAAATTAAACCAATAGTTTTTTCTGGAAAATCAATTAAAAAACGACGAACTAATTCATCAACTAAAGAAGATTTTCCTGCACCACCAGTTCCTGTAATTCCTAAAACTGGCGTCTTAGAGTCTTTATTTTTAGTGTGAATTTTATCTAAAGTGTCTTTTGCAACTTCAGGGAAATTTTCTGCGGAAGAAATGACTCTTGCAATGCTTCCAATTTCTTTTCTTGATAAATCATCAAGAGAAACTTTTAGTTTATCTCCAAGAGCAAAATCAGATATTGAAACTAAATCATTAATCATTCCTTGCAAACCAAGTGCACGACCATCATCCGGAGAATAAATTCTTGTAACTCCATACGCCATTAATTCTTTAATTTCTTCAGGAAGGATGACACCACCACCACCACCAAAAATTTTGATATGGGTTGCACCTTTTTCTTTCAATAAATCATACATATATTTAAAATACTCATTGTGCCCACCCTGGTAAGAAGTAATTGCAATTGCATTTACATCTTCTTGAATGGCACAATTTACCACTTCTTCTACGCTTCGGTCATGACCTAAATGTATGACTTCAACTCCTGTAGATTGTATAATTCTACGCATAATATTGATGGCAGCGTCATGTCCGTCAAAAAGAGCGGCAGCAGTTACAATACGTACTTTATATTTGGGTTTATAAGTTTCAATTTGTTCCATTCGTAATAAATGTTTGATTTTAGTCTCGCAATTTACGAAAATCTTAAAAAAAAACGTAAATCTTTAAAGGTTTATAAATTTACTTCTAAAAAAGAAATATATTTGTAATATTATTACATTCTAATTTTTTTATATGACTTTTAAAGAACAAATTCAACAAGGAATTCCAGATATTTTACCAAACAAAATTGGTTACGATTTAGAAATGAATCATGCGCCAAAAAGAAAAGATATTTTATCTGCGGATGAAAAAAAGTTGGCGTTAAGAAATGCATTGCGTTATTTTGATAAAAAACATCATGCTGAATTATTGTTAGAATTTGTTGATGAGTTAGATAAGTATGGGCGAATTTATATGTACAGATTTAGACCAACCTATAGAATGTATGCAAGAAATATTGCAGAATACCCAGGAAAATCAGAACAAGCAAAGGCAATAATGCTAATGATTCAAAATAATTTGGATTATGCAGTTGCGCAACATCCACATGAATTAATTACTTACGGAGGAAATGGCGCGGTTTTTCAAAATTGGGCGCAGTATGTTTTAACGATGAAATATTTATCAGAAATGACTGATAAACAAACGTTAACAATGTATTCAGGACATCCAATGGGTTTGTTTCCATCCAACAAAAATGCACCAAGAGTTGTTGTTACAAACGGAATGGTAATCCCTAATTACTCAAAGCCAGATGATTGGGAGAAAATGAATGCGTTAGGAGTTTCTCAATACGGACAAATGACCGCTGGAAGTTACATGTATATAGGGCCTCAGGGAATTGTTCATGGAACTACAATTACAGTTTTAAACGGATTCAGAAAAATAAAGAAAGAGCCAAAAGGGAATTTATTTGTAACTTCTGGTTTAGGAGGAATGTCCGGAGCACAACCAAAAGCAGGTAATATTGCAGGTTGTATTACCGTGTGTTCTGAGGTGAATCCTAAAATTACACAACTACGCTTAGATCAAGGCTGGATCGATGAAAAAATTACTGATTTAGATGAATTAGCCGCTAGAGTAAAATCAGCAAAAGAGCATAAAGAAACGGTTTCTATTGCATACTTAGGTAACACAGTTGATGTTTGGGAGAAGTTCGATACAGAAAATATTTTTATTGATTTAGGAAGTGATCAAACTTCTTTACATAATCCTTGGGCTGGAGGTTATTATCCAGCTGATATTTCTTTTGAAGATGCCAATACAATGATGGCTGAAAACCCGGAGTTATTCAGAGAAAAAGTTCAAGAAACACTAAGAAGGCACGCAAATGCAATTAATAAGCATACTGTAAAAGGAACGTATTTCTTTGATTATGGAAATGCATTTTTATTAGAATCAAGTAGGGCAGGAGCAGATGTTATGTCCGAAAACAAGATCGATTTTAAATACAATAGTTACGTGCAAGATATCATGGGGCCGATGTGCTTTGATTATGGTTTTGGTCCTTTTAGATGGGTTTGTGCGTCAGGAAATCCTGAAGATTTAGCTAAAACGGATGCAATTGCTTGTAAAGTTTTAGAAAAAATTAAAAAGAATTCTCCAGAAGAAATTCAGCAACAAATGACTGATAATATTCAATGGATAAAAGGGGCTCAGGAAAATAAATTAGTAGTGGGTTCGCAGGCAAGAATCTTATATGCAGATTCTGAAGGAAGAATTAAAATTGCCAAAGCATTTAATAAGGCCATTAAAAAAGGAGAGATTGGAGCTGTTGTTTTAGGTAGAGATCATCATGATGTTTCTGGTACAGATTCACCTTACAGAGAAACTTCTAATATTTATGATGGATCAAAATTCACAGCAGATATGGCTATTCAGAATGTTATTGGAGATAGTTTTAGAGGCGCTACTTGGGTTTCTATACATAATGGTGGAGGAGTTGGTTGGGGAGAAGTAATAAATGGAGGATTTGGCATGCTTCTTGATGGAAGTAAGTCGGCATCAAAACGACTAGAATCAATGCTTTTTTGGGATGTAAATAACGGAATTTCTAGAAGAAGTTGGGCAAGAAACAAAGAAGCTGTTTTTGCGATTAAAAGAGCAATGAAAGCTAAAAAAGACTTGCAAGTTACACTTCCTAATATCGTTGATGATGCTTTAATAGATTCAATAACTTAAAATTATTTATGATGAAAAAATATTTTCTTTTATTATTTACTGTGGTTTTATTCTTTTCTTGTAGCTCCGTGAGAGTTGTTACGGATTATGACGATAAAGTAGATTTTAATCAATACAAGACCTTTGCATTCTACAAGACAGGAATTGATAAAGCCGAAATTTCTGACTTAGATAAAAAACGAGTATTAAGAGCAATAGAGTCAGAATTGTTAGCGCAAGGATTTACAAAATCCAAAAACCCTGATATGTTAGTGAGTTTTTTTACAAAATCTAGACGAAAAGTTAATGTTAATCAAAATAATAACTTTGGTTATGGTTTAGGTTGGGGTTGGAATCCTTGGATGAGAAATGGACTGAACAATAGCATCCAAGTAAATCAATATACTGAAGGAACATTATTTATAGATTTTATAGATACTTCTAAGAAAGAATTAGTTTGGCAAGGAATAGGAACAGGAGCATTAGTAGTTCAGAATAGAGAAAAAAAGGAAGTAAGAATTAAAAAGTTTGTAAAAGAAATTATTTCTAGATTTCCACCTGGAAAAAAGGAGTAATTCTTAAAAAATAAGTAAATAAAAAAACTCCGAGCTTTAATAGTTCGGAGTTTTTATGTGTATATGTTTTTAAAATCTAGCTAATATTTGCAGATTTTACAGTTTTAATAATTCTACCTGCAATCTTATAAGGATCTCCATTAGAAGCCGGTCTCCTATCTTCTAGCCAGCCTTTCCAACCTTTTTCTACAGTTATAATCGGTATTCTAATTGAAGCACCTCTATCTGAGATTCCGTAAGAGAAGTCGTGAATAGAAGCAGTCTCATGATCACCGGTTAAACGTTGGTCGTTGTACTCACCATAAACAGCCATATGTTCTTTAGTAAGTGGTCTAAATGCTTCACAAATTTTCTCATATGTTTCTTGAGAACCACAAGTTCTTAAAACTGTATTAGAGAAGTTTGCGTGCATACCAGAACCATTCCAGTCTAAATCTTTACCTAATGGTTTTGGGTGGTACTCTATATAATAACCATGTTGTTCAGTTAATCTATCTAATAGGTAACGAGAAATCCAAATTTCATCACCCGCTTGTTTTGCACCTTTTGCAAATAATTGATATTCCCATTGACCGGAAGCAACCTCTTGGTTAATTCCTTCAAAATTTAAACCAGCATCAATACATAAATCTGCATGCTCTTCAACTAAAAGTCTACCATGTGTGTTTTTACCACCAACAGAACAGTAATACATTCCTTGTGGTGCAGGATAACCTCCTATAGGAAAACCTAAAGGCAATTGTGTTTTATTGTCCATAATAAAATATTCTTGTTCGAAACCAAACCAGAAATCGTTATCATCATCATCTATTGTAGCTCTTCCGTTAGAAACATGTGGTGTACCGTCAGCATTTAAGACCTCTGTCATTACTAAGTAACCATTTCTTCTTGCAGGATCTGGATAAATTGCAACTGGTTTTAATAAACAGTCAGAGGAACCTCCTGAAGCTTGTTTTGTAGATGAACCGTCAAAAGACCAGTTGTCTAGTTCCGCCACAGTGCCTTGAAAGTTTTCATGTTCTTCAACTTTGGTTTTACTTCTCATGTTTTGAGTTGGATGATATCCGTCTAACCAAATGTATTCTAACTTAATTTTTGCCATAATAATTGTTTGTATGATGTTAACACTGCAAAAATGAAATAATTTACCTACATATCAAAAAATATAGGGGTAATTTTTTAAAAAATTATAAAAAATAACTTTATCCCTAATTTTTATGGGGTATATTTGTTTTTAAAATAAATTTTACCATCAAAAATTAATATTATGTCAACAGTTAGGTTTAATGCATTACAAGAAACATTAAATAGAAGTGCAATAAAGGTCGAAGAAAATGAGAAGAGATCTGTTTTGTTTGGTAAGAATGTTTTTAATAAACATGCAATGCAGCAGTATTTAACAAGGTCTGCTTATGAAAGTGTAATGAATGCTATTGAAAAAGGCACAAAAATAGATCGAAAAATAGCAGATCAAGTTGCGGTGAGTATGAAGGACTGGGCAATCTCTAAAGGTGCTACACATTATACACATTGGTTTCAGCCATTAACAGGAGCTACAGCAGAAAAGCACGATGCTTTTTTTGAATCTATTAATGGTAGTTTAGCGATGGAGAAATTTGATGGTGAACAATTGGTTCAGCAAGAACCAGATGCTTCTAGTTTTCCAAATGGTGGAATCAGAAATACATTTGAAGCGAGAGGTTATACAGCTTGGGATCCAACATCGCCAGCATTTGTGTATGAGACTACTTTATGTATTCCAACAATTTTTGTTGCTTATACAGGAGAAGCTTTAGATAATAAAACGCCGTTATTAAGAGCATTACAGGCAATTGATACCCATGCAACTGCAGTTTGTAAATATTTTGATAAGAACGCATCAAAAGTAAATGCAACTTTAGGTTGGGAACAAGAGTATTTTTTAATTGATGACGCTTTAGCCTTATCCAGACCAGATATTTTATTGACTGGTAGAACATTATTGGGGCATTCATCTGCAAAAGGTCAGCAATTAGACGATCATTATTTTGGAAGTATTCCTGCAAGAGCGATGAGTTTTATGCAAGATTTAGAGCAAGAGTGTATGATGTTGGGTATTCCTGTAAAAACAAGGCATAATGAAGTTGCTCCAAATCAGTTTGAATTAGCACCAATTTTTGAGGAAGCTAATTTAGCTGTAGACCATAATTCTTTGTTGATGGATGTGATGCGGAAAGTTTCTAGACGTCATCGATTTAAAGTATTGTTTCATGAAAAACCATTCGCTGGAATTAATGGTTCTGGTAAACATAATAATTGGTCTTTGTCAACTTTTGATGGAGTTAATTTATTGAGTCCTGGGAAAACACCAATGAAAAATTTACAATTCCTAACCTTTTTTGTGAACACTATAAAAGCTGTTTATGAAAACGAGGAGCTGTTAAGAGCGTCAATCGTATCTGCGAGTAATGATCATCGATTAGGTGTAAATGAAGCTCCGCCAGCAATTATTTCTGTGTTTATTGGGAGCCAATTATCTAAGGTTTTAGATGAATTAGAGAATGTTACTAAGGGTAAGTTATCGCCAGAAGAAAAAACAGATTTAAAATTGAATATTATTGGTAAAATTCCAGAGATTTTATTAGATAATACAGATAGAAATAGAACATCTCCATTTGCGTTTACGGGTAATAAATTCGAGTTTAGAGCTGTAGGCTCGTCAGCCAATTGTGCTTTACCAATGACGGTTTTAAATACGATTGTTGCCAAGCAATTAAAGGAATTTAAAATAGAGGTAGATGCTTTAATTGAAAGTAAAAACCTAAAGAAAGATGAGGCTGTTTTTAACGTTTTAAGAGAACATATTAAGGCATGTAAAGATATTCGTTTTGAAGGTGATGGATATGGAGATGCTTGGGAAAAAGAAGCTAAGAAGCGTGGTTTAAGTAATAATAAAACAACTCCAGAAGCATTAAAGGTTCAGGTTTCTAAGAAAGTTATTGACTTGTATGAGGAGATGGATGTAATGAGTAAAGTAGAGATAGAGGCTCGTTATGAAATTGCTCTAGAAGAATACACAAAACGTTTGCAGATTGAAAGTAGAGTTTTAGGAGATATAGCTAGAAATCATGTGGTGCCAACAGCAATTATTTATCAAAACACATTATTAGAAAATACAAAAAATCTAAAAGAAATTTTTGGAGAAGAATTTAAAAATATCGCAAAAGAACAGATAGAGCTTATAATGACGATTTCTAATCATATTACAGAAATTAATGCGTTAACTATGAAAATGACAGAAGAACGTAAGAAAGCAAATAAGTTTATTGGCTTAAAGTCTGCAGAAACATATTGTAAAAAAGTGAAACCATTTTTGGAGCAAATTCGTTATCACTGCGATCAGTTAGAAACTATGGTAGACGATAATCTTTGGCCACTAACGAAATACAGGGAGTTGCTATTTACTAGATAAATTACTAATAAAATCTCTTAGTATGCGAGTTTTTTTTTACATTTAGAAAAATCTTATACACATTATGAAAACAACATTTTTATGCTTTTTTTTGCTACTATCAATTAGCCTGCAATCTCAAAATCAAAAGACAATTAAATTAATTGATGAAGTAGAATCTAAGGTTATAGAATGGAGACGATATTTTCATGAGAATCCAGAATTGTCAAATAGAGAGTTTAATACGGCTAAAAAAATAGCAGAACATCTAAGAGAGTTAGGTTTAGAGGTGCAGACTGGTGTTGCGCATACTGGTGTCGTAGGGATTTTAAGGGGAGGAAAAGAAGGAAAAGTAGTTGCTTTGAGGGCTGATATAGATGCGTTGCCTGTTACAGAGAGAACACCAGTTTCTTTTGCTTCTAAAGTTAGAAGTACATATAATGGTGTTGATACAGGAGTAATGCATGCATGTGGTCACGATTCTCATATCGCAATTTTAATGGGTACTGCAGAGGTGTTATCGAAAATAAGAAAAGATATAAAAGGAACCGTAAAATTTATTTTTCAACCTGCAGAAGAAGGAACTCCTAAAGGAGAGAATGGTGGGGCAAAAATGATGGTTGAAGAAGGGGTTCTTAAGAATCCTTCTGTAGATGCTATTTTCGGACTACATATTAAAGCAATAACAGATGTGGGTTTGATTACTTATAAACCTGGTGGAATTATGGCAGCTTCGCAAAGTTTTGAAATCAGTGTAAAAGGAAAGCAGTCTCATGGATCAAGACCCTGGGAAGGGGTTGACCCAATTGTAATTTCTGCACAAATAATTAATGGATTGCAAACTATTGTAAGTAGAGATACGGAGTTAACCAAAGAAGCAGCAGTGATTACTGTTGGGTTGATCAGAGGGGGAGTTCGTAGTAATATTATTCCTGAAGAAGTAAAGATGATTGGAACGATACGGACTTTAGATTATGGAATGCAAGATCAATTGAATAAAATTATAAAAAAACGAGTACCTGCTATTGCTGAAGCTTTTGGAGGAGCAGCTACGATTATTATTCGTGAAGGGTATCCAATAACATATAATAATCACGAATTAACGAAACAAATGTTGCCTTCTCTAGAGAAGTCTGCTGGTAAAGAAAATGTTCGATTGGTAGATGCTGTTACGGGTGCAGAAGATTTTTCGTATTATCAGCAAAAAGTACCAGGAATGTACTTCTTCTTAGGAGGAAAACCTTTAAATGTTGCAAAAGAGAAGCTTGCTTCTCATCATACTCCAGACTTTTATTTGGATGAAAGTGGGTTTAAACTAGGTGTAAAAACTTTCGTGAATTTAACTTTAGATTATTTGGATAAGCAATAAATATAGGTTGTTTGAAATTTATAACTCATCAAACTTAAAATCTGATGAGTTTTTTTTATTCCTTTATCTAAATAATAGGAAACTATATTGCTTTCTCTTAAATTTGCCATAATTATAGAACAATACAACACAACAACATGAGTCAAGAAGTTTCTAAACGATACGCGCAACGTGGCGTTTCTGCATCCAAAGAAGATGTGCACAATGCTATTAAGAATATAGATAAGGGTTTATTTCCAAAAGCTTTCTGTAAAATTGTTCCAGATTACTTAACAAATGATGAAGAGTATTGTTTAATAATGCATGCAGACGGTGCAGGAACTAAATCTTCTTTAGCTTATATGTATTGGAAGGAAACGGGTGATATTTCTGTGTGGAAAGGTATTGCGCAAGATGCGTTAATTATGAATATTGATGATTTATTGTGTGTTGGTGCAGCAGATAATATTATGTTATCATCTACAATCGGACGAAATAAAAGTAAGATTCCTGGTGAAGTTTTATCAGCAATTATAAACGGTACAGAAGAATTAATAGAGGACTTAAAGGGTTTTGGAGTTACGATTCATTCAACAGGAGGAGAAACTGCAGATGTTGGTGATTTAGTGCGTACAATCATTGTAGATTCTACGGTAACTGCAAGAATGAAGCGTACAGATGTTATTGATAACGCAAATATTAAAGCGGGCGATGTAATTGTTGGTTTGGAATCTTTTGGACAGGCGAGTTATGAAACTGAATATAATGGCGGAATGGGTTCCAATGGATTAACTTCTGCAAGACATGATGTGTTTCATAAATATTTAGCAGAAAAATATCCAGAAAGTTTTGATGCTGCTGTTCCTGAAGATTTAGTGTATTCAGGGAATACGAGGTTAACTGACAAGGTGGAAAATGCTCCAATTAACGCAGGTAAATTAGTGCTTTCTCCGACAAGAACGTATGCGCCAATTATAAAAGAAATTTTATCTAAATTTAATTCAAATACAGTCCACGGAATGATTCATTGTTCTGGTGGTGCGCAAACAAAAATCTTACATTTTGTAGATAATTTGCATATCGTAAAAGATAATATGTTTCCAATTCCTCCATTATTTAAATTGATACAAGAGCAATCGAATACAGATTGGAAAGAAATGTATCAAGTATTTAACTGTGGACACCGAATGGAGGTTTATGTTTCTCCAGAAATAGCAGAAGATATTATCGCTATCTCAAAATCTTTTAATGTAGATGCAAAAATTGTTGGACGTGTAGAAAATTCTCCTTCTAAAAAACTAACGATTAAAAGCGAGTTCGGAATTTTTGAGTATTAATATTTTTTAATTTTTTTTTAAATCAAATTATTTGTTAACTTTTTAGTGTTGATAAGTTTGTAAAGTTCTTTAAATAAGCTTTTTATCTTTTTTTATTGAAAACTTTATAGTATTTATTATTTTTTAGGTTGTACATTTACGTGAATCACATTTCTGTAAAATCAATTTAACTACCTAAAAAACACAATGAATCCCCAAGCTTTAATTACTCCCAAGAAAATATTTACTAGAGAAGAAGCTCTAGATGCTGCGCTTAACTATTTCAAAGGTGATGAATTAGCTGCAAGTGTATGGTTGAATAAGTATGCATTAAAAGATTCTGCTGATAATATCTATGAGAAAACACCAGATGATATGCATCAAAGAATTGCTTCCGAAATAGCAAGAATAGAGCAAAAATATACAAATCCATTAACAGAATCAGAAATTTTTGAGGTAATTAAAAACTTCAAATATATAGTTCCTCAAGGAAGTCCAATGGCAGGAATTGGAAACCCGTTTCAAATTGCTTCTTTGTCTAATTGTTTTGTAATTGGTAACAATGGTGAGTCTGATTCTTATGGTGGGATTATGAAAATTGACCAAGAACAAGTGCAGTTAATGAAGCGCAGAGGTGGCGTTGGTCACGATTTATCTCATATTCGCCCAAAAGGGTCTCCTGTAAAAAATTCAGCATTGACTTCCACAGGGATTGTTCCTTTTATGGAACGTTACTCAAATTCAACGAGAGAAGTTGCACAAGATGGAAGAAGAGGTGCACTTATGTTATCAGTTTCTATAAATCATCCAGATGCAGAAGACTTTATTGATGCGAAATTAGAGCAAGGAAGAGTTACTGGGGCAAATGTTTCTGTGAGAATTGATGATGCGTTTATGAATGCTGTGAAGACAAGTGAAAAGTACACACAAAAATACCCTGTTAATAGCGATGATCCTTCGTATGTAAAGGAGATAGAGGCTTCTAAGATTTGGAAAAAAATTGTGCACAATGCATGGAAATCTGCTGAACCAGGAATCTTGTTTTGGGATACAATAATAAACGAATCTGTGCCAGATTGTTATGCAGATCTTGGTTATAAGACAGTTTCTACAAATCCTTGTGGCGAAATTCCTTTATGTCCCTATGATTCTTGTAGATTGTTAGCGATAAACTTATTTTCCTATGTAGATAATCCATTTACAGGCGAGGCGGAATTTAATTTTGATTTATTCAAGAAGCATATTGTCGTAGCTCAGAGAATGATGGATGATATCATTGATTTAGAGTTAGAGAAAATTGATAAAATTTTAGCGAAGATTGATGCAGATCCAGAGCAAGATGATGTAAAAACGACAGAAAAAAATCTGTGGTTAAACATTAGACAAAAAGCATATGAAGGTAGGCGAACTGGAATTGGTATTACTGCAGAAGGTGATATGTTAGCAGCTCTAGGAATTCGTTATGGAAGTGAAAAAGGAAATATTTTTTCTACGGAAGTTCATAAAACATTAGGAATAGAAACGTACAGAGCATCTGTAAATTTAGCAAAAGAAAGAGGTGCGTTTTCTATATTTGATTCAGAAAGAGAAAAAGAAAATCCATTTATTTTACGAATAAAAGAAGCAGATAGTAAGCTGTATTATGAAATGTTAGAACATGGTCGTAGAAATATTGCTTTGTTGACAATTGCGCCTACAGGAACGACAAGTTTAATGACGCAAACTTCATCAGGAATTGAACCTGTATTTATGCCTGTTTACAAGCGTAGAAAAAAAGTAAATCCCAATGATAAAAATACAAGAGTAGATTTTGTAGATGAATTGGGAGATTCTTGGGAAGAATATGTTGTTTTTCACCATCGTTTTAAGCAATGGATGGAGGTTAACGGAATAGATTCTAGTAAAAACTTTTCGCAAGAAGAATTAAATGGACTTGTAAAGAAATCTCCATATTATAAAGCTACTTCTAATGATATTGATTGGGATAGTAAAGTGAGAATGCAGGGAGCAATTCAAAAATGGGTAGATCATTCCATTAGTGTTACGATTAATTTACCAAATGATGCTACAGAAGAATTAGTTGGTGATTTGTATTTAAAAGCTTGGGAAGCTGGGTGTAAAGGTGTAACTGTTTACAGAGATGGTTCGCGTTCTGGGGTTTTAATTTCTATGGATGAAAAGAAAGAAGATAAAACTATAGGAGTGTTTCCAAAAAAGCGTCCTGAAGTGTTAGAAGCAGATGTGGTTCGTTTTCAAAATCAAAAAGAAAAATGGATTGCTTTTGTTGGTTTGGTTGATAATAAGCCTTACGAGATTTTTACTGGCTTAACAGACGATGAGGATGGGATATTGATTCCACGTTGGGCTGAAAAAGGACTTATTATTAAGAATAAGAATGAAGACGGAACATCGCGTTACGATTTTCAGTATCAAAATAAAAGAGGCTACAAAACAACTATAGAGGGATTATCTCATAAGTTTAATCCAGAATTCTGGAACTACGCAAAATTAATTTCAGGAACTTTACGTCATGGAATGCCACTTGATAAGGTTGTAGAATTAATACAAAGTTTGCAGTTGGACTCTGAATCTATAAGTACATGGAAAAACGGAGTACAACGTGCTTTGAAACGCTATGTTGAGGATGGTACAGAAGTTAAAGGGCATACCTGTGATACCTGTGATTCTAATAATTTGATTTACCAAGAAGGTTGTTTAACTTGTAAAGATTGTGGTTCTTCTAAATGTGGATAACTATTTTTGAAAGCTTTAAAAGTATCAAAAACTCCAAATATTTTAATAAATATTTGGAGTTTTTTTGTATAAAATAGTACGCGCAAAAAAAGGTGCTAATTTTTAGGATTAGTAGTTTTTTTTTGAAAATTACTTGAGTAATTGCTTTGAATTTTTGCTTCTTTTGTAATTATAGTTTCTTGTTTTTTTTTAAGAAAAAAAATATAATTATCATAAAAAGTGTTAAAAATACAAACATTAAGCGAACGTTCGCTTTTTTTTTGAATTTTATTCACTATTATTGCATAAGAGTTAAGTGCTTGATTTATAAAGTAAATATGATAAATAATTTTACTACAGCAGACCTTTGGGATGATAATGAAGGAATGTTAATTTGTGTAAATCCAATTTTTAAAACCTTTGGGGTTAAGCATTCTTTTTATGGTGAAATAGTTACGTTAAAAATATTTGAAGATAATTCCTTAGTTAGAAAGATGTTGAAAAATAACGGTAAAGGAAAGGTTTTAGTTGTTGATGGTAGAGCCTCGATGCGTTGTGCTTTAGTTGGTGATAAATTAGCAGAATTAGCAATTACGAATAATTGGGAAGGAATTATCATTAACGGATGTATTAGAGATAGTACTTTAATTAATCAAATGGATATTGCTATAAAAGCCTTAAACACAAGCCCTGTAAAAAGTATTAAAAGAAATATTGGAGAAATTGATATACCTGTCAATTTTTCAGGGGTATCGTTTATTCCAAATCAGTTTGTGTATTCAGATAGTGATGGTATTTTAATCAGCAAAAAATTACTATTATAAAATAAAAAATATTTTAATCGAATAATAATTAAAAAAGAATACATGACTATAGGAATACTAAAATGTACGAAAGAGAATCTTGTTGCAATGGTTCCGCAAGTAGTTTCGAAATTAATTAAAAGTGGATATTCTATACTCATAGAAACGAACGCAGGTGAAAATTCTGGTTATTCTAATAAATTGTATCAAGAGGCTGACGCAAAAATAGTTTCACGAAATGATATTTTAATTTCATCAGACATTATTCTTACAGGTGTTGGTATTGAAGCTGAAGATATTCATAAAATAAAAGAAGACACTTTACTTATAGGTAAATTTAATGCTAAAGTAGCATCAAAAATGCTTACAAATTTAAAATATTCAGAAGCAAAAGTTTTTAGTTTAGATTTACTTCCACGTTCTTCTATTGCGCAATCCATGGATGTTTTATCTTCTTTGGCGTCCCTATCAGGATATAAGTCAGTTATCGTTGGCGCAAATGAATTTTCTGGGTATTTACCAATGATGACTACATCTGCAGGTACAATTCCACCAGCAAAAATTTTAATATTAGGAGCAGGAGTTGCAGGTTTACAAGCAATTGCTACAGCAAAACGTTTAGGTGCAGTTGTAAATGCTTTTGATGTTCGTTCTTCTGTAAAAGAGGAAGTTGAGAGTTTAGGTGCAAAATTTATTGAAGTAGCGGATAGTGTTGATGATAAAAGTGCTGGAGGATATGCTGTTAAGCAATCTGAAGATTATATACATAAACAGAAAGAATTAATACATGAAACTGCAATTAAGGCAGATATTATTATAGCCACAGCAAATATCCCAGGAAGCAAAGCGCCGGTTTTAATAGAAAATAAAACAGTAAAAGAAATGAAACCAGGAAGTGTTATAGTTGATATAGCAACTGCAAGTGGTGGAAATTGTGAGTTATCAAAAGATAATGATAACGTAATGATAAATGATGTTGCAATTATTGGCGATTCAATTTTGTACAACAAAATGGGAAAACAAGCTAGTTTATTATACAGTAATAATATTCATAATTTTCTTAAATATATTCTTAAAGACGGTATTGAAAATATTCCTTACAATAGTGACATTGTTTCTAATGTATTACTGCAAAAAGAATTAATAACTGTAATAAATTAAACGATACATTATGTTAGAATTATTAGATTTTTTGAAAGAAAACATACTATTTATAAACCTTTTGATAATGACCATTTATTTAGGTTTTGAAATCATTTCAAAAGTACCAGCTGTTTTACATACACCACTCATGTCCGGCTCTAATGCAATTAGTGGTATTGTAATTATTGGCGCAATTTTATTGGTTCGTCAAGCAGAAACTACAGATTATTTAACAATTATTTTAGGAGTAATAGGTATTATTTTAGGGACCATTAATGTTGTTGGCGGTCATGCGGTTACCAATAGAATGTTAGAAATGTTTAAAAAGAAATAATGATGGAATATATAGAATTATTATATATCGTTTCAACAGTGCTATTACTTATGGGGTTGAGAAAATTAAGTAGTCCCGCTACTGCTCGAAAAGGTAATCTTATAGCAGCTTCTGGTATGACATTGGCAATTATTATATCAATATTTAGCCCGATAGAAGGGAGTAATAATAACTATTTATTCATTTTTGGAGGTATTTTAGTAGGTGCTCTTATTGGTGTTTTTTATTCAAAGAAAGTAAAAATGACAGAAATTCCAGAACTTGTTTCCTTATTTAATGGATATGGTGGAGCTTGTGCTGTTTTTATTTCAATTTTAGAAATTTTAAAATTCAATAAAACAACAAGTTTAGGTCTTTCAAGTACAACATATATCGCTTTATTTATAGGTAGTGTAGCGTTTACAGGAAGTTTAGTTGCATACGGTAAATTATCAGGAAAAGTAAAAGATTGGAGAAGCTCAATTTCATCGTACTTTAATTTATTTTGGGTTGTATTATGTATCGGATTAATTGTGTTCCAAATTTTAAATCCTGAATTATATGAGTTTTTACCAATTGTGATTCTAATAGGTTCACTTATTTATGGAGTAACTTTTGTGTTTCCAATTGGAGGTGCAGATATGCCAGTTGTAATTTCATTATTGAATGCATTAACAGGTGTTGCTGCAGCACTAGCAGGAATTGTTTACGATAATATGGTAATGCTTTTAGGTGGTATTCTTGTAGGTTCTTCTGGTGTAATTCTTACATTATTAATGTGTAAATCAATGAATAGGTCACTATTAAGTGTAGTTGTTGGAGGGTTTGGAAGTTCCTATCAAGATTTAGAAGGAAAAGATCAAGGAGCAGTTAAAGAAACTACTGTTAATGATACTGCAATTAATATGAGATATGCAGATAATGTAATGATAATTCCTGGTTACGGTATGGCTGTTGCACAAGCCCAAAAAACATGTAAAGAATTAGATAAAATTTTAACCGAAAAAGGGGTGAATGTAAATTATGCAATTCATCCTGTTGCTGGGAGAATGCCCGGTCATATGAATGTTTTATTAGCAGAAGCAGATGTATCTTACTCAAAATTAATTGACATGGAGGATGCTAATAATAAAATGTCGGATATAGATATTTGTTTAATTGTTGGTGCAAATGATGTTGTAAATCCATCAGCTTTAGATAACCCAAGTAGTCTTATTTATGGCATGCCAATCATTGAGGTTTTAAATGCAAAAAATGTTGTTGTTTTAAAAAGAGGAATGAGTAAGGGGTATTCAGGTATTGAAAACCCATTATTTTTTCATAATAAAACAAAAATGTTGTTTGGTGATGCGAAAGATAGTATTGAAGGTATTTTAAGTGAAATAAAAACAATGGATTAAACCCAATATTATGAAAGGTAGAAAATTATTGATGATTCCTGGTCCTATAGAATTTGAGCCAGAAGTTTTAAGAGTTTTAGGAGCACAAACGACGAGTCATGTTGCTCTAAATTTTATAACAGCTTTTGGAAATTGTATTAGAAATATGCGAAAAGTTTGGCAATCTAATGATGGACAACCTTTTATAGTCTCTGGTAGTGGAACATTAGCGATGGATATGGCGGCTTCAAATCTTATTGAAAACGGAGATAATGCATTAGTAATTTCTACAGGGTATTTTGGTAAACGTTATAAAGATATTCTAGAAAGATATGGAGCAAATGTTACAATTTTAGAGGCATTGCCGGGTAATACAGTTACAATTGAAAAAATAGAAGAAGCTTTAAAAAATAAAACATATAAATTATTAACTTTTACGCATGTAGATACTTCAACTGGTGTATTCGTAAACCCAAAACCTATTGCAGATTTAGCAAAAAAATATAATGTATTATCTATTTTAGATGGTGTATGCTCTGTTGCTGGAGAAGAAATTAAACAAGAAGAATGGGGCTTAGATATTGTGCTAACAGCATCACAAAAAGCAATTGGTGTGCCACCAGGATTAGCTTTATTGGTTGTTTCGCTAAAGGCAATGACTGTTTGGGAGCAGAGAAAAACATTAGTTTCTAACTATTATTGCGATTGGCAAAACTGGCTTCCAGTTATGAAAGCTTATGAAGAAGGTAAACCATCTTATTTTGGAACGCCTCCAGTAAATTTAATTTTTGCGCTTGAAAAAAGCTTAGAAATTATTGTTACTGAAGGAATTGAAGAAAGAGTAAAACGGCATCAAAATATAGCTGCTGCATTTCGAAAGGCAATCACTAGCCTTGGATTAAAGTTATTACCGATAAATAATAGTATTGCTGCAAATACGCTGTCTGCGATCTATTATCCTGAAGATGTAAATGGAGGGGATTTTTGTACTAAAATGGCAGCAAACGATATTATTGTAGCTGGTGGATTATTACCAGAACTTAAAACAACTTATTTTAGAGTAGGTCATATGGGTTCTGTATCTACTAAAGATATGATTGCTACTTTAAGTGCAATAGAAAGCGTTTTAAATACTACAAGTTTTAAATTTAAATTAGGTGATGGGTTAAAAACGTTTCAGCAAGAGGTTTCGTCAGTTCATTAAAATTTAAAAAAATCTATATTCCAAATCTTATAGGTTTTATGAATACCCTAATCGTATAATTAAACCTGATTTCCTTTTAAAAATAAAGGTTTCTTAGTTTCTATATTTTCTGTTTTATATCATATTATTATTAGTAGACTAAAGATACACAAGAAATACTTTATAATTAGTCTGTTTCATTTCTTTAAATATACTCAAAACGAAACATTTAACTTTCCGATAAAAATTGTAAATTCGCAATCCAAGAAAAGAGTAGAAGATGTTAGATAAATTAAGAATTGTAAAGCAACGTTATGATGAGGTTTCTGATTTAATTATTCAGCCAGAAATCATCATGGATCAGAAGCGATATGCGCAATTGATGAAAGAATATAAAGATTTAGGAAGCGTTGTTGAAAAAGGAGATGAATATCAAACTTTAATGAACAACATATTAGAGGCAAAAGAGATTCTTGCAGATGGTTCAGATGCAGAAATGAATGAGATGGCGAAGATGGAGATAGATGAAGCCAATACTAGAATTCCTCAATTAGAAGACGAAATAAGATTTTTATTAATACCAAAAGATCCTGAAGACACTAAGAATGCAGTTGTAGAATTACGTGCAGGAACTGGAGGAGATGAAGCAAGTATTTTTGCTGGAGATTTATTTAGAATGTATTCTAAATATTGCGAAAGTAAAGGGTGGAAAGTTTCTACAGTAGATTACTCTGAAGGTACAAATGGAGGTTTTAAAGAAATTCAGTTTGAAGTAAATGGAGCCGATGTTTATGGAACTTTAAAGTTTGAAGCTGGCGTTCATCGTGTGCAAAGAGTTCCACAAACAGAAACTCAAGGTCGTGTGCATACATCTGCAGCAACTTGTATGGTTTTTCCTGAAGCTGAAGAGTTTGATGTGGAAATTAATCCAAAGGATGTAAGAATCGATTTTTTCTGTTCTTCTGGTCCTGGAGGACAATCTGTAAATACTACCTATTCTGCAGTTCGTTTAACACATATACCTTCTGGTTTAGTCGCTCAGTGTCAAGATCAAAAATCGCAACATAAAAACAAAGAAAAAGCATTTAAAGTGTTACGTTCTCGTTTGTATGATATGGAACTAGCTAAGAAGAATGCAGAAGATGCTTTAAAACGTGGTTCTATGGTTTCTTCTGGAGATAGAAGTGCGAAGATTAGAACTTATAATTATGCACAAGGAAGAGTTACAGATCATAGAATTGGTTTGTCTTTATATGATTTACCTAATATTTTAAACGGAGATATTCAGAAAATTATAGACGAATTAATGTTGGCTGAAAACACTCAAAAACTAAAAGGATTAGGAGACGGAATATAGTTTTTTCTAACTTAAAATATAAAGCCTCAAAACAATGTTTTGAGGCTTTATATTTTAATAAAAAAAAGCGATAATAGATTTGGGGGGATTCTATATCGCTTTTATTGAAATGATAATTTAGATATACTTTAAACTTAGTATTTATGGGGGAAATAATTATACTTCAAATTTACACAAGATATTCATATCACACAATCCCTATTTATGATGAAATTTTCACTTCCTTATAAATAGGGAGGAGTCTCCCTATTTATAAGGAGGCTTTTTGTTTTTCTGTTTCATAAAATACTGTTTATTAAGTAGATAAACCCATTAAAAGCATTTCTTTAAAAGATGTTTTGAATTTTTTTAAAATATATATTGCAAGATATTTTATATAATCACCCTACTAGTATAAATATAAAGAGTAAGTTCTCTTGTTTTAAAAAAAGTAGTTTTAGTTTGTTTGTAATTTTTAATAGATAATTAAAACGGTGAATTTTGATTAAGTTCATATCATAAAAAAAGACAAATAATACTGATTTATCAATATTATTTGTCTTGAATAAGAAATCTGTTAGAAGACTAAATATTAAGCATTTCTAAGTTTATTGATTTCGTCTTGTAATTGCCTTCGCAATTTTTGTTCTCGTTCTATTGATTTTTTCTTATGATTATCAAATTCTTCCTCTACACCATTTAAATTTCTTTGAGCTTCTTTCGTTAGCACGTTGCTTTTAGAGAATTTAAAAACAAAGAAAATTAAACAAAGGGCCAATACGATAATGATTAACCATAAAATTATGTTGTATGTAATTTTATTTAATTGCGCACCAAACAAAGAAATTGAGTTTTCTTTTTGAAGAGCAGCCTCTAAATCTACTTTAGTTTTATTTAGAGAGGTATTTAGTTTTTGTATGTTTTCTCTTTCAGATTTTAATAAATTCTCTTTTTCAGAAATTAACCTTTTAGAGTTTTTTAAAGAATCTAAAACATTAATTTTTAATTTTTGATATTTGTCTTTACCAATAACTTTATAAACCTGATAGGTAGTTGAGGTTCTATAGATTTTATCAAACTGACTTTTTATTGAGTAATCTTCTTCTATAACTTCTTGCGTGAAAGAAGAAAACGAAGTGATAAAAAAAAGGATAAATAATATTTTAAATTTCATCTGTATGCATTTTTGATAATGTAAATTTATGAAAAAAACCCAAACAAAAAGTTTGGGTTTTTAAATATAAGCAAGTATTATTATTTATTTAATTTTCTCTACAACTGCCTTAAAAGCGTTTGGGTTGTTTACAGCTAAATCTGCTAAAACCTTACGGTTCAATTCGATTTGATTAGCTTTCACTTTTCCCATAAACTGAGAGTAAGACATTCCATGTAAACGAGCTGCAGCGTTAATACGCACAATCCATAAAGAACGGAAGTTTCTCTTATTGTTTTTACGGTCTCTATATGCATAAAGCATACCTTTTTCAACCGCATTTTTTGCTACTGTATAAACGTTTTTTCTACGTCCAAAGTAACCTTTTGCTGCCTTCAAGATTTTTTTTCTTCTTTTTCTTGAGGCTACTGAATTTAC
>MDTF01003135.1_pt1 | contig 22038 bp, 15 predicted proteins | sample 811191 | NCBI WGS metagenome assembly MDTF01 (sample SAMN05326649, study PRJNA326480) | marine metagenome | isolation source: seawater | place: Southern Ocean | collected 2011
GTTTGTTCTATAGCTTCCATAGAGAAGTTGGTATGTCTGCGGTAGACAACCTTAAAGAAAGTAATTTGCGGGTTACCTGTAAGGTAAACATCCTGTGCGCCGTAAGCTACGAGTTGCATTAATCCTCCACCCATTTTGTATACTATATACCAAGAAAATAAATCTATAGATTTTAATTAATTCTTCGATTCGAACATTCGTATTTAACCACGAAGAATTAATTTTATATAAAAAAATTGAATTAATTTAAGGACTATCTATTAGAATAATCATGACGAACCTCTGTATCTACGCAAGCGAACTGGCGGTGATCACTGGACACAATCAATACAAAGATGTGGGTGAAATCATCCTTAAAATGTGGAAAAAGAATTTTCCTGAGGACTACGAAGCGATTATTAAGGAAGCCGGGGTCGTAGTTGAATCAACCGATGAAGTCATTTCACGGATTTCTAAAGAAAACAACATCAATATTAAGGAAAAAATGAAGACGTGTTTAGTCTCCAATGATGTTACGGCTATGACGAAGGTTAAAAAGGAAATCCTCAAGAAGTTTGACACCATTCCAGAAAAAGACAAAAAGCTCGTTCAGAGTTGTATTGCTGAAAAAACCAACACCAATTTCGGAACGAACCATGAAAATGCGGGCGTGGCCAAATACATGGAAGAATACGAAGATAATGTGAATACCGTCGATACCTTTTTCAAAAGACACATGTTTAAATCCGAATATGACTGGTTTGTTGGTGGAAAAATTGATGGTATTAATGACGAAAAAGTTCTCATCGAAGTTAAAAATCGCATGAATCGATTGTTTTATAAACTTCGCGATTATGAAAAGGTTCAAATTTATGCTTATATGTTTATTCTAGAACTGGACGATGCTCGTCTGGTCGAATGTTTTAAAAGGCGCAATCAATGCACCATTAATGTGATTGATGTACCCTTCGAACAATCCTATTGGGATACCGAAATCTCCACCAAAATTGAAGAATTTATCGTCACCTTCGAATCTTTCCTCAAAAATAAACAACAGAAACTCGATTTAGTTAACATACTGTTTAGCTCCTAATCCACTCGCGATTTTTAGGATATTATAATGAACTGCGTATATATTGAAATTATAAGTATAAAAAAACTTCCCATCGTTTTTTATTGGGATTTCTTTCACATCTGAGCGCAATCCTAGATCTATATTCATCTTAAAATTGTCGATTCTAGAAAAATTACACGCTCCTGAGGGCTGGAAATCATCAGGATTTAGTGAAAACGAATAGACATGTATTCCATTTTTTATCTTTCGTTTATGATGCTGAAAAGGTTGTTGTAAATTAAAATAATCACTATCCTTTTTATCTAGACGGATTTGTCCATCAAAGTTTAATTGGATATTCTCTATTATATTTTGTTTGAAATATTTCTTTTTATATAGATTGATATTCTCTGCATTCTTATTATAACGATTATAAAAATGATAGTCTCCTACACTATGATACGCATTTTCCATATTATGATATCTGCTACTGGTTGGTCCTATATCTTCAATCGTCCAATTCGAATAATTATTCCAATTATTGATATGTTCCATATCTGACCGTTGGGAGACTACGATGAGTTCCTTTACTGGATGATGAAGGATAATATTATGATCTTTTGAGATGGTTACACCCTTGATTGTTGGTGGTTTAAAGACATCTTCGATTAGATATTCATGATTGTTTAAGGCAAACCGATTCCTTTCATCTTTATCTAAATACACATATTCCGCTTCAATCGCTGGAAAAATATCAAAGATTGGATCTTCTATAAACCTATTTATTGAGAGGTCGTTTTGGTCTAACGCCTTGATTCGTGCAATTTGATTATCCTCTATACCTAATCTGTTTCCGTCTTGATCCACCTCTTCGTCACCAACCACTCGTGGAGACGCTAAATAATCCAGTACCGTATAGATATCGCGTATAGGATTTAACTGGATTTCTACTCGAACTTTCGTGTATTGTAGGGAAATTAATGGTAAAGCTAGACCACTCGATTTGGAAAAGAAAAAATTTAATGGTACCTTTATTTTCCTTCTCTTTATCGAAGGTATGAGTTCGCTCGTATTTTCTATTCTAATATCGTGTTTTATTATATGTTCGGTTTTTAATGGCGAATGGAGATTATGCTGTGTATCTGCCTCTCCTCTGATATGTGGATATGACGAATGATGTAATTTTATAGTGGGGTTCCGGTGCTGTGCTAATAGCTCTTCTGAATTATTCGTTATTTGATATAAGGCTCCGTCTATAAAATTTAGACTACTTCCCTGTATATTTCCTGATACCAGTTTGTTCGTGTCATCATACTTTCCAAAAAAATGATAGTTTGCATTATGTTCTGCTACCCTCTGTCCCCAGAGTAGTACAGAATCGACATCATTTGTAGGGGGGCCGCCGGCGTTACTGGCGTCGTCTGGCGGTAAGCCCGATCGCCACCCTGGTACAGAACCATTTACATTATAAATAAAACTCTCTTGAGTCGGTGGAACCGAATGTAAAGGTGCGGCACCTACATAAAAACTACTACCGGTTTTCGTCACAATTGGATAAAACTCTCCTTTATTTTTTAGAAATTTTTCATTATATAATCCAGGATTATATAATTCTGGAACATTCCCAATCATTTCATCGTAGATTTTCTTTTTCGAATCATCATAGATTAATTCTGACATTATCTGAAGATATTCTCCTGTATAGGAATTAATGACAGAATCGTTTAAAAAGAGTTTCGTATTATTGATTATATTCGTTCCTATATTTTCTATCCATCGAAATTCATATGGAACACTATTAGCGGTTTGTCTGACTGAGTCTGAAGCTCCAGAAAAAATTTCGGGTAACTCGAAAGTAAAATATAAATTCGATAAAAGATCTCCATCTCGAGTTATATCACTATGAAGCGTTATGATTTCCGTTGGATGTATTTTATTACCTATTAGTTTTATTTTTTTTGAATCCACCGAAAAATTGGAATATCTCCTATAAACGATTTTATAAAACGAGATTTGAGGATTTCCTATAAGATTAAAATCCTGGGCACCTGTGGCTAAAAGTTGTATATAACCCATATAAATATTCTAATATTATATATAAATCATTAATTTAATAATATTTAATTTTAAATTTGATTTTTTTTTTTTATTTATCTCAAATTAAAGATGTTCGTGTTTAATGAACAACAACTACAAGCTTCTAATGCAATTGAACTATTCTTAGAGTCTCCTGATAAGTTCTTCCTTCTTGAAGGGGATCCTGGTACTGGAAAAACGACCATTATCTCTAAAATTTTAGATAAACTAATCTATAAAAAAAAGAAAATTGCCTTTTGTGCTACAACGAATAAGGCTGTCTCTATTTTAGAACAATATAGTTCGCTAAAAGGACCCAATATTATTTATTCTACCATTCAAAAACTTCTCAATATTCGACGCAATATTGATGAAACGGGACGGGAAATCTATTCATATACTGGTTCGAATAAAGGTAGCAAATATAATCTTAAATATTTTAACATTGTTTTAATCGATGAAAGTTCTATGATTTGTGAAGATATGTTAGAGGGTATTATACAAGATTCCAAATATGCCAAAACAAAAATCATCTTCATTGGTGACCGAAACCAACTACCTCCTGTTAATGAAAAAATTAGTAATGTTTTCACGATCGGTTTCGGTAAAAATAAAGTGAAATTAGATATTAATGAACGATTCAAAAATGATATTATGAAATACACCTATGCTATTAAAAATAACAAACGTCCTCCTACGGCATTAAAAAAACAGGATGTGGGCTTTAGTAAAGACTTTAACAAATGGGTGAATCATTATATGAAAAATATCGATGAATCGATCATCCTTACATATACCAATCGAAGGAAAAAGTTTATTAATTCAGCAATTCGTACCTTACTCTTCCCAGATAATAAGAATAAATATAATGTTAATGAAAAAATTATATTTAATAACTTTTATAGCAATTACGAAAATAAATACCATTCTTCACAACGTGCAATTATTACAGAAATTCAAGAACATGATTATAAATTTAATCCTCTACCATTGGATAAATTATTGAACCTTAAAGCAACATTTGGTTATTCTTTTAGAAAAGTTAATGGTCCACCCAAAACTTGTCCTATATGTCTCGAAGAAGATATCAATGAATTATCTCAACTCAAATGTGACCATATGTATTGTGATTCCTGTATCAAACGGTGGCTAAAAGATCATAACTGTTGTCCTCTCTGTCGCTTTGTTATCGATGATAATACCATCAAGATTAAAGATAATACTAAAATTACAGATATTATTAATGAAATTATCGAGGTTGTTTCGAACATTACATTTAAAACATGGAAACTACGTATCAAATCTGAACGAAAAAATGAGGAAAATATAATGGAACCCTTTTGGGATTATATCTATATTATGTCTGAATCGAGTAAAGAGGAGTATGATACTTTGTGTAGCTCCATTAAACAAAAATTCACAGACATTAAAAAAATGATTTCCGTTAAAAATAGATATAATAATATTATTCTTAAAAGATTATGGGAATTCTTCTATTGTAATTATGTCGACGTGTTAGCTGATATTGATTATGGTTATTGTATTACAGTTCATAAATCTCAAGGGTCTACCTATAAACGTGTCTATGTTAATCTTATGGATATAGTTAAAAATAATACTACCGATACAAAAAGTTGTGTGTATACAGCCGTTACACGCGCATCCGAGAGTTTAATTATACTAAAAATTTAAATAAAAAACGATATAGAGTTAAAATATGATATCTTTATAGATGGGGAATTGTTTTAAGAAAATGATTCCAGAAAAATATTCTTTAATCGAGAATTCAGATGAAATTATGCATAAAATAGAAATAAATTCGGAAGACATCGACTCTATTAAAACTGACAACCTCGAAATTAACAAAAATAATATTGAAAATTTTGAATTAATTCAACAAGATATGGATAAACTCATGTTATGTCATAAAAATTTAAAACAAGAATTAAACTATTTAAGCCACCAATTGTCATCTAAATATGGGGGTTCTGCTTCTGATGGCGCTGAAGATTTTGTTGAGGGTCCCTCCGAAACCATGTTCTCGACTTCTGAATAACTCAGAGCTCTTCTTGTATATTTTAAGTTTGAGAGATAGCCATCAAATCCTCCAAATAGATTCACCCATACATTGCCGAAATTCTGTCGTGGTATAGATTCTAATCTTTTACTTTTTTTTATGTTACCATTGACATAAATGGTCACTATTTTCTGTTTTACAATGATCGAAAGATGTACCCATTTATTGATAGGCAAATTATCAATATCTATAATATTATCCTTCGATTGTAGCGTATTCATATTAATACGAAGAGCGTTTTTATCTGGATGTATCCAGACTGCTGGGGTATAAGAAACCTGGGCCTTACTATCACCTTTATGAAACACATGTTTCATATTTTTATCCTTAAAAGTAAAATCATTTACTAATATCCAAAAACTATACGAAAATTCTATACCTCCATCCTCATTATCGGAGCGATAGATTATTACGTTTTCCTCATTATCTGGATTCTGTTCGATTACCAAACTCTTCTTGGCATTTTTCATATTTTTGATCAAGTAGGGTGAATCCTTTCTAAAAGATTTAAGATATTCTATATATTTCTTCGTAAAGATTGCAAAAAAAATTGTTGCTATTCCTATAATCACTAACGAGATGACCTGTCCTATCGTTGAGGTCTCTGAAAATAATAGAGGCATTATAAATAAGGACACAAGTAAAGTCATTAAACTATAGACCAAATAGATCGCGGAACTTTTAAAATGTTTATTCAATGTATTATAAAATAACGCAAGAATTACAAGAGTGATCAAAAACATTATACCTACGGTCATTTTTAGAATCGTATTTAAGGTCTTATTCGAAGACACTCCATGCAGTTTTTTGGCACCATTCTTTAATTTTAAAACCATCTCAGATGAAAAATTCTTCACTTTATTGAGTGTTTTTTTGATGGTTGGTTTGGGTGTAGGTGTATAGCTCGGTGGGGAGTCCACTGACGTTTGTTCTTTACTAACCGTTCGTTTATTAATCGTGGTAGTGGGTGTTGTCACAGAAGTACGAGTATTTGCTTGAGCTTTCGTCGCTGCCCGAGAATTTGCTAGAACTTTCGCTGGCGTGCGAGCATTCGTTACTACTTTGGTATTTGCTTGAACTTTTGTCGCTGCCCGAGAATTTGCTAGAACCTTCGCTGGTGTTCGGGCATTGATTGTTGCTTTTATCGATGGTTTAGTTATTGGTACAGCTTTTGCTTCTACTGGAACGACTCTATTATTAAGTTTATTAATTTTGGTTTTAATATTATTAATATTATTACGGTTATTACTCATTATAATAAATTAAGAAATTTAATTAGAAATGTTCAGGACCATTTTTGTAGATTGAATAAATTTTCTTGAATGAGAACCCTTTATTTGTATAAAGAAGATTCGAGATTCTTCCATTAAATCCTCCATTGGGAGTTATAACCAGACCACCACTATTAATCTTTGGAAATCCTTTTAGTATAAAACTATTGACGAGTTTACCATTTAAATAGACATCTATACTATTATCGACAAATGTTATGTTTATATTTGTCCATCGTTGGAGCTTAATATTATTTACAATGAATTCTTCATGTTCATCGACTTCCATGTCATCAACCATATTATTTTGTGTTTCATCGTGTGAATTAAAATAACTCGTAGAAACTTTAATTTTTAGGTTATTACTATTTTTCTCTAACAGTATAACTGGATTAACGATATTTCCTTCTCCCTTTTGTACGATCACTTTATCTTGATTCATACGATAAGTATAGTCATTCAAAAACATCCAGAAATTTATATTATATTCTAATCCTTGAGTCGAAGCTGGTATCGATTGTTTTGCAACACGAAGTTCTTTTTTAGCATCATGTAGATAAGGTATCAGATTTTGAATGGAAATATTCTTTCTTGGTTTAATTAAATATTTTTGTGTTAAAAAATATATAAAAATAGAAATAACGATACATATAATCGTAAAGATCAGCACATGTTTTTTAAAATTTAAGTTTTTTTTAATATATGGATACATTACTATATTTTAATAAAATAAATTAGAAGCCAGTATTTTTATCTTTATTATAAAGTGTTAGAACTTCTTTATAAGAAATTGCTGTGTTGTAATAGACCGCTGTGGAAATATACCCATTAAAATCGTTCTCTTTATCACCTATAAATAAATTTTTATTGTAAATAAATGGAACGGATGGTATTAGTATATGTTTGATTAATTTTCCATCGATAAAGATATTCGTATAGCGTCCATCAAGAGTAATCACGACGTGATTCCATTTTTGAATCTTTATATTCTCAACATTTATATCATAAATGGTCACCTCATCATTGGTATCTCGATAGGAGATTTCAAAGACTAAGGTATTACTAAATGGAATATATTTGATATTCGGCGAACCATATTTCGCTATAATATTTTTCTTGTATTTATAACTTGTATTCCATAGAGCATTCTCAGGGATATTCCGTATATATAACCATAAGGAATAGGTAAATTTAATCCCAACCTCAGAAGGTGGTAATTTAATATTGGAAATAAATTTCGTTGTCGTTATATCCAACCGTTTATCTAAAAATTTATTCTTAATTATAGTCGTGTTTTGGTTGAGTGGTGGTTTATTATTAAAGAGTTGGGTTAGAAGTTTTTTCTCTGGAATTCTTGGTAAATATAAGAAATTATAAATCGTTCCATTGAATGAATAGGGAAAATTGAAATACATCGGTTTAGTATTTATGGAAATTCGATTCCCAAATATTTTTGTTGTTGTTAATTTATTATTTATATAAACATTCAGAGTTTTGTTCGAAATTGAGATACTTAGATGAACTCCTTCGTTTTGGGAAATATCTTCTATATCCGTATACTCGATCACATTTGCATCTGTCTTAGCACAGATTCTTAAATTATTGGTATAAGGATGCATCCAGACTCCAATACTTTGTTCTGGTATTTCGTTTTCTATATTCTCCCAATAGGAATAATCTAATTGTTTGTTTTCGATATTCGTTCCTTTATGGAAAATATGTTTCCATTTGGAAAAATTATAATAGAATTCTTTTAAATAGATCCAAAAGGAATACGAAATATTATTTTCAATAATTGGTGGTCGTATATCCTTTGAAATAACATTATAGGCTGTATGTTCTATTTTGTCCAGAGACACCCCATCCTTTATATAACTTGTTTTACGTTGTCTAAAAAATAAAAAGATAGCACCAACAATAACGAAAAGAAGTACCTGTTTAATCATATATAGTAATAATGTAAAATTTATTTTTATAAACAGGTCTATTTATTTTAGAAAAACCAAGACGAAGAGTAATATAAGTATAATTAATCCTAAGAAGAGCGAGAGGTTTTTATAGGTACCTTTATTATATAAATCATTTTTAAATATACTGGTATAATGTTTTACTAAATCGTCATAGGTCCATTCAGCTTTATTATTACTTCGATTAACATTATTATGACAGGCGAGGACCCATTTAATTAGACTTTCTTTGCTTTCGAGATTCTTTTCAATCGGATTGGTTTTTAAAAATTCTACGAAATGAGTTTTACAAATATTACAAGGTAGAATAGATTTAATAGAATTGAAAAAGATGGCATATTCGCGTTTAGAGTTTGTGGTGGGTTCATATTCAAAAGAAACGGTATGCAGAAAGAACCATAATTTGGGTCCCCATAGTTCAGGATCCATATATAATTGTATAATATAAAATATCATTTTATAAAACTTATATTTAAAAGTATAAGCACTATCAATAGAAATGAAAAAAAGTGAAATAATTTATTGCTGTAATTGCGGAAAAAAGGGACACAATTACAAAACATGCTTGTCCCCCGTTATTAGTTATGGTGTAATTTTATACAATAAATGTGCCAATGGGCAAATTAAATATCTTATGATTCAACGAAAAGATACGATAGGGTTTATTGAATTCATGCGAGGAAAATATAATATTGGAAACTTTAATTATATTTGTAATATTTTTAAAATTATGACCAAAAGGGAAAGAACCTTTATTGTTGAGAATGAATTTGATGTATTATGGGATATGTTATGGTTTAAAAATCGAACCAAACATAGTAAAAACAATGTTAGTGAATATAATACTTCTAAAGAGAAGTTTAATCGATTAAAAAGGGGAATCTTTATTGATGGTCGGTATATAACCTTAGAAACCATCAATCGTGAAACCCCAATTGTTTATGACACACCAGAATGGGGTTTCCCAAAAGGTAGACGAAATTTATACGAAACGGACTTAAGATGTGCAGTAAGAGAATTTGAAGAAGAAACGAATATTACACATGAATATTATAATATTGTCGATTATAGTAAAACCTTTGTCGAAACCTTCCACGGAACGAATAATATTAAATACAAACATGTCTATTATCTAGGCGAATTGACACAAGATATCGATATCGCTATAGATAAAAACAATATTAATCAAATCTCTGAAATTAGTAATATAAAATGGTATAGTTTTGGCGATGGAAACAGAATCATTAGACCATATAATACAGAAAAAAAAAAGGTTTTCAGGTATATTAATAATTATATTCGCAATAATGTCGAAAATAAATAATATAGAATAGTAAATGGCAAACAATAGTTTCAGTTTTTACCCGAGTCTTGAGGATCAAGATTTCAACAAAAAAATTCATAATAAACGTGAATTTCAGTTAAATAAGACGAAAAAAATTAACAGCAACAAGGAATTTTGTTTAACTAAGGAAACGGACAAGAAGACGACTAGTTGTCAAACAAAAAAAAATAAGAATTTAATTGATTTGGATAGACTGGCTACAAAATTGTGTAAATTTAACCTTTCTAATAATCAAAAATTTTTAAAAACATTTCTGGCACCCAATACACCATATAATAGTATATTATTGTTTCATGGTACTGGTGTCGGTAAAACCTGTTCGAGTATTTCTATCGCCGAAAATTTTAAAGATTATTTGATTTCGAACAATAAAAAGGTACATGTTCTACTGAATCCTTCGATTCGAGATAACTTTAAACGTAATATTTTCAATATTGAAAAGTTTAAAGATGGTAAAGTCGAAGAGCAATGTACGAAATCAAGATTATTAAAGGAAACGTCGATAAAACCGTCTGATAGCTATGAGATAATTTCCAAAAAAATTAATAAAATCATCAATAATCGCTATAAATTTTTGGGTTACATTGAATTTTCGAATTTGGTTCGAAATCTAAAAAAATTCAATCAGGAAATTTTTGAAAAGAAGATTAAGGAAATCTTCTCGAATACAGTCATGATTATTGATGAAGTTCATAATATTAAAGAAGGTACAACTAAAGATGGTAAAAAATTACCAGCCTATTTACTCGAAATTTTGGGTATCGCCGATAATATGAAATTAATTTTACTCTCTGCAACTCCCATGTTCGATAAAGCTGAGGAAATTATTTTCATTTTAAATTTATTGTTAACCAATGATAAACGTGACACGATTCGGAAACTTAATATGTTTGATACAAAAGGCAAAATAACACCACATGGGGAAATGGTTCTATTAGAGAAATCCAGAGGCTATATCTCCTATCTTAGAGGTGAACATCCTTTAAAATTCCCGAAGAGATTGTATCCAGATCAATATAACGATAAACAACTTATAAAACAACATGAATTCCCTTCTGTCGATATTAATAATAACAAAATCCCGAAAGACGAACGTATCCAAAATTTAAAAATTATTGGGTGTGAGATGAAAGGTTATCAATTAGCACAATATCAAAAGATGGACATTAAAACTAGCGATGATGATTATGGGTCGTTTAATATTAATGGTTTAATGGCATCGAATATAGTCTATCCAGATCTTAAAAAGGCTGAATTGATTAAAGATTTAATCGGTGATAGTGGATTGAGTAAAATTGTAAAAAAAACTAAAAATAAATATAGCTTTTTAAAAGAAGAATATAAAGATTTTTTCGATAAAAAAACGATTGGTCAGTATTCGACCAAAATTTCTAATATACTCAATAATATCGAGGAGTGCAAAACGGGTATCGTCTTTATCTATTCGAGATTTTTAGGTTCGGGTATCCTACCACTCGCTTTAACACTCGAATTAAATGGTTATAGTAATTATGAGGGGTCTTTAATCGATAATGAAAAAAAAAATGATAAAAAGTATATTCTTATTACAGGTGATAATGAATTATCGAAAAATAGTTATATTAATTATCTTAAAATAGAACACGAGAATAATAAAGGACAAAAAGTCAAGGTAATCATTGGTAGTGAAACCGCTGCAGAAGGTTTAGATTTTAAGTATATTCGCGAAGTCCATATCTTAGATCCATGGTTTCATATGAATAAATCAGAACAGGTTATTGGTCGAGCAATTCGTAATTGTTCTCATATAAATTTACCATTTAAACAACGGAATGTGTTAGTCTATTTATATGCTTCTACCGTCCCAAAAAAATATGAAACGATTGACCTTAAAATGTATAGAATTTCGGAACAAAAATCCAAAAATATTGCTGAAGTAGAATATTTAATCAAAACAAATGCAATCGATTGTGGGATTAATAAGGAAATGAATCGCTTTACTGATAAGATTTATAAGAAGAAATTCTCTATAGAAACCTCTCGTGGAACGAAACATGAAGTTGGATTAAACGATTTAGATCAGAGCCGTATCTGTAATTTTAAAAATTGTGATTTTAAGTGTGTTTATGAAAGCGACAGTCCTGCTTCGAATTCGAATACATTAGATTATAGATTTATAGAAGATAATATCGATGAAATTAAAAAATTCTTAAAAACATTTTTCACAAAACAATTCTTTTATACTCTAACTGATCTTAAAAAACTGTATAGTGAGGTCTATAGTGAAAAGGATTATGACCTTCTATATTATAGTTTAAACGAGATAGTGGAAAAGAGTGAAGTCCTAAAAGATCCCTATCATAGAGTGAGTTTATTAGAAAGAGTGGGTAGTAAATATATAGTAAAACCGAAATATATTAAAGGTCAATTCGCTACGATTAATAATTTAAGATTTCCACAAACGAAAAAGAGAAGGTATATAGATACTACGAATCAAAGGCTAATTTTAACAAAAAATACGACAGGAACCTCGGATACTGGAACTCGTATATACCAAAAACAACTCGATAAAATCTATAATTCTAAAAAAAAAAATAATTGAGGATAGACTTAAGAAAACGACAGAGGTTCAGAAGAAAAATACACTTATGAATCAGTTTATCCGAATTAAAGAGAATAATTTATTTAATTTTGAATATTCGTATCTCGATACGATTAAAAAACAAATGTTAATAGAAACACTCATACAAAGGGACGCTAAAAAGTCTCTCTCGGATGACGGGTTAGATGCTCAAATGGTTCAACATTTAGAGAACCATCTATTGTATTTTAATCGTGATTTAGGTATTCGTTCCAAACCAAACAGTGCTATATTTGGATATAAAATTGCCGTCGATGAATCGACCGTTGTCTATTTTGCTTATAAAGATGGTAAAGATGGTAAAGATGGTACATTTCCTTTAGTCGATAAACAGTCGAAATTACTCATCTTAAAACAACTAAAAAAGACCATCGAAAACGAAAATCCTCAGAATAAAATAATTATATACATGAGTACCAAAAAAGGAAAAATGTATGTTAAAATTAAAGAAAATAATCCAGAAACAACCAAACTTCGAAATTTTGTTTCTGGAAGTATCTGTGGTAATGAAGGTATGAACAAGTTTAAAATTGTTGAGTATATAAATAAAATTCGTGGAGACATTTATCCGAGTATATCGGCACATATTCCAGGTAAAGATTTGTTATGTTTAGAATTAGATCTCTATATGCGACTGAATGAGGTCGAAGAACGTAACAACTTGCGTTGGTTCTTCAGTGCAGAAGAAGCAATCGAACGAGGTATCAATTTAAAAAAATTAAAAAAAATTAAAAATTGATTTATTTATAATTACTATTATATATATATATATAATGACTCTCTATTTTGAAAACGAACAAACTTATACCACCGCGATCAATTCGAACCAGCTGTCGAATGATATTGATCATGTTTTGAAAGAAAAGATTCGTAATGAGATAGAAGGGAAGTGTGTTAATAATGGTTATATTAAAAAGGATAGTGTGCGATTAGTCAAACGAAGTATGGGAAAACTAATGATGTCCCAATTTAATGGTAACATCATTTACAATATTACCTATGTAGCTCAGGTCTGTAATCCACAAGAAGGTGATCTGGTCAAATGTAAAGTTGAAAATATCAATAAGATGGGTATTATGGCTTATGTTGATGACGACGATTCCCCTATGAGTATTCTACTCGCGAAACAACATCATCAAGAGAATGAGTACTTTTCTAAATTACAAGAAAACGAAGAAATTATGATTAAAATTATTGGTAAACGTTTTGAATTTGGTGATAATAAGATTTCGGTTATTGGTGTTCTACAAGATTCTAAGACCACTGTCTCGAAAGAGGATTCCTCACACTCGAATGAAGAAGTCGAGGAATCTTCTGAAATTGAAAACTTAGTTTACACGACTAAAACGAAGGCGTATAAATGGTTGTCGAATTTTAATATAGCTGAACCCTTTAGTTATAAAGGTCGTAAATTTATTACTCTCGAACATGCTTTCAATTCCACGAAAAATAATGATGAGGATTTTAAGGATTTATTTACGGTCGATTCCGATACATATGTAGGAGATCTTCCAAATCTTGCAAAGAAAACAGGAAATAAAACCAATATGAAAAAGATGAAAAAGAAACTTGAGACCGAATGGGAAACAGACAAATTAAATACACTCGAAGAAATTATGCTCGAATATTATTCACAGAATACAGAGCTCAAGGACAAATTGCTGAAAACTGGGAAGAATATTCTAATCTTTAGAGATACGGATAAATTTTGGGGTCAAGATAAAGATGGGAATGGTGAGAATAATCATGGCAAACTTCTTATGAAGCTTCGTTCCGAATTGGTTACTAAGTAATGATCGTAATCGTAGAGGTTATACAATTATATAAAAGATTTTTTAATAAGGGGGTGGGTGCTTGAGTTTTGGTTCGAACAACACCTAAAAAAGATAAGATCAGGACGAGTTGTTTTCGATTAATAATTTTAATAAATTTATTCGAAAGACTAACATCATTCGTTCGAATAATTTCTCGAAATAATTTTAAAAAATTAACTTTATTGACGGATTTAATTTGTTGTTCATTATTAATTTTGTGAAAGATTTTATTAATGACATTTTTTCCAAGAGATTTATATTTAATTTTGGAACGAATATTTTTTTTGGTTTTTTTGGTAACGACCTTGGATTTAAATTGTTCTTTAAATTTTGAATCTGTATTCTTTCGAGACTTTTTTTCTATATAGTTTTTTATTTTTTCTGGATTATCGATTAGATTTTTATAAACGGAATAGGTATTCGGTGGGGATTTTTCCATTTTTATGGCATCATCCAATTTTACTATACGAACCTTAGTCATAAGTATATATAGATAATTAAAATCTATATTTTTAACAATATATAATACTATATTAGTATGACGACTACAACTGTTCAACCAATGGAACCAGACAATAATTATTATAGTTATCGGAATAAAAAGAAGACGAAAGATGTCGTACCAATTTTATATTTAGATAATGGATTAACCATTTATACAGAAGATAAGGCACAATTTATGTATAATAATAAAGGCGACACCAATAATTTTAATAATGGAAAAATGAATGATTTCATCAAAAAATTTAGTGATCCGAATATGGAACAGACACCAGCTGAAAAGGAATCGAACAAATTAGAGGCTATCATTGTTGATTTTAAACTACGTCCTATGCAAAGTGTCGACACGGACCCACTGGTTTTATTAACGGTTAATCCGAACTCGAAATTACTAAAATTAAATAATAAAAAAAGTAATGATTCATTAAATAAGAACGAAATTAAAGAACTGATTGATATTGGTAATTCTTTTACCTTTTGTCCAGACGCTAAGACACCAAAATGCTTATTAGGGTTTACCTTAAAAACCGATGAGAAGGGTTGTTCGATTGGTGTTTGTAATGAAAAGAGTATAGGAACATTTCTTATTGATTTAGTATTAGTCTTATTATTGATCGGAATCGTATATCTGATATATAGACATTTTAAATAATAATATAATAATATAATAAATGACAGATTATACTTGTATTAAACCGTCATCGAATTTTAATCCGACTAGTGAGACTCAATCGAAGTGTAAAATGTTCGACGTCCTAAAATTATCCAAGGATACGTCGATGTATAATATACATTATAGAAAATGTTCCCTCCAGAAGGGAGAATTCGTCGAAAAAGAAGCCCTTGAGCACCAGCATCCCAACAATCACCTTGAATTCTGTAATGAGGCCCAATCCGTTTTGAACGAAAATGATATAAAATTATTACTCGATAGAGATATTATTGATGCTATACGACATGATTCTATAAATAGAATGGTCCAATTACTAAAGGATTCGAATCGAATTAATGACCTGTCTCAACGAATTGATTATAATTATGAAGGGAATACATTATTACATGAGGCAATTTATTGGAACTCCAATAAATGTATTCTGTATCTTTTAAAAAATTGTACCAACTTTATGGATGCTAAAAATAAAGATGGAAACACAGTCTTACATATAGCTTGTTTGAAAGGTCATAGTTATTTGATCAATGAATTATATAAACTGGGTAGTGATATAAATTCGATCAATAATAAACAGGAAATAATTTTACATTGTGCTGTAAAATGTGGTAATTTAGAGATTGTCAAACAAGTGTATAGTTTAATCAATGCACCCTGTTGTTTGAGTCGTAAAGATAAAGCTGGAAGAAAACCGTTACATACTGCGGTAATCTCAAGAAATAGAACTTTGGAGATTATTAAATTCCTTGTAAATGAAGGAAGTGATCTGATAAATGTAGATACTTTGACGAAGAATTCAATAATGGCAAATTTAAATCGATTAGAAAAAAGTTCGTTAAATATTCAGGTTAAAACCTTATTACAAAAAGCCGTCTATGATGTCTATAATTTATCAGAAGTAGTAACGATGGATCCGACAGACATCTCATCTACGATGGGTCAGACCGATGGAAGTATTTGTAAAAAGGAACCCCATTTCATCGATTATAGTACATTAATTGAAACATATCCAGAATATGCACCATTTGTAATCGAAGGAGAAGGAGAAGATGAAGAGGATACCACCATAAATCAATATAAGGTTTCTTACCCGAGTGAAAACCAGATAGAAAGTAAGGAGTTCTCCGAATCTCCATCGAAAAAAATATTACCAATAAAATTTAGAAAATTATTTGAATATGATTCGATAGAACCTTTTGAAACGAATACTACTATTAAAAAGGGTCAGCCTACCACACGACACTTATATAAAGAACTAATAGCGATTAGTCTCTTATTTCTTTTAGCATTTCTTTTTTATTATGAATAAGTTAAAAATTTTATTATGAATAAGTTAAAAATTTTATTATGAATAAGTTAAAAAATTGATTTAAATCAGAGTGTATAACTTTAATAAAATGTCTAAACTGAATCCGAACGATGTTTGGTGCGTCATCAAGTCGATGCTTGACTCTGATAAGAAGAAATATCTCATCAAACATCATATCGATTCATTTAACGATTTTATAGAGAACAAAATTCCCTGTATTATCAAAAATTCCAATCCTTTATCCATTTATCATGATTATAATACCGAATTGAATAATTATAAATATGAAATTGTCGTAAATTTTGTCAATGTTTACTATACCAAACCTCAAATTAGTGAGAATGATGGAAGTATAAAAAAGATGTTTCCACAAGATGCTCGTAGTCGAAATTTGAATTATACCTCAACTTTATATGTCGATATCGAAGTAATTGTCTTGGAAAACCCGAGTGGAGCAGATAAGAAACGAGTAAGTTACAAAGAGATTAAAGGTATTAATATCGCAGATATTCCCATTATGGTAAAATCGAAATATTGTATGCTGAATGATTTCCCATCCGATGAAGAATGTAAAATGGATCTTGGTGGCTACTTTATTGTAAATGGTAATGAAAAGGTGATTGTCTGTCAGGAAAAAATTGCAGAAAATAAACTCTTCGTCTTCAAAACCTCTAAACAAAATTCGAAATATTCACACGTCTCAGAAATTAAATCCTGTTGTTCGGATGGTTCCAACAATACAAAAAATGTTAGCATCAAGCTCTTGAGTAAAGAAAACAATTTCGGCTATACACTCAAAATCACTATCCCACATGTTAAGGTTGATGTACCAGTCTTTATACTCTTCAAAGCATTAGGTATTACGACTGATAAACAAATTCTAAAATATATTTGTTATGATCTCGATGATCCAAAACAAAAGGAAATTCTTAAATGGATTATTCCTTCGATTGAAGAAGCGTCGTTTCTTTATACCCAAGATGAAGCGATTAATCATCTACTCAAATATTCGATGATTCTTGGCCAACCAAAGGATATTCGATTATCAGATGAACGACGAATTGAATTGTTTAAAGGTATGATTGAACGAGACGTTCTCTCTCATGTTGGTAAAAATTTTAAAAAGAAAGCTTTCTATCTGGGTTATATGATTTCGAAATTGGCTTTGTGTGTGTTGTATAATCATCCATATGACGATCGTGATAGTTATTGTAATAAACGTGTCTCTACAACAGGTGAAGAACTACGCGTTCTATTCAAACAATATTATAGTAAATTTATTAAAGAATCCAGAAATACATTGATGAAAGAACTCAATAGTAATCCCTGGAAAAGCAACTATTCGATTGAAAATATAATTAATCCAACCAATGTAAATAAAATCTTCAAGTCTACAACGATTACAGCAGGATTAAAACATGGATTGGCTACAGGGAACTGGGGAAAATATAATTCTTCGAAGGTGGGTATCTCACAAGTTCTAAGTCGATTGACCTATAATAGTACTCTTTCACATCTACGTCGCGTGAATACGCCGACCGAAAAAACAGGTAAACTATTGCCACCTAGAAAACTACATAATACACAATTTGGGGTTATCTGTGCACCAGAAACACCAGAAGGTGGGTCGATTGGGTTGGTAAAGAATCTAGCAGTCTCAACCTATGTTACAAAATACTCTGGAGTTTCACCGATTATTAAACTATTGAAGGGAAAGATCCAATTTATTGAGACAGAAGAGGAAACCTTTCTCGATTTTGACATTATTAAAAACAAAACGAAAGTCTTTGTAAATGGAGATTGGTTAGGAATCTCAGAAAAGTCATATGATTTGTTCAAGTATCTAAAATCCCAAAAAAGGTTGGGTGTTATTAATATCTACACGTCGATTGTATTTAACTACGAATTAAATGAAATTCATGTTCTAACAGATTCGGGTAGATGTATGAGACCACTATTTGTAGTTAAAAAAAACAAACTAACAATTACACCATCAGATATCTCGAAACTAAAATCCGGACAATTTGGGTGGAATAATCTACTTGTGAAAACTCTAAATGAAAACGAAATGTTCAATGAAAGAGAGTCTCTAACGCAAAAAACCGAAGAAGGAGTGATCGAATATGTCGATGTAGAAGAATGCTTTCATTCTTTCATCTCGATGAATCTAAATATTGATAAAAAAAGCAAAAATCAATACGAATATTGTGAAATTCATCCGTCTTTGATTTTGGGAGTCTTGTCTTCGTGTATTCCCCTACTGAATCACAATCAGTCGCCTAGAAATACCTATCAATCTGCTATGGGTAAACAGGCTATGGGTATTCATTGCACAAACCTAAAACATCGAATGGATACAATGTCACATTTGTTACATTATTCCAATAAACCGATTGTAAACACACGAATTTCACAATATCTACCTTCGAATAAACTACCGAATGGTATGAATGTGATTGTAGCGATTGCTTCCTATACAGGCTACAATCAAGAGGATTCCATCCTAATTAATCGACAAGCGGTTGAAAGAGGTCTCTTTAATTCAACCTTTTATAGAACCTATCGTGAAGAAGAAAAAAAAATCCACACTTCTGGTCATGATGACAAGTTTATTAAACCAGATACCAATATTACAAAGGGTTTGAAACATGGTTCCTATTCGAAACTCAATAATAATGGATTAGTGGATATTAATACCTATGTAGATTCGAATGATATTATTATTGGGAAGGTCTGTCCAATTAAAAATAAAGATAAAAGACAGAAGAATTTGTATAAAGATAGTAGTGTTATGCTAAGACAAAATGAAGAAGGGTGGATCGATAATGTCAAGGTGAATGTGAATGGTGAAGGAAATAAATGTTGTAAGGTAAAGGTTCGTTCAGTTCGAAATCCAACGATTGGGGACAAACTTTCCTCACGACATGGTCAGAAAGGTACGATTGGTATGATTGTAAATCAAGAAGATATGCCCTTTTCCAAAGATGGAATTACACCAGATATTATTATCAATCCACATGCGATTCCCAGTCGGATGACCATTGCACAATTAGTGGAATGTATTCTAGGTAAATTGGTTTGTACCGTCGGAGGGTATGGTGACGGCACACCCTTTAATGATCTGGATATTAAGAATATTGAGGATAATCTAATGAAGAATGGTCTGGATAAATCGGGGAATGAAGTCCTCTATTCGGGAATTACTGGTCAGCAGATGGATGTCTCAATCTTTATGGGACCAACGTATTATCAGCGTCTAAAGCATATGGTCGAAGATAAAGTTCATTCCAGAGCGAAGGGACCGAGAGTTCTCCTAACCCGACAACCACCAGAAGGAAGGTCGAGAGATGGTGGGCTTCGATTTGGTGAGATGGAACGAGATTGTATGATTGCTCATGGGACTATGCAATTTCTAAAAGAAAGAACAATGGACGTTTCAGATAACTATAAAACGTTCATTTGTAATAAATGTAATCTAATTTCCCCAGTAAATTATGAGGATAATATATCGAAGTGTGTAAAATGTCAAAATTATATAGATTTCTCGGAAATTCGTATTCCTTATGCCTGTAAACTAATGTTTCAGGAACTCGAAAGTATGTCTCTATATCCAAGAATTAATGTAGAATAAAACATATAAATTTAATATTATCGATTCAATCTAAATTCTATTAATTAATCATTAGTTCTATTAATTATTTTTTCTATTATTTTATATAATTGTAAATACATACTCTTAGTTGGAGTATGCAAGACCACCCATACCACTCATAATACGAAGAACATTGTAGTTCACAGCGTAAATAGTATCGGTTTCAGAAAGATTCTGTTTCGTGTTGAGGACAGCAGTATCAATTCTGGAGAAGTTGCATGTGCCAGACGGCTGGTGTTCCTCAGGCTTAAGTGCGAAAGAATAACAGTTAATCTTTTTACTCATACTCGAGGTTTTCGCATTGGAATCAGTCGGCGTTACCTTAGAAAGACTCGAAATTAGGAAGTTGGAAGTGGTGATGGTAACAGCAGTGTTATCGTTGAAAAGTTGTTCAGAAAAGGTAAATGCATGGAGGTTGGTGTTGCCATCACCAAAGAGGGTATCCACAGTATTATTTGGGAAAGTACCATCAGTGACTCGTACAGCCTCTACGACAGTAGCATATACGGTCGTGTTTAAAGAACGACCACCTGCTACAGTTACCGCAACGTGATCACCTACAACAAGACCGTGGACAGTTCCCTCGGTAAATCTATCTTCGTTAAAGACATATAGAATACTATTCGTGGCCAGTGTCTGAACATTGACCGGGATGGCTGAAACAGTCGAAGCATCCACCAGGGGGGCCAAAGGAGTAGTTTTAATAAAAATACCGACGCTATCCTTTACAATGATCGTTGAATCAATCGGGTCCGCCCCAGGTATCGCAATCGTTTGATTTGCGGAAATTGCACTAGCGATTAGCGGTTTATTAACGGACAGACCTTTATCTGCGATTTTACCAGCAATATTTAAATTCTGGTGTGGCACAGCGGTATGATAGTCAAATGGCTGACGAAGCTGGAAATACTCTTCCTGCTGCTGAGCAAAGCGATCATGGCCATTAAGAACGAGTTTGGCACTTTCGTAAGAATTAGACGAATCACTCGTCCAAATAAGTTCTTTCACAGGGTGATTAAAGATAAGTTTGTTCGATTTAGCACTTCGAACCGATTGTTTCTGGACCTGTTCAATTAGGTATTCATGCGAAACCTGTGCGAAACGTCTGCGTTCATCAGTATCAAGGTAGATATAGTCAGCCCAAACAGACACATTCGCCTGAGCACCAACAACAGTAGATGAACCCCACTTAAACTTAAGTTTGACTTCGTGATACTGAAGAGCAATAAGCGGGAGAGCGAGACCCGGATTACGGCAGAACCAAAAATGGAGAGGAATCTGGACAAGCCGGGTCTCGACCCGGTCGCTATCGATTCCAGTACTACCAATCTCACCCATCGACAGCTTTAATCCTACAGCCTTCGATCGAGGAGTTGTAAGTTCATTAACAATGTCCATCCATTCCTGCGTATGTCTATCTATAAGCTGACCACCAATTTCAAGTTCAACTTCAGAAACGATATCCGCTCCTTTAATAATTCCCTTAGTCGAGGATGTAACATAAACCTTGTGGACGAGATCACCATTTCTGGAAATAGTTACCGTACCAGACGAATTAGTCGAGGTAGAAAGAAGATTCGAACCGTTAATTGTCTGCTGAATCGTCTCCATAGAGAAGTTGGTATGTCTGCGGTAGACAACCTTAAAGAAAGTAATTTGAGGGTTACCGGTAAGGTAAACATCCTGTGCGCCATAAGCTACTA